>Ga0208888_100569_pt1 | contig 16332 bp, 8 predicted proteins | sample LakWasM115_HOW13_2_FD_183929 | JGI IMG/M metagenome (GOLD analysis project Ga0208888, IMG submission 183929) | Freshwater sediment methanotrophic microbial communities from Lake Washington under simulated oxygen tension - Sediment Metagenome... | ecosystem: Environmental > Aquatic > Freshwater >...
TAAGGTAAAAGCAGAAAATTATTCATTTAATAAAGGAATTTTAAGCCAGTTTTAATCTTTAACCCTTAAAATTAAGTTAAAAACCTTATATTTTTGTAAAACAAGAAGTACCATTTAAAAAGTAGCAAGCCATGAAAAACATTCTTTTAGTTATAATTGTTATCCTTGGGCTCCAAAGTGCTGCGCAAACAAGTTGTGCTACTGCCGTTCCGTTAACCGTTAATGGCCCATGCGTTTCGGCTGCTACTATAAGTGACCCTGTTCAAGATTTGCCTTTAATCACCAATAGTTGTGGAACAGTTAGTTTCGGACAAGAATATTGGTACACGTTCACCGTTACTGGTGGTCCGTTGAACATTAAAATTAAAGTCGATTCTGTTGATCGGAATTTATACTTGCAACTTATCTCCTCAACAGCTTCTTGTACTGGCCTGACACAAATTGCTTGCGCCAATAGCGATACCGCTTCGAATGCTTCCCAAACAGAAACCATCAACCAATCGCTACCTAACGGTATTTATTATCTAAAAGTAATTAACGTGGGAGGTGGCACCAGCATGAGTATCGACAATTTGTGTGTGACTGCGGTAATAAACCCTTGTACTGCTATAACCAACATTGCATCCTGTGGCACTACGATTTCGGCTAGTTTACCCGTTGGAACCGGAGCTTATGCCAATTTAGCGTGTGGAAATACAGCTTCAGGCATAGAAAAAATATACACTTTTACCCCAGCTGTTACTGGGAATTATACCATTCAACAAAACAGCTCGTATACCAATATCAACTATCAATTTAAAACCGTAGCCAGCGGTTGTAGTGCCACAGGATGGACCTGTATTGCGAACCTTTTGAATGCTGCTTCTAGCGGCACTTTTGCGCTAACTGCTGGTACGCAATACTACATTTTAGTAGACCCTGAAACCACTACCGGGGGTAATGTAAGTTTTAGCATCACTTGTGGAGTTCCTATTATTTTCAATGACGATTGTTTGAATGCTACTACTTTGGGGGTCAACACTTCCAATCTTTGCGCCATTACCGGAACAGGAAACACAACCAATGGAACCGAATCGTTGGCAGGATGTTCTGGTGCTGCCGATGATGATGTGTGGTATAAATTTATCGCCATCAATGGTACGCAAATTATTACGGTAACACCCAATACCTTATCCGATGCCGTATTTGAAGTCTTTGACGGAACATGTGGCGGTTTAGTGAGTATCTTATGTCAAAATATAACCGTCGGTAGTGCTGTTGAAACGTCGCCGCTCTCCGGCTTAACTGTTGGCAACACCTATTATGTAAGAGTACACAGTGCCGCTAGCGGAAGTGGTCAAGGAAGTTTTACGATTTGCATTGCTTCACCACCAAATCCTTGTTCATCGATTACTCCGATAGATGCCTGTGGTACCACAATCAATCAAGTTTTGCAAGCTGGATATGGCAGTTATAATAACGCCGCTTGTGGTAATGATACTCCAGGTGTAGAGCATTTGTATATTTTTACTCCGAATGTTTCTGGGAATTATTACATCCAACAAAATAGCGCTTACGGAACAATTGATTACCAAATAAAACTAGTAGATACCGGTTGCAATGAAAACAATTGGAATTGTATCGGTAATTTAACTGGGACAACAATCAGTCCGAATTTAAATTTAATAGCCGGAAACGAATATTACATTATGATCGATCCTACCACAATGACTGGAGGAACGGTCAACTTCACTTTGGCTTGTATTCCGCCACCGCCTGTAAATGATGAATGTACGGGGGCATTAAATGTACCCGTGAATCCAACTCCGGTTTGTGCGACCAGTACCAATGGAACTTCCATCGGAGCAACCGAATCGCAACCTGCATGCTCGGGGACGGCTGATGATGATGTTTGGTATAAGTTTACTGCCACTAATGATACCCAAGTAATAACCATAACTCCGAATACTATGGTAGATGCTGTATTTGAAGTTTTTGATGGCAGTTGTAACGGAGGATTGACCAGTATGTTTTGTAACGATACTACTACTGGCAACACTATAGAAGCGGGTACCATCACTGGTTTAATCATTGGTAACAAATATTTTGTTAGAGTATACAGTAGTGCGGCTGCCGCTGGTTTTGGTACTTTTAACATTTGTATAACTACACCCGCCAATCCGTGCAACAGCATTACTACGATAGCCACTTGTAACACCGTAATCAATGCTTCAGTAACTTCTGGTTTTGGTAGCTATGCAACATCTGCCTGCGGGAATACCACCAATGGTATCGAACGAATTTATTCTTTTACTCCTACTACAACCGGGAGTTTTACAATTGCCCAAAACAGTTCTTTTGATACTATAGATTATCAATTCAAAGAAGCTTCACTAGGTTGTGATAGCAACAATTGGAATTGTGTGGGAAGTTTAACCAATACTGCTACTAGTCCTTACGTTGTTTTAACCGCTGGAATAGAATACTACTTTTTGGCAGATCCTCAAACTAGCGCTGGAGGCAACTTTAGTTTTACGATCACCTGTGGCGTAATTCCGCCTGACAATGATGAGCAATGTAATGCAACACCATTAAATGTAGCTTTAAATTGTACTTACGATATCTTTTCCAATACCAATGCAAGCAGTAGTATGTTTGTAGGAGATCCTAGTTGTGCCAATTATGTTAACAATGATGTGTGGTTTAGCGTGGTGGTACCTCCAACGGGTATGGTAATCATTGATACCCAAGCTGGGAATGTAACTAATAGTGGTCTGGCGGTTTATGATGGCGACTGTAGTGCGCTTTCCGAAATTGCTTGTGATGATGATAGTAGTGCAAATCCCTTAATGTCTTCTATAACAATTCCGGGGAGAACTCCAGGGGAAGTCTTGTTTATTCGCTTTTGGGAAAATGGAGGAGGCAGCAGCGGTACCTTCGGCATTTGTGTTACAACGCCACCACTTTGTACAGAGCCAGTAACTCAAGCTACTAATTATACTAATGGTACTATTGGTTCTACTACGATTAGTGCTAGTTTTACCGGTTCGGCTACAGGGTATTTGATTATTCAATCTACTTCAAATACACCGCCAGCACCACCGGTAAATGGTACTTTATATAGCGCTACGAACATCACCACTTTAGGATTGAACTATACGTTTATTGACAATAGCCCCACACCCAACTTTACCACTACTTCAGTGGTTGGAAACACGCGCTACTATTATTATATTTATGCCTACAACAATACCAATTGTGCAGGTCCCGTATACAGCTCGCTACCACCACTGACTGGTGACGCTACTACTTGTGTGACCAGCCCAATTAGTGTCACCACTAGTAATGTTATTGCTAACGGATTTACTTTAAATTGGTTTGCTCCTATTGGTGGAAATGCACTTCCAATAACGTACACCATTCAAGTTACCACCGATGCCGGTTTTACAGCGAATGTTCCCGGTTCACCCTTCACAGTGCTTAATCCCACAAATGTTTTAAATGTTACGGGCTTAGTCGTCAATACCAATTACTATTACCGTATCAAAGCCGCGACAACCGTGTGCAATAGTGCCTATGTTTCAGGCACGGTATTCACAGGATATTGTGGGGCTACTTCCACCACAGCTACCCGTTACATCACTAGCTTCTCAACTACAGGTGGTACCACAAATATTACGAACAATGCCTCTGGATATTCTCCTTCCGGTTACGGCAATTTTATAGCACAAGTGGTAACCAAACCAATTTATGGCATAGTGAACTTTTCGTCAACATTCTTCAATGGCACTTTTGCTTATGGATTCAACATTTGGGTAGATTGGAATGACGATTTAGATTTTAACGACCCTGGCGAAAAAGTCTATGCTTCTGGTGCTTTGCTTACGGCAGTAGCAGGAAGTTTTACGATTCCAGCAACAGCCGCTATTGGGCAACATCGCATGCGCATTAGAGCCGATGCAGGGACGTTCAACCCAACTCCTTGTGGCACCATCACGAATGGCGAAACAGAAGACTACACTATAGAAGTAACCGGGTTGCTCTGTTCTGGTAATCCTACAAGCCTTACCTCGATATTCACAAGTCAAACTACCGCAACGGTGAGCTGGACTGCTCCAACCCCACCTCCAAATGGCGGGTACCAATATTATTTTTCTACCTCAGCCGTAGCGCCTAATTATTTATCAGTAGCATCTGGAAATACTGCTGCCGGAATCACTTCCGTAAATTTTTCAGGTTTGATTCCTAATTACACCTATTATGTTTGGGTGCGATCCTATTGCGATATCGTCAATGGGTATGGTGTGTGGATTGGCCCTGTTAGTTTTTCACAACTCAATTGCACCATTGGTAACGGTATTGGAACTTCTAGTTTGGGCTGCCCTTCGGTGGTTGCAGGTGGATTGAATTTAAATGGGGTCGATCCCGCTCCAATAAATGGTTGCGCTGCCATTGGTTGCGTTGATCTACAAGCGCAATACCTGGCATTGGGAGATACTTCAAATTATGCAGTGCAATCCATACCGTATGCGCCTCCTTATCAATATGGGTGTATGGCCAACCCAATTAGTATCAATATCGATGATGTGTGGTCGCCTGTCATTAATTTGCCTTTTAATTTTTGTTTTTATGGAACGAATTACAGCAAATGTCTGGTAAGTTCTAATGGTGCTTTAACCTTCGACACCGTAAGCAATGTCCCGAGCGGCTATTCGGCTTGGTCTTTCAATAACAGTATTCCGAACCCTATTTTATTTAAAAATACGATTTTCGGAGTCTATCAAGATATTAATCCAGCCATAGGTGGTACTATTGGTTGGGAATTAATTACCCTAAATACCGGCTGTCGGGCTTTAGTTGCCTCATGGAAAAACATTCCAATGTATTATTGTACTTCTTCTCTGTATACTGGAATGATGGTTTTGTATGAAAATACCAATGTTATTGAAGTGTATATCGAGCAAAAAACTCTTTGCAGCACCTGGAATAGCGGAAATGCGATTGTTGGGGTTCAAAATGCTACCGGTTCACAAGCTGTCGTAGCGCCTAACAGAAACGGATTGGATGCCGATTGGTCTACCACTAATGAAGCTTGGCGTTTCGTCCCCTCAGGAACTTCGCTAACTTCTATCAAATGGCATCAAGGTTCTGGAACTGCAGGTCCTGTGGTTGGTACTACCGATGTCATCAATGTTTGCCCTACGGCAACTACCACCTACACTGCCGAAGTTACTTATGCCTTGTGTAATGGAACCACCTTAATAGAAACAGATGAAACCACCGTTAGTGTTAGTGGCAACAAAACTTGGAATGGTTCCGTAAGTTCGGATTGGAATACAAATGCCAACTGGACGCCAACCGGAATTCCAACCGGAATCGATTGTGTTGTGGTTCCTGTAACGGCAAACAATCCTATTATATCTGGAGTAAACTATACGGGTCTCGCTGGAACCTTATCGGTATTGAATAATGCTACTTTAACGGTCAATTCTGGAAACAATATCGCCGTAACCAATTGGGTTTCGGTGCAATCCAATGGAACTTTTCAATTGGAAAATAGCTCGAATTTGGTACAAATCAATAATGATCAAAATACTGGGAACATCACCTATAAGAGAAATGCCAACATTCGAGGTTCAGACTATGTTTATTGGTCTTCTCCAGTCGCTAATTTTAATGTGAGTAACATTGCCGCACCGGTGGTCTTGGGTCCGACCTATAAATGGAATACCACTTTGGCCAATACGAATGGCGGTCAAGGCACTTGGGTAGCCGCAGCCGGTGAGACTATGATTCCTGCCAAAGGGTATATTACCCGAGGACCTTCTAGCTTCAGCAATGCAGCACCAGCCACTTTATTTGGACAATTTATAGGAGTACCCAACAACGGCATCGTTACGATTCCGATTGAACGCGGTAGCGATATCAATACCGTTTTTCATCAAGGAATAAACGGAACGGAAATTACCAATTACAGCGACAACTATAATTTGATTGGAAACCCGTATCCATCGTCAATCAGTGGAGGTAAATTTTTGTACAACAATAGAACTGCTATTATGGGGAACGTGACGTTATGGACTCACGGCATTTTGCCTGCTCTTGGAACCAGCCCGTTTTATGGTACCTTTTTATACAATTACAGTCCCGGTGATTTATTAACCTACAACTATACTGGAACGAATTGTTGCCCGGCAGCCGCCGATGATATAGCTATTGGCACTGGTCAAGGGTTCTTAGCGCAAATGATTGATGGTCCAACAGCTACAGGAACGGTAAGTTTTGATAATTCTTTAAGAAGCACTGCTTATACCAACAGTATTTTCTATAGAACTTCGAATTCAGCGGAAGCCATTCCTTTTGTTGGAATTGAACGGCACCGCATTTGGTTAGACCTACTTGATTCTAACAACGGCACCAATCGAACTTTGGTTGGTTATGTTCAAGGAGCAACAATGGGCAAAGATTCCTTTTTTGACGCGCGCATACAGATGACTAATGCTTTATTGCTTTATTCCTTAGTTGGCACCGAGAAGTTCACCATTCAAGGACGGGCCCTTCCTTTTACTGCTGGTGATGTTATTCCTTTGGGCGTTGTCATTCCACAAGCTGGGAATTATACGATTGCCATTGGTGCTGTCGACGGTTTGTTTACGAACACCAGCAGAGCCATTTATTTGGAAGATACCTTTACCAGAACCCTACACAATTTAAAACTACGACCTTACGTATTTACGGCCACCGCCGGTGTTTCAAATACCCGATTTAAATTGCGATTTAAAAAAGTGAGAAGCGAAAGTGAAGAAAGAGATGATCGCTTAGCCACTAGCAATCCTGACCAAACGGTTACTGTGGTCTCTTCTGAAAATACCATCATTGTGGAATCGTCTTCTGAAAACATTGAAGAGATTACGGTTTATGATATTTTAGGAAGGCAGCTTCATTATGCTTCAAAAATTAATGCGACGGAATTTGAACTACAAGATGTGCTGTCCAACCAAGCATTGATTGTAAAAGTTACCCTCGCCAATGGCTCATCGGTCATTAAGAAAGTATTGTTTTAATCTAATCATCCCCCTTACCCATGAAATTAAAAAACCTCTTCCTTTTCTTTTTCGTCCTTTACGGACTCGGGAATCCCTCTAATTCCCAAACATTAGATCAAAGTCAATTGCTAAGTAACTCTGGCATCAGTGCACGTACTTTACCAGGTTACCGTATTATGCAATCGTTTACCTGCGGTATCACCGGCACTTTGACGGAAATAGACTTGGGTGTTTTTAACTATATCAATGGGGCCGGAACACTAGAAGTGTATGCTGGAAACGATAATTTGGGGTCGCTTTTGCAGACGCTTTCCGTAAACGTCACTTGTGCCAGCGGCAATTGCTTTGCTCCCTTTACTACTTCCGTTTCAGTAACTGCTGGGGAAAAATATGCGTTCCTTTTCACTCCAGGCGCTGGAATTCCTGACCCTTATGGCGTGTTGGCTCAATTGCCAGGAAATTATGCTGGTGGCGAATTCGGACTCATCGATCCTAGTGGCACCTATTTTCCGGGCTGGGATTTAACGTTTAAAACTTTTGTTACTACGCCACTGGGTGTGCGCACTTTGGATTATGATTCCACAAGCATTCAGATTTATCCCAACCCATGCAGCACGATGGCGAGTTTGCAACTCCCTCAACCCATCACTAACGGCACGGTAACGCTATTCGATGAATCTGGACGAGATGTACTACGAGTTAATAATCTGTCAGGACGGGTACTGTCGTTACATCGCGATAATCTTCCAGCTGGAATTTACTCAATTCAAATCACGGAAAATGGAAAATGGATTGGCAGCAAGAAATTGATTCTTGGTGACTAAAGTTGTATGTTATCAGCCAAAATACTGTATTGGCTTTGAAACCTGCTCCTAGCTCATTCTAATAAAGTCGATTATTTCCGTTCCCCAATTTGTTGGCGCCACATGGCATAATACAATCCTTTTTCTTCTAGCAATTGTTGGTGTTGCCCTTGCTCGATAATTTGTCCTTGTTCCAGTACAAAGATTTTGTTGGCGTGCATGATGGTACTCAAACGGTGCGCAATCAACACGGTAATTTGGTCTTGTTTGGAAGAAATGCTGCGAATGGTTTGCGTAATTTCTTCTTCGGTAATCGAATCTAATGCCGAAGTGGCTTCGTCAAAAATTAGCAAGCGCGGGTGACGCAATAAGGCTCTAGCAATCGAAAGTCGCTGTTTTTCGCCACCAGATACTTTAATACCGCCTTCACCTATGGTGGTGTAGATGCCGTTCTCGGCGCGTGACAATAAATTCTGACAAGCTGCTTTTTCCAGTACTTCTGTAATTTCATCATCGCTCGCGTCAGGTTTTACGAATAATAAATTATCTTTTATGGTCCCCGAAAAGAGCTGTGCATCTTGGGTTACGAACCCCAATTGCTGGCGTAGTTCGGTAAGGTCGATGTCTTTGGCATTGATTCCGTTGTAAAAGATTCCGCCTTCTTCGGGCGTGTACAATCCGACCAACATTTTTACTAAAGTAGTTTTTCCACTGCCAGAAGGTCCGACAAAGGCGATGGTTTCTCCAGCCTTCGCTTCAAACGAAATGTCTTTCACGGCATGCATTTTCGCGGTGCGGTGCTTGAAGGAGATGTTGGCAAAGCGCAAATTGGTGATAAGTCCCATAGTGGCGGGATGTGTAGGTGTGGCTTCGCTAACCGATTGCATGAGGTCGTTGAAATTGTCCATCGATGCTTTCGTTTCGTTGAAGGTGGCGATGACATTTCCTAGTTCTTGTAGCGGATTGAATAAGAAGAATGAGAAGAACATCAAGGTAATCAAGTCTCCTGGTTTGATGACACCCTGAAAAATAAACAGGTACAACGCAAACACTAACGCTGTTCTCAGAAAGTGTACGGTAGTTCCTTGAATAAAACTCAAGGAGCGGATGAATCGGACTTTTTTTAGTTCGAGGCCGAGGATTTTGTTGGTGGTGCTGTTGAGACGGTCGACTTCTTGCTTGGTGAGTCCTAAACTTTTTACCAATTCGATGTTGCGCAGGGATTCTGTTGTGGCTCCTGCTAGAGCAGTGGTTTCACCTAATATTTCTCTTGAGACTTTCTTAATCTTTTTACCGAGGAACGAGCTAACAAACGCAATGATGGGAACAGTGGCTAGGATGATGGGGCCCAACAACCAATTGATGTTGATGGCATAAACTACCACAAACACGATTCCGATTACCGTTTGAAAAACCATAGAGATTGAAAGCGTGATGAACTTCTCACAGTCGATTTTGACTTTCTGAAGTTTGCCTAAGGTTTCTCCCGAGCGTTGGTCTTCGAAATCTTGATACGGTAGTTGCAGTGCTTTTTGAATCCCGTCGGTATACATTTGGGCACCGGTACGTTGGATGATGATGTTCGTGAAATAATCTTGGAAGTTTTTGGCAATACGCGATAACATCGCCGCTCCTAAGGATAGTGCTAACCAACCCGAAACCGCTTTGATAAATCCGTTGTAGTTGTTGTGGAAATTGAGCACCCCTACTCCGCATTGGTTCAGCAGTTTCCCGACAATGATCGAGTCACAGAGGGAGAAACATTGGTTAATAGCCGCTAAGAAAAGTGCTAAAAATAGAAGCGATTTGTGGGCTTTGATGTAGGAATAGAGAAGGTTCATTACTTTTTTTTGCGAAATTAAGGAATATTTAGTTGTGGGTTGTAAGTTATGAGTTGTTTCTTGTAACCAGAAAAAAGAATCGAGTTAAAGGCTCAGTTGAAAATATAAACGCACCAACATGATACTCCTTCCCTACAATTAATTCTCAATTGTCTACTAAAAACACTTTTGTAGAACATATTCTACAGCCGTTACTGAAATGTATTACATTATAATACGCTAACGTGGCTTAATTTTGTACTGAAATTAAATTAAACCCTTAATTTTGCAGCCCCACATCTTTAACATTTGTTTATCCTACACAAAACAAGTATTAAAAAAAGAACATATTGAGCCCTATTAGTTTTAAAAACTTAAAATTTCAAGATCGGAAAATCGTACACTATAGTTTGTTCTTGTGTATGCTTCTATTACAAAGTATTGCTGTGCTCACCTGGTACAACGAAACCGTTAATGAGCAGAAGATTACGAAAGCATTTGCCGATGTTGGTGCAGCCAATAAAGTCAACCAATATACCGGGAATATCAACACCGCTTTGGTAGCATCGCAATTGTATTTCAATCATTATATGGATTTTAAAGATCAAGCCTCGTTGGATGGGTATTTAAAGGCCGTTCAACATACAAGTGTGCTACTCGACAGCTTGAACTTGATTCCGCAGAATACTATCGAATTTAAAAAACTATTGGCCAAGAAAAATCAAGTCGCTACAACTATTGTATCCTTGAAAACCGCTATTGACTCGGTACTGAATCGGCAACTTTATCCGAAAACTATTGATGTTGCTGCACCGTTTCAATTCCGCAATTTCAACTCTAAAAAGATATTAGACAGCATTAAAACCAAAACGTATATCAAAGTAGACAGCATCTCTAGAAAAGGATTACTGTCCCGATTATTGGCCGCTTTTACAGGAAGAATCGAGATTCAAAAAGAGCAGTTGAATACGATTATCACCATGAAATACAAAGACAAGATAACTACTGGAACGCTTGAGGAGCAAATGAACCAATTGATTTTGACCTCTAATCAGTATTACGGTTCGGAGTTTCAGAAACTCAAAACAGCCTTTCAGCGGTTGGGACAAAAAGACTCCCAACTGGTCCAGTTTAATACGCAATTGTTACAGTTGTGCACGGCAAGCCTACCCGAGTATACCGCAGCAGCGCATCAACTAAAAGCCAACAGCCAAACCCACTTACAAAAACAATACGCTAGCAACAAAGTCATTCGAAGTTATACGCTTGTAGCACTTATTCTGTTGATGTTTTTAATCTCGATGCTACTTTTTGGATTCACCCGATTGGCATTTGAATACGAACAAAAGTTAACCCAAGCTCAAGAAAAAATACGTGATAATTTGAATTTTAAAAACCGGATTATTGGGATGATTAGTCATGAAATTCGTTCGCCTTTGACTATTCTTGCCTTATACAGTCAGAAAATTAGTGCAACCATTTCAGATTTAACGTTGAAAGACACTTTTAAGTCTATTCAATTTACGACCAATTCCTTGTTGTTGTTGTCAAATCAAATTTTGGAATTTTCTAAAGAGGAAAAACAACCCTTGCAACTTCGCACAAAAAACTTCCTTTTAAAAACCGAAATTCATCAAATCATTGCGTCCATGAACTCACTTGTAGAAAGTCATGGGAACCAAATCGTATTGCATTCGAATTTAACAGACGAGGAAGTCTGTTCAGATGTAGCGAAAATCCACCAACTTTTTTACAACATTATAGGCAATGCCAATAAGTTTACCGAAAATGGGATGCTAACAATTACCTTGGAGCAAGAAAATTACTCTGATTATGAGGTGCTCTTGAAAGCTACCATACAAGATACAGGAGCAGGCATAGCCGAAGCCGATTTGGCTCATGTATTTGAACCCCATTACCAAGGAACAGCTTCCGGAACAAGTCTGGTAGGTAGTGTTGGATTGGGTTTGAATCTTTGTCAAGAAATCACTACCTTGTTTGACGGTTCGATTGCTATTAGCAGTCGAGTGCAAGAAGGAACAACTGTAGTGTTCCATTTAATTTTAAGCAAAGTCTGAGTCTTCGCACCTGCAATCTCAATACATGAAACCAACTCGAACTCCTACTTTTTTAGTTGCCGATGATCACAGCATTGTCCGCCAAGGGATTTCTTTACTCATTAAGGAATTGTTTTTTAATGCCAAAATCTATCCTTCGGGAACTTTCAAAGAAACCCTTCACGTGTTGCGGAATACCCAAATTGATTTACTGGTTTTAGATATTAACTTTCCCGATGGCAATAGTTTGAGTATTCTTGCAGAAGCCAAAACTTTGCAACCCAACCTTAAGATTCTGATCTTCTCTGCGTATGAGGAAGACCTTTATGCGCTTCGCTATCTCAATGCTGGTGCTTCAGGCTATTTAAATAAAGGGAGTTCTGAAGAAGAGATTAAGATGGCATTGCAAAGTATGATGGTCTCGGGAAAATACATCACACAGAACATTAAAGATCGGATTTTGGATTCTTACATCTCTAAAAAACCGTTGAATCCGTTGGAGCAACTCTCCGATCGAGAAGTTGAAGTTGCCCGCTTGCTAATCAAAGGTTATGGAAATATGGAAATTGCGGAACTGCTGCATATTAAAAAATCGACAGTAAGTACTTTTAAAAACCGAATCTTCGAAAAATTAGACATCGATAATCTGGCAGAACTGATAGATATTTTTCAATTGTATCAATAATATTTTTTTAACCTGTATTACTGTAAGTTTTCTACCCACAATTCATGTTTCAATGTAGGGGCAAACAATTAGTTGAGTTGTTTTAAAGAAAGCTGATTTACTTCTTTGTTCTCCAATAAAATACAAGTAGCACTCGCTAATACATGCCCTTTCGTTAGTGTTTTTTCACGCCGTTTTTTATTTCTTTTTTGTCGAAATCATTCTACAAAACTACCCGGGTAATTCTACAAAAAACACTTTATCTATAGCTTAGTTTTGCCCTTGTAATTTAGATATAAGCCTTGAAGATGCCCTTTAATTATTGGTTAATTTATTGCGGTACTCCCAAAAAATCCGGTGGGTCGAAAGAAAGCCCCATACTCTATTTGACCCATGGATTTGACGGGATAGTACTCTTAGAAAAGTAGCCTTTAGGATGACTTACAAGGAAATTAGTAAACAAAAATGAAAACATGAAAAAAAACATCTTTATCGCCCTAGTGAGCTTTATGGCTTGTGGGGCATTTGCGCAAAGTCCGCTAGAAAAAGGAAAATGGCAACTGAATGCTGGAATAGGAACTTCTGGATGGGGAACTCCAGTATATTTGGGATTTGATTACGGTATTCATCGCGATTGGACACTTGGAATAGAGGGATCTTACCAATCACATTCGTATGGCGCTTCCCGATATTCGTCTTCCATCGTTGGATTGGGGGTGAATGGAAATTACCACTTTGATCACGTTTTAGATCTTCCAAAGTCTTGGGATTTGTATGCCGGACTTGGATTGACCTATTACCATTGGAATTACTCTAACAAATCGTTTGCCGACTCGAATGCCACTAACACTGGATTGGGTGCTCAACTTGGAGCACGGTATTTCTTTACCAACCGATTCGGAATCAATTTAGAATTGGGTGGTGGAAATGCTACTAGTGGTGGAAAAATTGGTATTACTTACAAACTCTAAATTCCCGTTTTTCATTATCGCAACAATGCTCCTTTTTACGAATTATTACCTGCTTAGTGAATTCAAAAAAAATGACCAAAAAAACAGTTTCTATAGTTAGCTACTTACTACCAATAGGGTGGATAATTGCCTTTAGCGCATACAAAAAAGGATCTAAATCCTCATTGGCCAAATTTCATTTGGAACAATCGTTTGGTTTGGTTCTTCTTGGGACACTAACCAATTTACTCTTGGCACTCCCTTTATTGATTGATCCTGTTTTTGAAAATTTATTACTACTGAACAATATGGGAATGGTTATCCTTTGGATGGCTGGACTGATTAGTGCTGTTTATGGTGTGAGACTACCATTACCACTGATTGGATTTTATTTTAGGGATAAATTCCAGTTTATTCAATAGGAAGCCTTCCCATTTGAACGGTAGTTAAAAAAGTTGAAGTTTCTTAGTGGCGAAATATTTTTGAGTATTATTTCATAGAAATAAATTCTATTCTAACTTGTTTTTCAACGATTTTCTCATAGATTCATCGTAAAACTTCACAGACACATACCCAAAGGCAATACAAGATAACAATACGATAAACCCATCTTATGTCGATCTTATTCGTGGCGACCCAGCCTGTCTAATTATAAATTATGGGATAATGTGCTGTATAAATTGAATAGGAAATATCCTAAAAAAAAAAAACGGCAAACTTTTGAAGGAAATACACTTTCTATTTTCCCGCTGGCCCCTAAAAATAAGATTAAAGGAAAAGCAATCTCATGCTGATTCCAATACCAAAAATAACAACACCGCTACTTTCACCTCCTTTAATGTTCTAGTGACAAAACGTGATTATTTAATGTGTGTTATAAAATGATTAATTCTTTGTGGTTTGTTAGTTTGCTCAAATAAAATTGCTAGCTTTACTATGCCTTAATCTTCCTTTTTTTATTCCTACTTTTGTTCGAGCATTCCTTGTCGGATATCGCTCCTTTTGGTTTAGTAGATTATTAATAAAACCACTACTGTTATGAGACTGTCTTTTATTTTTATAGTACCCTTATTGCTGTGGGGTTGGCTTTCGGAAGCACAACCAGTCGTAACGGCTGCTGCTTTTACTGATTTTTCTGAAACGTCTTATGACGTTCCGCTTATTACTGGCTTAACCGCTGGAGGTGCTGGTGCCAATCAAGTTTGGAATTTTGGTTCCGTAGTGATTGACCCTACTACTAGTTACAACATGAATACGGTACAGGCAAGTAGCGCTCCCTATTTTTCCACTTTTCCAACTGCTAATTATTGCATCCGCTATTCGGTAACTTTTGAAGGCATGCTCTTTGAAAACTTCATGTTGCAACATTTATCCAATACGGGACTAGAAGGTTTGGCGGTAACCGCTAGTGATATGATACAAGAAAATTACACCCCGAACACACACTTCATGCCGTTACCGCTGCATTTTGGTGACACCTATGTCGATACTTACCAAAGCACTACCGATCCGGCACCTTTAACCAGCACCAATACTTATGACGCATATGGTACCTTGACGACACCTTACGGCACCTTTACCAATGTAGTTCGGGTGAAATATGTATCGGCTTCTGAGACTAGTTACGAATGGTTTCAATTGAGTCCGTACCGCTTATTGCTTTCGGGCGACTTTTCTCCAGCGGGTTATGTCACCGTATACGACCCCGCTGCTTTGAGTGTGAACCAGCCCGTTGCGGGAGCTTCCAAAATCTCGGTGACTCCGAATCCTGCCACTACCCATTTGAACTTAAACATGCCTGAGAATATGACTATCGACAGCATTCGCATCGTTGATTTGTCAGGCAAAACCGTGGCTGTTCCGGTAGTAAGTTCCTCCCCTATCGATATTTCCAAGTTGGCTGCGGGAATCTATATACTTCGGGTGACTTCTAAGGGAAGTAAGATGGATTGTAAGTTTGTGAAACAGTAGCCGCTAGTTGTGAGGTGTGCGTTTCCAGTTATTGCTTGGGAATGATACAAGTACTAGTGGCAATTGTGTAACTTTTATTGATTTAAAAGTATGACTTTTGTGGTTAAACCTTTTAGAGTCTAGTGTATGCTTGGTAAATCCGATGCTCCTTTTTTTTATTTAAAATTTTCTCAAACGGCCTTGGGACTTCTCGCGTTCTTTTACATTCTCTATGTAAGTGAAGAAATTATAGTGCCCTTGGTGTTTGCTACCATTATCGCCATCTTATTAAATCCGTTAGTTAATTTTTTATGCCGATTCCGTTGTAATCGGGTGCTTTCTATTTTGATTGTGGTCTTGTTGGCAATCCTTTTACTAGTAGCGCTTGGCTATTTTCTGTTTTCGCAAGCCACGATGTTAGGGGAAAGTCTGCCTCAATTCAAAGAAAAGTTCTTCACGCTATTGGACCATGCTGTGAATTGGTGTTCCTTACATTTCAATATTAATAAACCCGTTCTCGAAGAATGGTTGGCGAAGTTGAAAACCGAAGGAATCAACAACAGTTCTTCGGTGATTGGAACGACATTAACCTCTGTCGGAAGTTTTCTAGTCGTATTTCTGCTGCTGCCCGTTTATGTGTTTATGATCTTATTCTACAAACCGCTGCTTTTGGAATTTATTGAGCAACTCTTCAAAAACAAACGCCATGAATTAGTAGCCGAAGTGTTAGGGCAAACCAAATCCTTGATTCAAAATTACTTGATCGGATTGCTTTTAGAAGCGGCAATTGTTGGGGCTTTAAATGCTGGCGGGTTACTACTCTTGGGTATTCCGTATGCCTTATTGATTGGTGTTCTAGGTGCCTTACTGAACATGATTCCGTATATCGGAGGAATTATTGCGATAGGTATTCCTATGTTGATGGCCATTGCAACCCAACAACCTATTGATGCCGTATGGGTACTCTTATTATACAGCCTAGTACAATTGATTGACAACAACATCATTGTACCTCGAATTGTCGCTAGTAAAGTAAAAATCAACGGACTAGTCTCAATGATTG
>Ga0208888_100572_pt1 | contig 16238 bp, 13 predicted proteins | sample LakWasM115_HOW13_2_FD_183929 | JGI IMG/M metagenome (GOLD analysis project Ga0208888, IMG submission 183929) | Freshwater sediment methanotrophic microbial communities from Lake Washington under simulated oxygen tension - Sediment Metagenome... | ecosystem: Environmental > Aquatic > Freshwater >...
GTAATTGGCCGCTTTATCCTCATAATTAGCTTCAGTGCTTGCCAGCCCAGCTTTTTGAACATTGCCATGATAAATAGGAAATGTGATTGAAATTGGACCTAAAGACCACGTTTTACCGTTAGTGCTAAACCCCGTGCCTGAAAGCCACATCCAACCAATTGAACCGTTAAGTGAAACTTTTGGTAGGCCTTGCACATAGGCATTTTTTACATCGGCTGCGGCAGTCATTAAATCAGCCTCAGCAGTGTAAATGTCAGGGCGTTGCGCAAGAATTTGTGCAGGGATTTCATTAAGTTTGAATAGACCATCTACGGCATTAATATCAGCTTTTAATGGCTGATTGGCGAGTTTGTCGCGTAGGACTGCTTCGTCTAAATCAGTCAGTGCGACTAAGGCTTTAACTTCTAAATCGCACTGCGCTTGCTGGGCTTTAAGTTGTTGTGTGGCATCTGCTAAACTCGCTTTAGCCAGATGGCTACTGGCTGGCGCCGAAAATCCAGCATTGACTGCAATGTCCGTCAGCCGGACAGATTGAGCGCGAGACATGGCATCTGCCTGCAATACTCCAACTTGCAACTCGCAAAATCGCTGATTAAAGTAGGTATTGGCGAGCTCGGCTGCAACCGACACACGAGCTTCGTGCCAGCCTGCGTTGGCAGCATTTTCTTGTGCTTTGCTGGATTCTAATATGGCGTGATTCGCACCAAAAATATCGAGCTCCCAACTCGCTTGTGCTGCAATTTGTGCGCTGTTGAACGCGCCACTGCCGCTATTGCTACCACCTTGAGCGCCGCTGCCTTGAATGGTGGTAGAAGGCTGTTGCACACTGCGTGAAGCTGAAGCACTACCATCTACAGCTGGCATCAATGCGGCGTTGGCCTGTGCAAGTTTAGAGCGTGCCTGCGCAATACGGGCTTTGGCCGTGGCGAGCGTTGCAGATTCTTTTTCTGCAGCATCAATAAGGGATAATAAAAGTGGATCTTGAAATTGTTGCCAAAATTGCGTTAAATTTTCTTGAGATCCTTCATGCGGCAGGGTCGCTTGCCACTTGGCTGGGGGATTCACGTTATCTACAGTTGTTTTCGGATTGAATTTTTGCGAAATGCCATTCAGCATCACGCAGCCGCTCAAACTTTGCCCAAACAAAGCAATTACAAAAATACGTATTACATTTGATTTCATGCCCGCATCGCCTTTCTGCGCGTGGCTTCTGCTTCTACCATACTCGTTGCAAATCGCACCAAGGCTGCATGTGTGTCGTCCAATCCTTGTTCAGAGTCAATAATTTGCGGGCAAACACTTTCAATCACATCGCGCCCAACAAACAAATGCACGCCCATTGCTACAATGCTCATCGCCAAGCGATGCAAGTCGTCATCCACTTCAGACAAGCCTAGATGCTTTTGCAATGCCAGCAACAGCGTTTGGCGGCGTGGTGCAATGTCGTTATTAATCATTTCAGACCATAGCCCCGTTGGCTCAATTAGCTCACGCATGTGTAAGCGTATGCACAACTTAACTAGTTCACTTTGTTTTAGCGGCTCAATAAATCCGTTAAAGAGAATGTTCAGGGTTTGTTCTAGGTTAAGGTCGGATTGGTTGAATGTCTTAATATCATCAACAGGGCATGGCATAGCTTCAGTAAAAGCAGCACGATATAAGCCATTTTTATCGCCAAAATAATACGAAATAGCTGAAACATTCACCGCTGCTTCTTTAGCAATTTGTCGAACGGTAGTGCGGGCAAGACCTTGCGCCGCAAATAATTTAAGCGCGGTGAATAAAATATTCTCGCGTGGTTGCAATGATGATGTTTCGTTGTTTTTCACAGGATTTTTTAGGTCGCTTTACAAAAATATAGTTCAAACGTTTGTTTGAACTATATTCAGTGTAAATTCAAACAAGCGTTTGAGTCAAGGATAAGCGTGATGTTGGCAGTGTATTTAAACGAGTCTATTTAAAGCAGTAACCTTTGTGATTACTTTACAATCTTTAGGTATTCGAATTGCGTCTGTTGATTGTCTCGGGTGGCTTTAGCGCTATCCCACTCAGTTGAAACCCAACCTTGCAGATTTTCTAGTGCAATTGCTGTCATGGCATGTATCCAAGCTTCATTTTCATTTAATGCAGGAATATAGTTGTACTCGCCACCGCCATTACTTTGGAATATGTGTTTGCCTTCCATGGCGATTTCTTCCAGTGTTTCTAGACAGTCACTGCTAAAGCCTGGGCAGATAACATCAATACGCTTAGTTTTAGCTTTGCCTAAATCCTCGAGAGTGCCAGCTAGATAAGGTTTTAGCCACTCCTGTTTACCGAAGCGCGATTGAAATGCGATTAAATAATCGTCTTTGCTTAACTCTAAAGCCTCAGCCAATAAGCGACCAGTTTTGTGACATTGGCAATGATAAGGGTCGCCACTTGTTAAATGTACTTTAGGTACGCCATGAAAGCTCATCACTAACTTACTTGGTTTGCCGTTGATTCTCCAATGCTCACGCACGCTAGAAGCCAAAGCCGCTATGTAAGCTGGATGATCGTTGTAATTACGTATGCTACGAATCGCTGGTTGGTTGCGTGTTTTGAGTAATACGCGGAACACCGCATCCATAGCTGATGCTGTGCTACTAGCCGCATATTGCGGATACAACGGGAACACTAGAATACGGTCGCAATGTTGCGCTTTTAATTTATCAATCGCAGATTGCATGCTTGGGTTGCCATAGCTCATGCCCAATTCAACAGCAAAAGGTGACTTGATTTTTTGGCCTAAAAATCCACGTAGCAAAGTAGTTTGTTTTTGTGCGTGAACCAATAATGGCGAGCCTTCGTTTAACCACACTTGCGCATATTTTTCAGCTGATTTCTTTGGGCGTATAACTAAAATAATGCCATTTAAAATAAACCACCAAATAGCACGCGGGATTTCTACTACGCGAGTGTCGCTTAAAAATTGACGCAAATATGGGCGTAAAGCTTGGGCTGTTGGCGCATCTGGCGTGCCTAAATTAGCCAATAAAATACCAACTTTAAGTTGGTCGCCGTGTTCATATTTTGGTTCTGCGTTGTAGTAAGCCATGTATGGTTTCTAAGTGTATTTTTCTATTTAATTATTCGATAAAGCATTTGATAAAAGTTTCGCCGTAACATCCACAATTGGTATCACACGCTCATAAGCCATACGCGTTGGTCCAATGACGCCTAGCGTACCGACTACTTGGCCATCAGCTTCATAAGGCGCGGTAATCATGCTGCATTCGTCTAAAGGTAAGTATCCACTTTCGCCACCAATAAATATTTGTATGCCTTCTGCACGCTGGCTATTGTCAAGTAATTGCATTAACGAAGTACGACGCTCAAATATTTCAAATAATTTACGCAAACTACTTACGTTGGTGGAGAGTTCATCCACTTGAAGCAAATTACGCTCACCTGCAATCACAACACCATCTTTATTGCTATCAACGGCTTTGCTACTAGCTTCAAGTGCTGCCGCCATCAGGCGATTCATGTCCGATTGCATTTGTTGGAGTTCAATATGCAGTTTTTGTTGCACCTCTTCAAAAGTTTGACCTGAAAAATTTGCATTAAAGTAATTGCTGGCTTGTGTCAGTTCACTTTGCGAATATTTCTTTTCTGCCATCAGTATGCGATTCTGCACATTGCCATCGCTGGTAACGATGATGACTAATATTCGAGTTTCAGACAAAGGTAAAAATTCCAAATGCTTAAACGCCACACGCTTGCGCTTAGGAATCATCACCAAGCCTGCAAATTGTGTGAGCTGCGAGAGCATATCTGCCGCGCTGGCAATGAGTTCGGTGGGGTTGGGTGAAGACAAGCCGCTTTTGAGTTGCTGTATTGCTTGAGTTTCTAGCGGTTGCACTGTCAGCAGAGAATCGACAAATAGGCGATAACCTTTTTGCGTAGGAATGCGACCTGCCGAAGTGTGAGGGCTCGCGATAAAGCCAAGTTGCTCCAAGTCACTCATTACATTGCGTATGGTTGCCGCACTCACATCTAAGCCAGAATGCTGCAATAGCGTGCGCGAACCAATAGGTTGACCATCACTAATGTAATGTTCAACTAAGGTTTTTAATAATATCTGCGCGCGTTTGTCCATGTTTTCAATGTTTGATTTGTCTACTGTTTTCTTGTGGCAATTTATTACGGCTTAGCAGTGACATCTTTCTTTTTAAAGAACTTGCCTAAGTCTTGCACTAGTTGAACCATTGCACCTTGTTTTTTCTCTAGTATAGCTTTGCGTTCGTTCATGTTCAGTGGCTCATCGTTACCTTTGCTTGCTTTTACTAAAGCAAAGCTTTTTCCGTTGACTGGTTGCGTGATTTTAACTTCATCATCCACATATGCAACTTTGTCCCAATCTGAAATATAGGTGTGATTGCGTTTTTCACCTGCGAGCAGGTTGTAGCCTATTGCGTAGTCGCTACTTGGATTTGTCACACCGAGTAAAGGCATTATCGTTGGTACAACATCCATATGGCTAGTCATTTGGTTGCTGACTAGTGGCTTCATTTGTGGTGTGTAGATCACCAAAGGCGTGCGCACTTGCTGGTCTACAAATGTTGAATTATGTCCCCAAAAACCATGTTCCATAAACTCTTCACCATGGTCACCAATGAGTACAACAACGGTGTTGTCAAGCAATTGATGCTGTTTAAGATAATCAAATATACGACCAAACTGCATATCTAAATGATGTACAGAGTTAATGTAACGGTTCTTGATTGGCACAATATCATTACGCAAAGCTTCTTTGCTTAATGAAGCATAGTTCAAGTCATCTCGGTATGGTTTAGCAATGACACTTTCAGGTGGAAAGTAGTAACGTGCATGTGGTGACTCAAAGAACATAAAAGTAAAGAATGGTTTGCTTGTGTCGCGCTTATCTATAAATGATAGTAGGTTGGTGACGTTATCACGATCGCTTTCCCAACCTGAAGTAGGGTTAGCGATTTCATGTAGTTGATTGCTTGGCACTTGTGCAAAAATGGTTTTATCAAACTCTGGGTAAGAGAATTTTGCGCTAGTGTAAAAGCTCATTTGGTATTGTTGTTTTTGTAAAACATCTACAATCGCCGCGCCACGGCGAGACTCCATAAAAGGAAACCAATAATTGCCGGGCATGCCCATAAACATACTAAATACGCCCATACGTGTGCCGTTGCCACCACTATAGTTACGGGTATATCGAGCTGCATTTGATGCAAACTGCCAAGTATTTGGCATGACTTTTTCATCTAGTGTGTCAGCGCGCCATGATTCAGATGTCAACCAAATAACGTTATATGGCTTTGCTGGACGGTTAAATTGCAAGGGGTTAAGTGGGTAGGCAAGCTTACCTTTTACTTTGAGTTTGGTTTCACGGTGTGTAGTGAAGCCTAGTTTTTTAAAAAAGCCACGTGCAGATACGGTTTGATAGAACGGAATGGACTCCGCAACTACATTTAATTGGTTGTTGGTGTAGCTGTCTAAGGCAAAGCCCATATGTACCAATATGGCGACGATGATGGCTGTGGCTGGTAAAAATTTGAATGAGAACTGAAAGACTGAGCCAGTTTTTTTGGTGTAGTAACGATGCGCTAACCATAGAATAAGCGCTTGTAAACTTAAAAAACCAAGTGTAATGAGTGCAAAGCCAAGATCTGAAGCACGGCTACCACCTAATGACTCAATACCGCCGGGTGTCATCACTAAGTTAATCAAAAAGCCATTAAAGAACATGCCGTAAAGCGCATAAATTTTAGCATTTGCATAAAGCAATAATGTTGTAATGGCACCAGTTAAAACGGCAGCTACGTAAGTAGCACGAGAACTGTTTGACTTAAGTCTATTGCTAAGCCATTGAACAATCGCAGTAATTGCTATTGCGGGCAGTAAGTAAAAAAGCCCATAAAGTAAAAACGCGATCACCATAAAGCTGAAAGTGAGTAGGCTTTCAGAATATGCTGTGGCAAATGGTAAGGAATCTGAAACTAGCCACAATATGACTAGGTAGGTGATAAAAAAATAGGCTTTAAGTATGTTTTTTTGCTGGGCTATTATCATTTTAAATTAGGTATTTTGTTGTGTAGGGGTGGTTTGGGTAGGGAAAGTTAATGCCAAATACTTTTTAATTTTTACTTAAATTTACTAACCATCTGTTTATATTCAGCTTACTTGGAGTTTGAGTTGTCATATTAAGTTCGTTCATTAACTATTAAATATTATTATCGCGCAAAATCTACAGCATTAATGACAAATATTGTGTGCTATCTCAATGTCTCGCTTTGCTTAGGCATTCCGACTATGCTTTAATTCTACCATGCATACAAAATTCAAAAAAATCGCCATCATCGGCAAATACATGAATCAATCCGCTTTGCAGTTAATGCAGAGCGATTTGACCGACTTGGCGAAACATTTGACCGCTAAAAATATTGAAGTTTGGATAGAAGAAAGCACCGCCCAATATGTTGATCTGGCAGACTTTAAAACGGAGTCGTTAGAAAAAATAGGTGGCAAAGTTGACTTAGTGATAGTCATGGGTGGTGATGGCACTATGCTCAGCGTGGCGCGTAGTCTGATTGACCATCATGTGCCATTAGTCGGCATTAACCGCGGACGATTTGGTTTTTTAACCGATTTACGTGCCGAGGATATGCTTGAGCAGCTTGATAAAATTCTATCAGGTGATTTTATTGAAGAGCCGCGCGTGATGCTAACCGCACAGGTGATGCGTGACGGACAGTTAGTCCATGACAACTTTGCATTGAATGACGTGGTAATCAAGAGTGCTTTGCGATTGATTGAGTTGGAAGTGACTATCGACCACAAATTCGTGCATAAACAACGTGCTGATGGTTTGATTATTAGTACGCCGACGGGCACTACCGCTTATGCACTCTCGGCGGGCGGTCAAATTCTACACCCTAATTTACAAGCAATTTCATTGGTGCCAATTTGTCCGCATACGCTGAGTAATCGACCAATTGCCATCCACAGTGACAGCTTGATTGAAATTACCTTGATGCAATTTGACGAGGCGCATCTAAGCTTTGACGGCCAATTTCAGGTGACGCTGGAAGTGGGCGATAAAATTATTGTCAATCGTGCAGAGCAAACAATTTCTTTATTGCATCCAAGTGACTATTGTTATTTTGACATGCTGCGCAACAAACTGAACTGGGGCTAAATTTAGTTATGCTACAAAGCCTCTCTATCCGTGATTTTGTCATAGTCAATCAACTCGATTTAGATTTTGAAACGGGTTTTACCGTGCTAACAGGTGAAACTGGCGCTGGTAAGTCTATTTTAATTGATGCCTTATCGTTAGCTTTGGGCGCGCGGGCAGAAGGCGGCGTCACCCGCGCGGGATGTGATAAAGCTGAAATTAGCGCCATTTTTGCTATTACGAATAACCTAGAAGCCAAGCAATGGTTAGTCGATGCGGAAATGGAAAATGAGGAGAACGAGCTGATTTTACGCCGAGTGATGTACGCTGATGGCCGCTCTCGTGCTTTTATCAATGGCGCAACAGTCACGGTTGCTCAACTCAAAGAGCTCGGCGAGTTGCTGGTGGATATTTACAGCCAGAATGCGCATCACTCTCTACTAAAACTTGCTACTCAACGCAATGTGTTAGATAACTTCGGCGGCTTATCAGGCTTGGCATTACAAGTTTCGGCGCAATATAAAGTATGGCATGCACTTAATCAGCAACGTTTAGAAGTCGAAAAAAATGCGAGTGCGTATGCCGACGAACTAGCAGATTTGCGCGACAATACGCGTGAGTTAGCACAAATTGCATTAAGCCCTGTCGAGTGGGAAGAGTTGCAGCAAGAACATTTGCGCTTATCGAATGGTGCTGGCTTGATTGCCGGTGGTGAGGAGTGCCGCGAGTTATTAAGTGAAGGCGAGTTATCCGCCATGCGTTTGCTGACTCAGGTGCAGTATAAATTGCAAAACCTGTGTGAATATGACGCTGCAATGATTGAGGCCGCTGAAACGCTTGATTCAGCCATTATTCAGCTTGAGGAAACCTCGCGCTTTTTAAATCGCTATCTTCAACGTGCCGAGCTAGACCCCGCTGGGCTTGCGAAGCTGGATTCCAGAATTCAAAACATACATAACACTGCTCGCAAAAACCGCGTTAAGCCAGAAGAGTTAGCAGATTTGTTGCTTAAATCACAAGCACGCATGGCGGAATTAGAGCTGTTTGCAAATGATGGCGAACTTGCCAAGCAGGAAACCCTAGCTTTGGCTACTTACATGCAGTTAGCGAAACAACTGAGTGATGGTCGAAAAGCAGCGGCTGCAAAACTAGGTACCCAAATCAGCACAGAAATGCAACGCTTGTCTTTAAGCGGTGGTAAGTTTGAAGTGGCACTCACAGAGCAGATGCCAACAATCAACGGACTTGAGCAGGTTGAGTTTTTGGTTGCAGGTCACGCAGGCGTGCTTGCCAGACCGCTTGCTAAAGTGGCTTCTGGTGGGGAACTTTCGCGTATTAGTTTAGCAATTCGTGTCGTCACAGCGCAAAAAGAAAGTATTCCGACCATGATATTCGACGAGGTAGATGTCGGTATTGGTGGCGGTGTGGCTGAAGTCGTGGGGCAGCTTTTGAAACAATTGGGTGAGCAACAAGGCGATAAGCAGCTTGATAAAAACTTAACTCAACGACAAGTGCTAGTGATTACCCACTTGCCACAAGTGGCGGCGTTAGGCACGCATCATTTACGTGTGAGCAAGTCCCTAGTGAGTGGGCAAACGCTCAGTACAATTACCGTTTTAGATGAGGAAGTGCGCGTAGAGGAAATAGCACGGATGCTAGGCGGTATTGAGATTACTGAAACTACACGCCAACATGCTAAAGAGATGTTGACGCGCTAAGTTTGATTTATTAAGTTTTACTTATCGCAAGGCTGCTTTTCACAAATGCCGTAAATGGTGAGCGAGTGATCTTGCATCTTAAAACCAAATTTCGCCGCAGCTGCTTCTTGCCTTTTTTCAATTTCTGCATCATAAAACTCTTCTACTCGACCACATTTCACACATACGATATGGTCGTGATGGCCGCCTTGGCTAAGCTCAAAAACGGCTTTGCCACTTTCAAAGTGATGGCGCACTAACAAACCTGCTTGTTCAAATTGCGTCAGCACACGATAAACCGTCGCTAAACCAACGTCTTCACCAGAGTTAAGCATTACTTTATAAATATCTTCGGCTGAAAGATGTCGTTCTTTACTATTTTCAAACAGGCTCAATACTTTAAGTCTAGGTAATGTAGCCTTTAGGCCTGCGTTTTTTAAGTCTTTTTGATCTTGCATCGTTGTTTACTCACATTTAATAATCACAGTGTTTTTTGGTTCGCTGTCTACGTGTTATATTAACGCTAATTCAAACTAAAGTCATAATATGCGTATTTTTTCTACATTGCGGTTCACAGTTATTTTATTAGCAGTTCTTTGCGCGTCATGCGGCACAGTGTTGCCAACGGTAAAACCATATAAGTTGGATGTACAACAAGGCAATGTTGTGACTTCTAAAATGTTATTGCAATTGCGCCCCGGTATGACGAAGTCGCAAGTACGCTTCATTATGGGTACGCCCTTAATTCAAGACAGCTTCCATGGTAATCGTTGGGATTACGTTTATCAAATGCGCGAAAAAGGTAAAATTGTCGAGCAGCGTCGCGTTATTTTAGATTTTGAAGGTGAGGCGTTAAAAGCCGTGCGTGGTGACGTGATTCCAAAAGGCAGCGAGCCGAAAGTAGAAGAAGGTTCTACAAACAGCGGTACGCGCGTGATTAACCCAACTGAAAAACCTGCAGAAAAAGGCGTCCTCAATAAGTTGAAATTTTGGCAAAAGGACCAGGCAGCGCTAGATAAAGAGGCAGAAGCCGCTAAAGCAAAGGCTGAGACTGAAGAAGCTGCTAAAAATGCAGCAGAGCAGGCTAAGGATGATCTAGCTAGAAAATCTGCAATACCTATTGAAGAGCCAAAATCAGACGAGCCGCAATCGATGATGGCTGTGCCGCTAGAGGCGTTGCCAATGACTTCTGGCAGCCCTGTACCAGCTGCCGCAACTGTTCAGACTGTTGAAGAACCTGCGGCTATGCCTGAAGTGCCGTCAGTTGCTGAGTCTGTAAAAGAGGTTGTACCTGTGCAACCTAATCCAGTTGTTGAAAAAACAGTAACCCCCGGGAAAAAAGTTGTTGTTACTCAAACTAAATCTGAGCCAGCTAAAGTTGAACCTGTAAAAACTGCACCTGAGCCAATTAAGTCATATGAGTCAACTGCTGGTATGAGGTTTGATAGAGGTCTAAAATTGACTGAAGAGGCTGAAGTTGAAGCCGCACCAATACCCGCGGCACCTCGTGCAGGTAATAAAACTGTGCCTAAACCAAAAGATTTACCAGCTGAAGGTGAGCCAAGTTTTTTTGACAGAATGCTAGAAAAAATTGGTTTCTGATTTTTAAGGTAACCTAACTCGCAAAGCCGTGTTAGGTAATCACTAGAACAATTGGTTTTTAAAAATATTATAGATTTATTAGGTAGTTAGAATCATGGCAAATCCTTTAAAGGTGGTTATCGCAGGCTGTTCTGGTCGCATGGGTCACGCTCTTCTTGAATGTGTGTTTGCTGATGCAGATTTAGTGTTGCATGGTGCGCTTGACCGTTCAGGTAATCCTCAGCTTGGCCGTGATGCGGGCGAGCAACAAGGTAAGATCTCAGGTGTTAAAGTCACCGATAATATAGATGAAGCATTAGAAAATGCAGACGTTTTGGTCGACTTTACGCGTCCAGAAGCTAGCTTGATCTATTTAGCTGCCTGCCAGAAACATAATGTCAAAATGATTATCGGCACTACAGGGTTTACTGCGGAACAAAAGCTGCTGATAGAAGCTGCTTCTAAAAATATTGCCATTGTTTTTGCGCCGAATACCAGTGTTGGTGTGTCTTTATTGATTAACTTGGTGCAGTCTGCTGCCAAAGTGTTAAATGAGGGTTTTGACATCGAGATTATTGAAGCTCATCACCGCTTCAAAGTAGATGCGCCATCTGGCACAGCTTTGCGCTTAGGTGAAGCTGCAGCAAGTGCGCTGGGTCGTAACTTAGAAGAATGTGCAGTTTATGGCCGTGAAGGTGTTACGGGCGAGCGCGACCCTAGCACGATTGGTTTCGCTACGGTACGTGGTGGAGATGTAGTTGGAGATCACACTGTGTTGTTCGCGGGTTTAGGTGAACGTTTGGAGTTAACACACAAAGCCAGCAGCCGAGCGACATTTGCATCAGGCGCTTTACGTGCTGCAAAATTTCTAATTGGCAAACAAGCTGCACTCTTTGATATGCAAGATGTTTTAGGGTTGAGATAGTCACGTTTAGCTAACCTTAGATACTCAGAAAAGCACTGCTAGCAGCAATTCTAGCCATATTTCTTGATTCTAAATCAAGAGTCTATTCAGAATTCAGAAACGAAATTTTCATGATTAAGTTCGCCAGATTAAAATCCTTTTTATCTAGCTCCAGATTCTTTTATATCCTTTTATTTACGATTACCTCGGCTGCAGGTGTGTTGTTTGTCATACATACCAAGCAAGCGCAAGACGAGGAAATGCGCAATAACTTAATCACTTACGCTAGAACTATCGAAAAGTCTATCGACTGGCAACCTTTCGCTAAGACACTAAATACAGATCCAGATTTAATTAAGGTGGAAGATTTAGTTGAACTTAATTCTAAGCTGAATAGTGCATGCAGGGTGAATGTAGATTGCCATTTTATTTATCTATTGTATTTAGATAAAACTCAAAGCAAAAAGCAAGTTCGATTTTTACTGGATGCCAGCCCTCAGCCACCCTCAGAAATATCCAAGCTTGCTGAGATATTTACAGAAGCGAGTGATGAATTAAAGCGAGTGATGAAAATAAGAGCGCCTATTGTTGAAGGCCCTGTTACTGATCATTGGGGGTCGTGGATCAGTGCGCGAGTTCCCGTAAGCGTCACAGTTAAAACGCCAAATTTTGTCATGTTGAATGTGGATGTGGCTGCAAAAGGCTGGAATAAGCGTTTGCTAAGTAAAACCTTGTTTCCGGCCTTGCTAACGCTATTCTTTTTGTTAATTTTAACTGGCTTGATTCTTAGAAACGAGTATGTAGAAAACCTACTCAAGCAGTTATTTGACTCAACTACTGTGCTTTCAGAATTAGCCTACTATGATGCACTGACTGGGCTGCCAAATCGCAGGTTATTAGATGACCGAGCAGCGCAAGCATTTAAAGCCGCTAAGCGCGCTAAGCACATGGTAGCCATTATGTTCTTGGATTTAGATTATTTTAAAGCCGTTAATGACGACTATGGGCATGAGGTGGGCGACCGATTGTTAGTGAGTGTGGCAGGGCGCTTAAAAGAATTACTCCGCAAAGATGACACCGTTGCGAGGATTGGCGGCGATGAGTTTGTGATTCTATTGCCAAAAGTGGAGGATGAGCAACAAGCGACGGTGGCTGCGGAAAAGATCATTAAAGAACTGACTAAACCTTTTGAGATTGACAATAAGGTGCTTGAAATTGGCGGCAGCTTAGGCGTGGCGATTTATTCTAAGTCAGGAGCTACACCAGCTAATTTATTGAAGTGTGCTGATGAAGCGATGTACTCAGCTAAACGTCTTGGCCGCAATATGTTTGTTGTTTACGCAGATGATATATTAACGTCGAGTGAAAACTAATCCAGCTGTAAAGTTCATATGGATTTATACCAGTAACAATAAATGCTCGCGTTCCCAAGAACTAATCACGCGGTTGTAAGTACCATATTCCAACTCTTTAACCGCGCAAAAAGCATCTACAAACTTTGAGCCAAAAAGCTCATGCATGGGCGCGCAGTTGCGAAGCAGTTCAATCGCATCTTCTAAATGATGTGGTAAATCGTGTGCCATATTCCATGCACTGGTTGCTAGTGCTTCAGTTGGCTGCTGGGCTTCAACTATTCCTTGGTAGCCGCAAGCCAGTGTGGCGGCAATCGCTAAGTAGGGGTTCACATCCACGCCTGGTACACGGTTTTCAACGCGCCTTGAGTTTGCGTCAGAGTTAGGTACACGTATACCACAAGTACGATTGTCATAACCCCAACGCACATTAGTGGGGGCTGACATGAATGGTGCTAGTCTGCGATAAGAGTTTACGTAAGGGGCAAACATTGGCATCACTTGCGGAACGTATTTTTGTAAGCCTGCGATGTAGTGAAAAAACTCAGGGCTAGCGCTCCCATCAGGTTTGCTAAATATATTTTTACCATCAGCATCGATGATGCTTTGATGTATATGCATAGCACTGCCAGGTTCGGTTTCCATCGGCTTCGCCATAAATGTGGCAAATATGCCGTGACGTAAAGCGGTTTCACGCACCGTACGTTTGAATAAAAATACGCGGTCAGCAAGCTCTAGCGGATCGCCATGCGTGAAATTAATCTCCATTTGTCCTGCACCAGCTTCATGAATTAACGTCTCGACACCCAATCTGTGCACGTCGCAGAATTTGGAAAGCTCCATGAAAAATGGGTCAAAGTCATTCACGGCATCTATTGAGTAACTTTGTCTGCCCGCTTCAGGCTTGCCTGTACGACCAATTGGCGGTTGCAGCGGCTCATGCGGGTTTTGTTGGCGCGCAACTAGAAAGAACTCCATTTCAGGCGCCACTACAGGACGCCATCCACGTTGCGTATAAAGGTCAATTACACGGCGCAGCACGGCACGTGGCGATAGTGCGACTGGCGTGCCATCCCATTCCAAGCAATCATGAATAATCACGGCGACAGGTTCTGCCGCCCAAGGAACAACTCTAAAAGTAGAAATGTCTGGTTTGCATATCATGTCTGGATCGGTGTCACCCACATAAGGTCCATTATCAGGTTGCTGACCGTTCACTGTATTCAGCAGTACGCTTTTAGGTAGACGCATTTCACCTGCGCTTAAAAACAAATCTTTAGGTAGTATTTTGCCGCGTGCAATACCTGTCATATCCGGTATCACGCACTCAATTTCGTGGATGTGGTTTTCAGTGATGAGTTGAGAAATCGATTTGTTCATAACTAACCTTTAGCGTGTTTTATTTAGTTCTACTTTAGAATTTTACGCGGCTTTTTACAATCAAGTTACAATCAAAAGTTGAAAAGCAAGCCGCTTTTCGGTATAATTCGTTAATTCTGAAACGGGAAGAGTATAAAGCTCCTCCCGTTTTGCGTATCTGCCATTTGTTCATGATGAAAACTATGATGAACTTAGCACTAAAAAATTAATTAATGTTTTAATCCAAGGAGTTACCGTGTCACAAAACCTGCCCGCCATACTAGTACTTGCAGATGGAACTGTGTTTCGTGGAACATCAATCGGTGCTTCTGGCCAAACAGTGGGGGAAGTTGTATTCAACACCTCAATGACTGGCTACCAAGAGATTCTCACAGATCCATCTTACACTAAACAAATCGTAACGCTGACTTATCCACACATTGGTAATTATGGCGTGAATCTGGAAGACGTAGAGTCTGGTCAAGTATATGCAAGCGGTTTGATTATTCGTGACTTGCCTCTAATACATAGCAATTTTAGAAAAACTCAGTCACTTTCAGAATATTTGAGTGCAAACAATGTTGTGGCGATTGCCGATATTGATACACGCAAGTTGACTAGAATGTTACGCGAAAAAGGTGCGCAAACTGGTGCAGTAATAGCAGGCGAGGCTGATGAAGCAAAAGCTATTGAACTAGCGCAAGCGGCGATTGCGGGTTTCCCTGGTTTGTCTGGTATGGATTTAGCTAAAGTTGTGAGTTGTGATAAACCTTATGAGTTTACCGAAGGCGAATGGAAGTTAGGCAAGGGTTTTACTTATGCGGCTACACCAAAATTTCACGTAGTGGCTTACGACTACGGTGTTAAACGCAATATTCTACGTATGCTAGTTTCTCGGGGCTGTAAAGTGACGGTACTACCTGCACAAACTTCAGCAGCGGAAGCATTGGCATATAAGCCAGACGGTGTGTTCCTTTCAAATGGACCTGGTGATCCAGCGCCATGTGATTATGCTATTTCTGCCATTAAAAGCATTGTCGAAACTGGTATTCCAACATTTGGTATTTGTTTAGGCCATCAGTTGTTAGCGTTAGCGAGCAATGCTAAAACACACAAAATGAAATTTGGTCATCACGGCGCGAATCATCCTGTGCAAGATGTTGAATCTAAACGTGTGTATATCACCAGCCAAAACCATGGTTTTGCGGTAGATGCAGCAAATTTACCCGCTAATATCAAAACCACGCACGTTTCACTGTTTGATGGCAGTTTGCAAGGCATTGCGCGTACAGATAAGCCAGCTTTCAGCTTTCAAGGTCACCCAGAGGCAAGTCCAGGCCCTACTGAAATGAGCTATTTGTTCGATCGTTTTATTAAGATGATGCAAGATAAAGTTTAAGCAAGGTTCGTTAGGTATGGAGCGTTTTCGAGCCGCACAGTTTATTATTGATTGGTTTCACCAATTGCCGTTGGATATTCAGGCTTGGCTGATTCAAGCCTTTTGGATAGCCTTGCCAGTGTTGGTAGTGATTATTGCTTGGCGCTTAATGCGCCAAGCTAGTGTGACCGAAAGTGGTCGCGTAGTGGTGAAATGGTATGCACCAAAAACATGGTCTAACCGCTTTGCACAATTGCGCGATGAAGGTAATGCTGCGCTGCCACACAGCTTACAAAACCTTGTGCAGCAAGTGGATAAGGTCAACGAATTTGGCCATAAGCTGCACACGCTGATACTCGGTTGGTTGCTGGTTTTGTTTGCGCTATTAATGGGTATTATGTGGCTGGTAAGTCCGTTGCAAGGCTGGTGGGCGGGTTTGATGGCAGCAGCAGCGGGATATTATGCAAAGCGACTGCTGCGTCCGCAGTAGCGTGCGCAAAAATAATGCAAAAATTTGAATTTGTAGAGACTCTATTAGATGGCAAAACGTAAAGACATTAAATCTATTCTAATCATCGGTGCTGGTCCAATTGTAATTGGCCAAGCTTGCGAGTTTGACTATTCTGGCGCGCAAGCATGTAAAGCGCTTCGTGAAGAAGGCTACCGCGTGATTTTGGTGAACTCTAACCCAGCCACCATCATGACTGACCCAGAAATGGCAGATGCGACCTATATCGAGCCTGTGACTTGGCAAGTGGTTGAGAAAATCATTGCTAAAGAGCGTCCAGATGCT
>Ga0208888_100574_pt1 | contig 16210 bp, 9 predicted proteins | sample LakWasM115_HOW13_2_FD_183929 | JGI IMG/M metagenome (GOLD analysis project Ga0208888, IMG submission 183929) | Freshwater sediment methanotrophic microbial communities from Lake Washington under simulated oxygen tension - Sediment Metagenome... | ecosystem: Environmental > Aquatic > Freshwater >...
TAGCGCTGTACCCAATACCGTAGCCACTTCTGGAAATACCACAAGTAGCTTTACGCTAAATTGGACCGCTCCTACTGGAGGTGCTGCCGCTGCAGTGACCTATACCTTACAAGTGACCACTGATGCTGGATATACTGCCAATGTGGTCGGATCGCCAGTTACTTTAGCCGCTCCAAGTACTTCACAAAGTTTTTCAGGATTAACCGCAAACACGACCTACTATTACCGAATTTTAGCCAGTAACGGATGCAATAGCTCCTACGTAACCGGTAGTACCTATACAGGCTATTGTACTTCGACTTCAACGTCTTCAACGTACTATATTTCTAATTTTTCAACAACGGGTGGAACAGCGAACATCACCAACAATGCATCAGGATACTCAGCCACAGGCTACGGAAATTTTACAGGACAAGCTGTAAGTCAAATCAATTATGGATCCGTGAGTTTCTCAGCAGCAATGTACAACGGAACGTATACCTACGGCTTCAATATCTGGGTCGACTGGAACGATGACATGGATTTCAACGATGCCGGTGAACTAGTCTACGCCAGCGGAACCTACGTTTCTTCTGCTACTGGTTCTATTACTGTACCAGCCACAGCAAGCGTGGGCAACCACCGGATGAGAATTAGAGCCAACTACTTCTCGACCAATCCTGATACTTGCGGTTCTATCTCCAGCGGAGAGACCGAAGACTATACCTTTACCGTATTGCCCCCGCTACCGTGCACTGCAAACCCAACCAACATCGCTGTAACCGTGACGTCTCAAACAACAGCAACCGTAAACTGGACCGCTCCTGCGAGTGCGCCAGCGAATGGCTATCAGTATTATGTATCCCTTTCGAATAGCACCCCAAGCGCTACAGACATTCCTTCAGGAAGTGTAGGCGCCGGTGTAACCACCGTTAGTTTAACAGGCTTGCTTTCGGGCAGTTCCTACTCCGTTTGGGTACGCTCCAATTGTGGAGGCGGTCTTGGTCAAGGGGTATGGGTAGGTCCCATCAACTTCCACCAACCCAATTGCAATGTAGGAAACGGAACCGGAACAACAACTTTAGCCTGCCCTGCGGTAGTTTCGGGCGGATTAGGATTAAGTGGTGCCGATCCCGCGCCAATCAATTCCTGTATCGCCTCCGCTTGCGTAGACTTAGAAGCAACCTATGTACCCTTAGCACAAACTACTTCTTATACAGTTTCGTCAATTCCTTATGCACCACCCTATCAATTTGGTTGCTTGCAGAATCCCGTGAGCATCAATGTCGACGATATTTGGTCACAACCCATCAACCTCCCTTTCAATTTTTGCTTTTACGGAAACAATTATAGTCAATGCTTAATCGGCTCCAACGGAGTAATCACGTTTGATCAAACCAACAATACCGCAGGGGGTTACTCTACTTGGTCTTTTGCCAACAATATACCGAACACTACCTTGTTTAAAAACACCATTTTTGGAGTCTATCACGATATCGACCCTAGTGTTGGTGGGGAAGTAGGTTGGGAATTAATCACACTCAATACCGGCTGTCGCGCTTTAGTAGCCTCTTGGAGCAATATTCCAATGTTCTCTTCAACATGCAACGCACAATTATACACCGGAATGATGGTTTTATACGAAAACACCAATGTCATCGACGTCTACATCCAAGAAAAAAATGTTTGCGGTACTTGGAATAGCGGTAATGCTATTGTCGGCATTCAAAATATAGATGGAACGCAAGCCGTTGCAGCACCAAACAGAAATGGTTTAGATGCGGATTGGACCGTAACCAACGAAGCCTGGCGCTTTACACCTTCTGGACCATCGATCGCCTCTATTAGATGGCACGAAGGAGCAGGAACCAGCGGCCCTGTAATAGCCACCACCGATAACATCACCGTTTGTCCTGTAGCTACAACTATTTATACAGCGGAAGTTTCGTACGCTCTTTGCGATGGAACCAAAGTGAAAGAAACCGATCAAACCACCGTAACGGTAACTGGAAATAAAGTGTGGAACGGTTCTGTAGATACCGATTGGAACAAAGCCAACAACTGGACACCAGTCGGAATTCCAAATAATGCGGATTGCGTTGTCATTCCCGTGACTGCCAATAATCCTATCGTTTCGGGTACAGGCTACAATGGTTTAGCGGGCACGCTTTCGGTCTTAAACGGAGCCATCTTGACCGTAAATCCTCTCAATAGCATCACCGTAACCAATTGGGTAAATGTGCAAGCATCCGGAACATTCCAAATTGAAAATGACGCAAGCCTAGTGCAAGTAAACAATGTGTCCAATACCGGAAATATCAAATACAAACGTGATGTGAGTATTCGCAAACTAGATTACGTCTATTGGTCTTCCCCAGTAGCCAATTTTAATGTAAGCAATATTTCAGCACCAATCGTCTCGGGGCCAATTTACCAATGGAACACCACTATAGCAAACCCAAACGGTGGACAAGGAAATTGGGAATCCGCCACAGGAGCGACCATGCTAACCGCCAAAGGGTATATTGTCAGAGGTTCGAACAGCTTTAGTGCTAGCGCCCTCACCACCTTAAATGCCAGCTTTACAGGCGTTCCCAATAACGGCCCGTATTCAATGCCAATCTATAGAGGAAGTGACCAAAATACCGCCTACCATCAAGGACTAAACGGCACCGAAATCAATAATTTTAGCGATAACTTCAACTTAATCGGAAACCCCTATCCATCTTCTATTAGAGGGAGCCAATTCCTATTCGACAACAACACCAAAATAGAAGGAAACATCAAGTTATGGACGCACGGTGCCCTACCAGCAGTAATCACAAGTCCATTTTATGAGTCTTTCGTGTACAACTACAACCTCAACGATTACTTAACCTATAACTTTACTGGAACGAGTTGCTGCCCAGCCGCTAGCGCCGAATTGTACGTAGGGGCCGGTCAAGGGTTCTTTGTGCAAATGAAAGACGGTCCTGCCGGTTCTGATGTTGTTAATTTCACCAACAGCCTGAGAAGCGCCTCCTACGACAACAGCATTTTCTATAGAACGACAGACCATCACACTAGCAGCAATCTAGTAGATCTCGAAAGACACCGCATTTGGTTGGATCTGGTCGATTTCAACAATCAATCCGATCGAACCTTAATTGGCTACGTAGAAGGTGCCACTATGGAAGCCGATAGTTTCTTCGATGCGGGTACCCTAATTACAGAGGCAATGACCATCTATTCGCTTATTGGAACGAATAAATATACCATTCAAGGTAGAGCAATTCCATTCAACAAGCACGATACCGTGCCCATTGGTGTGAAAATTCCAGCCGCTGGACTTTACAAAATCGGAATCAATGCCGTAGACGGTCTGTTTGAAAATCCATCGCAAGGCATCTACCTCGAAGATACCCTATTGGGAATCATACACGACCTGCGCCAAGAACCGTATAGCTTCGAAGCAACCGTCGGAAGTATTGAAAATCGATTTGTACTGCGATATCTCGACGAAGCGCTGCATACCGAATCCTTCGCGAACAGTAATGACATCCAAGTAGTTTCCAATGACAAAGCCACCGTATACACCACCGGTGAAAAATTAAAAGAGATTACCGTTTACGATCTTTTAGGAAGAACATTGGCCAAGTATACCAATATCAAGAAAGCAACCTTTGAAATGGCCACACTAAAGAAAATGAACGCCAGTCTGTTGCTCAGAATTACACTAGAAGACGGAACTGTAGTCACTAAAAAGATGATCTACTAAATACCAAGCGTGAAACAAAGCTGCTGCTAATTTTCTAGTAGTAAAATCCAATAAAAAATCCGTCTAGCATAACACTAGACGGATTTTTTTTGAATTAATAATAGTAGGACTATTTCACCAAAGTCATTTCATCCACTACATGTTTAGCGCCTGAGTATTTCTCAATAACCCACAACACATAACGAATATCAACATTAATAGTTCTTTGCAATTTATTGTCGAAGATTACGTCTCCAGCCATAGCTTCAATATTACCATCAAAAGCCAAACCGATCAATTCGCCTTTACCGTTCAATACAGGGGAACCTGAATTACCACCAGTAATGTCATTATCGGTCAAGAAATTCACGTGCATCGATCCGTCTTTATCCGCGAAACGTCCGTAATCTCTGTTTTTATTCATTTCCAATACACGAACCGGCATGTCAAATTCTTCATCCCCTTTTTTGTATTTTTTCACCATACCATCCATAGTAGTATAGTTGTTGATTTTAGCATCATTACGCTTGTCCGCCGGTAAAGCACGAACTTTTCCGTAAGTCAAACGCAAAGTCGAATTCGCATCGGGATACTTAATCGTACCAATTTTAGATTCTCTCAAGCCTTCTACTAACAAACGGAATGCAGCACCATAATCATTTTGCGCTTTAGCAATAGCATCCGATTTAGAATTAATATGAGTAATCATGTCATTAGACAAAGTGTAAATTGGATCATTGTCCAAAACCGATTGCATAGGATAATCTAAAAAGGCTTTAATCTTATCCACCGAAGTCAAAATACTCATGTCAATAGCTGCACTAGCGTATTTCGTGAAATCATTGTTGTTCTCTTTTCCAATTTTTTCTACCATCGGCGCAATAGCATAACCCGTAGCTTTAGTAGCATACAATTTCAATTGAGCCGCCAACAAATCTTTCTCGGCAGGGATATACAATTCTTTGAACATTTCTTCAGCTGTTTCCACAATGCCAGGAGCCATCTCTTTGCGTTTGGCAGCATCAGCTTTGGCGTAGGTATCCAACTGTTTTCCTATAGTTCTTCCAATAGTTCCAAAAGCAGTCGTTCTAAACAACTGTTGCAAGTAATTGTCATGACGCGCTTTCTCATTCGTCATCCCATAATACTTGTTGATATTGGTTATCACACTACCATACTTTTCTTTGTTAGCCGGTTTGTTAGCCCATTGATCAAACTTAGCCTCTTGTGCCGCTTTCGATTTAGCCGTACCAAACTTAGTCAACGCATCAATCATTCCTTGACGGTTTTTCCAATAATTAGCCGTAGAAGCATATTTAGATGCATACACCAAACGCAAGGCAGCGCTCTGATCCATGTATTTCTTCATATTGTCCATTCCGGTTTTAGCGCCTTCTACCCAAGCAGGATAAGAAAACTTCACGTTTTGCTCAATACCGCCCGCTGGCATCCAACGATTCGTTCTTCCAGGATATCCTAAGATCATCGCGAAATCACCTTCTTTTACGCCACCAAAATTCACAGGCAAATAATGTTTCGGACTCAAAGGCACATTGCTCTCAGAGTAGTCTGCCGGATTTCCGTCTTTGTCAGCATAGATTCTAAACATAGAGAAATCTGCCGTATGACGTGGCCATTCCCAGTTGTCAGTATCGCCTCCAAATTTACCCATGCTTTCTGGTGGAACACCCACCAAACGTACGTCTTTATAATCTTGGTACACGAAATAATAGTACTCATTTCCTTGGAAAAACGGACGAACCGATACCGTGTATTTCCCACCTTCATTGTTCTCTTTCTCGATCAAAGCAATTTCTTGATTCACCGCTTTTTCGCGTTCTGCTTCCGTCATCTTCGGATTTACTTTCGACAAGATACGTTTCGAAACATCGTCCATACGCACAAAGAAACGAACATACAAACTCGATGGTTTCTTCTCCGCCTGACGGTTTTCAGCCCAATAGCCATCTTTCAAATAATTCTTATCCGCAGTCGACAATTCCGCCACCGCATCATACCCGCAATGGTGATTCGTCAAGACCAATCCGTCTTTCGAAATCAATTCTGCCGTACATCCGCCATTAAACTGAACAATAGCGTCTTTCAAACTGTGGTGGTTGATGCTGTAGATTTCCTCTGCAGTCAACTGCAATCCCATTTTTTGCATGTCTCTGTGATTCAAACGTTCGATGAACATCAAAAACCACATCCCCTCATCGGCTTTCACGCTCATGGGCAAAAGCATGATCCCTACGATCAAGGATAAAATAATTTTTTTCATTTTTTAAATTGAATTGGTTAGTAATTGTGAGGAAATAGTCGGTCGGCTATTGCAATTGTTACAACAAACCCAAAACTACGCTCAAATTGTGCGTGCGAATATAAGGCTTTTTCTAAAAAATAAAGAAGGAAGTTTGTGAAAACTAAAACGTTGTAGTGCGATTAATAAATTGATTTCGGGCGAATGGCCGGGCTGTTCACTTTATCTTTTGTGCTTGTCACTCTGAGCGCTGTCTAAAAAGTTTCACCCAGCACAAAAGGATGCCGTTGCCATCCCTATCGCAAATCCGACCAACAACACCGTTTTTCATAAAAAAAGCACCCCAAAAGAGATGCTAATTATCATTTATCAAGGATCAATTGTGAAGTATCAATCATTCAACATGGCCCACAATTTGTCCTTCAATTCCGTCAAACCTTGCTGTGCCACCGAAGAAATAAACAAATAAGGAATGTTCTTGAAATCCTGATCCAGTTGTACTTTCAACTCCGCTTTCAATTCATCATCCAACATATCACACTTGGAAATCACCAGCATCCGCTCTTTGTCTAACATCTCCGGATTGTATTTCGTCAATTCATTGACCAAAATATCATACTCTGCTTTAATATCTGGAGTATCCACCGGAACCAGAAACAACAAAGTCGAATTTCGTTCAATGTGTCTTAAGAAATAATGCCCTAATCCTTTTCCTTCGGCCGCCCCTTCGATAATTCCGGGAATATCTGCAATCACAAACGATTGGAAGTCACGGTAAGCAACAATCCCCAAATTGGGTTTCAAAGTCGTAAATGGATAATCCGCAATCTTTGGTTTCGCAGAAGTCAACACCGACAATAACGTCGATTTCCCAGCATTCGGAAAGCCTACCAAACCTACATCAGCCAAAACTTTCAGTTCTAAAACGACATCCATTTCGATCCCAGGCAAACCCGGTTGTGCATAGCGAGGCGTTTGATTGGTAGAACTTCTAAAATGCCAGTTCCCCAAACCGCCTTTGCCGCCTTGTGCTAAAATTCGCTTTTCACCATCTTCGGTAATCTCGAACAAAATCTCATCGGTTTCTTTATCGCGAACTACCGTTCCTAACGGCACTTCAATAATCTTATCTTCACCATCAGCGCCTGTACTCCGGTCACTACCGCCATCACCACCATAACCCGCCTTAACGTGTCGCGCAAATTTCAAATGGAACAACGTCCACAATCCTTTATTACCCACCAAATAAACGTGGCCACCTCGACCACCATCACCACCATCAGGGCCTCCTTTTTCAATAAACTTCTCCCGGTGCAAATGCGTAGAACCCTTACCTCCTTTTCCTGAGGATACGAAGATCTTTACGTAATCTACAAAATTTCCTTCTGTCATAATTTCTTTTTGTCAGTTGAACCGCCTAGGCCGCAAGTTACCTTAGTCAACTTACAACTTACAACATACAACTAGTTTTAACCCCGCAGGGATTTCACCATCACTTTATCTATTTTCACGCCATCCATATCGATGACTTCTAATTCAAATTTTTGCCAAACCAACTTCTCCCCTTGCTTTGGAATGCGCGACAACTCCGTCATGATCAAACCACTTACGGTAGTCACTTCATAATCGCTAATCAATTCGTCCAAATCAAAATACGTTAGAAAATCATGTAACGAATAATGCCCGTCCACCAACCATGTGCCATCTTCCCGAGCCACCAACTGAAAATCCTCTTTATAAAACTCCGCAGCATCACCCACCAAAGCTTCTAAAATATCATTCAGTGTAATCACTCCCTGAAAAATGCCATACTCATCAGAAACAAAAGCGTAATGAATCCCGCTTTTCTTGAAATTCTCCAACGCTTTATAGACCGTTGTTTGCTCCATGATAAAAGGAGCTTCTGTCATGATTTCAGCCAAACTAAAGGTGTCCTTCTCAAAATGAGCAAAGATGTTCTTTAAATTCACCACCCCAACAATATCATCGTAATTATCATCAAAAACAGGATAAATAGAATGCAATTCCTTCAGCATCAAATTGCGAACTTCCGTCTTGCTAGCATGCAAAGGCAGAAACACCACCGATTTCCGATGCGTCATCAACGAATTCACTTTGCGATCGCCAATATGAAACACCCGCTCCACGATATCTTGTTCAATCTCTTGTACTTCTCCGCCTTCAGTGCCTTCTTTAATAATGGCCTTAATTTCTTCTTCAGTCACTTTCCCATCCGCAGAAGGTTTGATGCGGAATATTTTTAGTAAAAACTCTGTAGAAATGGTGAGCAACCAAATAAAGGGCGCAGTACTAATTGAAATGATTTTCATCGGAAGTGCCACGGCTTTAGCAATGCCTTCTGGATGATTCAACCCAATGCGCTTCGGAAGCAATTCGCCCAACACCAAAGAGAAAAAGGTTAAGATAACAACCACCACAGCTACGGCAATAGAATGAGAAAAAGGTTTTAAACTTTCAAAACCACTCACGAAGACTTGCACACTTTCCGTTACAGAATCACCGCTAAAAATACCCGTTAAGATCCCAATCAAAGTAATTCCAATTTGGGTAGTCGATAGTAATTTGTTCGGAGAATTGGCCAACTCAAGCGCTATTTTAGCACCCTCGTTTCCTTTTTTTGCGGCAGTCTCCAATCGGTTTTTACGCGCAGAAATTAGCGCGATTTCCGACATCGAAAAAACCCCGTTGAGGATGATTAAAAAAAGAATGATTAGTAATTCCAAAGTATTTGTTTATTTACGCATTGTATTTGGTATTTATTTCAAAATTCGTTGTTCATTGTTCCTTGCCTTTTGAAGTTGGAACTACAAACAACGAATTATTGCTTTTGGAACGGTTGGCCATAGCCCGGATAGTAGTGGAAATCTCCTGGTTTTTTTCGACCAGGAATTGCAACGGATAGCCGGAACAGCTCCTATAAATTCTCGATTACAGTGCTCAAGCGCTGCGTAATTTCTTCTATTGAACCAATGCCGTTTACAGCATGAAACTTGCCCTGCGCTTGGTAATACTGCATCAAGGGCGCCGTTTTTTCGTTGTATTCTTGGTAGCGGTTGCGTATTTTTTCTTCGTCTTGATCGTCCGGTCTTCCTGAGGTTTTTCCCCGTTCTAAAAGACGTTGCACCAAAATCTCATCATCCGCCTCTAAAGCAATGGTCGCCGTAATCGTTTGTTTTTTGGATTCTAAAAAAACATCCAACGCTTCCGCCTGAGCAATCGTTCGTGGGAAACCGTCAAAGAGAAAACCACTGGATTGTGGGTTCTTATCCACTTCGCTTTGCAGCATTCGGATGGTTACTGCATCCGGAACCAAATCACCTTGATCCATATACGTTTTGGCTAATTGTCCCAACTCCGTTTCATTCTTGATATTGAACCTAAAAATATCTCCGGTAGACAAATGGGTTAAATTGTATTTTCCTTTTAAAAATTCAGCTTGTGTGCCTTTTCCTGCACCTGGTTTTCCGAAAAGAACGATATTGATCATTGTGAAAAATTATGTTTTTATAATATTAGTTGTGAGATGTCAGTATACGGATGCTTTATTCAGCAAGTTGGTAAATATCTCTTAAGTTTCTTCCTAAGCCATCATAGTCCAAACCATAACCAACGATAAATTTGTCTGGAATCCGAATACCAACATAGTCAATCTTAATGTCTTTTTTGTAGGCATCAGGTTTTAAAAACAACGTCGCAATTTTGAAATGCTTGACTTTTTGTTCTTTAAAAATCGCTTTCAGTTCTTCGATAGTGTTGCCAGTATCGACGATATCTTCAACAATAACCACCGTTTTTCCTTCTAAATCTTGGTTAATTCCGATAAGTTGTTTCACCGAATTGGTCGATTGCGTCCCTTCATAAGAGGCCATCTTTACAAAACTTACTTCACACATGCCTCGGTAATGCTTCATCAAATCGGCCATCACCATAAAAGCACCATTCAATACGCCTACAAAAACAGGCACATCATCAAAAAAATCATCGTCCATTTGTTTGGCGATATTGGCAATAGCGAAGTCAATTTCTTCTGCAGCTATAAACGGAACAAAATGTTTATCGTGGAGTTGTATCACTTTAGTTTAGGTTTAAAAATAAGTGGCAAAGATACAGAATTTCAGTTTGTGAAAGAAGCTATCAAAGCGGTTTTGTAATGAATCCCTAATTTTTATTTTGAAATCCTTTCTGAAAGTATTTTAACGATGCTTAATTTTTTATCTTAGTGGCTTCAATTGTAACTTAACTATGGCTTCCTTAAATCCTAACACCACTGTTTTGGGCACTCCGAATGCGAGACACTTGTTACGAAGATGTAGTTTTGTTTATACCAAGACACTAATCAATCAATTAGCCTCAGTAAACGCAACTCAAGCATTAGATTTGCTGTTGCAAGACCAGCCACTAGCATTATCATTGCCATACGACCCATTGCCTGTTGAAAGTCCGGATGGCTTTTGGACAACTTCAACCGCCTTACCTACTTCCTTTTTTGATCAAAACCGAAAAGCTTCAATTGTTTCGGGATGGTGGTGGTATAATGCGATTCAAAGTCCAACTCTAAAATTCAAACTCTGCCATTTTTTATCTACGTGTTTTACTGTTGAAAAAGCCAACGGAGCGGGTTCGGCAACTGAGTTTTATGACTACTTGCAACTTCTTTTATTTTATTCGTACGGAAATTACAAGACTTTATCCAAAAAAATGTCTGTCAACAATTCGATGTTACAGTATTTGAACAATACTACCAATACGAAATCGGCTCCCAATGAAAATTATGCACGAGAATTTTTTGAACTGTTTACCATCGGGAAAGGGGCGCCCATTGGAGCTGGTAATTATACCAACTACACCGAAGCCGATATTGTCCAAGCCGCTCGAGTCTTAACCGGTTTTCGGAGACAACCCGATCGCTCAATACTTGATCCCGAAACCGGAATTCCCAGAGGAGCCAATTTATTTGCAAGCCATGAAACAAGCACGAAAACATTTAGTTCGGCTTTTAACGGTACCGTCATTTCACCCGCTTCTGATGCTGCAGGAATGGACGATGAGCTCAACGATTTTGTTGAAATGATTTTTGCACAAGAAGCCACCGCCAAAACAATATGCAGAAAACTATATAGCTATTTTGTAAAAAGTAAAATTTCTGAAGAGGTTGAAAACGATATTATTGTTCCATTAGCCTCTGATTTGCGCTCTAATGGTTACGAAATCCTACCCGTATTGCGTCGGTTGTTATCGAGCCAACACTTTTTTGATTTAGACGATAACAATCCGAATGACGAAACCATTGGCGGTATCCTAAAATCGCCTCTGCAACAACTTTCAGAGATTTGTACTTATTTGAACGCGAGTTTACCGGATCCGACTGCAAATCCAAATGCCTTTTACACTGTTTTTTGGGATACTTTCGCTCACAATACGTTTTTAAAAGGTGCCAATATGATTTTATTTGACCCCGAAAATGTAGCCGGACATCCTGCTTATTATCAAGCGCCAGATTTCGATAAAAACTGGATATCCGCTTCATCGCTTATCGCAAGATATAGATTAGGAGAATCCTTACTCGATGGTAAAAATCGCATCTTAGGAAATGAAGATATCATAGGAAAAATCAATATTACCGAGGTTATTAGAAACAACAACATTGTCTCCGTTCCCGAAGATCCTTTTATTTTAACTTCTGAGTTGTGCCAAGCTTTGTTTGCTCAAGAAGCCGATAATGCTAGGATTGAGTATTTTATGAACACCTTTTTACTTCAAGGAAATCCGCGAGTAGATTGGACATCACTTTGGGGATATTACATTGAAGCCAATTATAATTCTGTAGTAAATTTACGCCTCAACGCATTAGTGACCAATCTTTTAAAAGCACCTGAAAGTCAAATGTTTTAAAAGAACATTAAATTACACTATTTATTCAAACTATGAAAAGGAGAAAATTCATTCAACTTACTGCTACTGCTAGCGCCATTTCTTTGATCCCGTCAGAAGTCTTTGCGCTTTTAAAATCAGTTGGAATCTCCGAATGTCCCGACCTTAATGCTAAAAAAATTGTTTTCATTCAACTCGCAGGTGCTAATGACGGAATCAATACACTAGTACCGCTCAATCAATACGATCTTTACGCACAACTTCGCCCAAATCTAAAACTAAATCTGACTGGTACCAACGGGATTATTCCTTTAGACACCACCCTTTCATTAGAGAATCAAATTGGATTACATCCAACATTAACAGGATTTAAAAGTTTATACGATAGCGGTTTCATGCGGATTATTCAAGGTGTTGGCTATCCTAATTCGAACAAATCTCATTTCAAATCCTCCGACATATGGTTAAGTGGTGGCGATGGCACTCCTGCAAATTTCACCAGCGAAACGGGTTGGATGGGACGCTTTATAGAAAACTATTATGCCGATTTTTTACACGAATCTTATCCTTTAGGCATTCAAATGGGTAGCGGAGATAACTCACTAGGGTTTCATGGTGCCGTCGAACACGGCCTATCCATTAACATCAACAATCAAGACATGTCGGGCTTTTACTCGGTCGTGAATGGTTTGGGCGGAGTGCCTCCAACCAACATTCCAAATTCAGAATACGGAGATCGCATTCAATTCCTAACCGACTTAGATGCTTCCGCCAATTTATATGCTAACGGTATCTCTTCTGCTTTCAACAGCGGAACCAATGCAAATTCCTATCCCGATACTGATGTTGCCAACCAATTAAAAACAATTGCTCGCTTTATTTCAGGCGGATTAAAAACTAAATTTTATTTGGTTCGCCTTGGCGGTTTTGACACACATGAAGTTCAAATTTCATCCAATACAACACCTCATTTGGGAAATCATGCCGTATTATTAAAACAACTTTCAGATGGTGTTAGTGCATTTATTACCGACTTAAACAATCAAAACAAAGGCAACGATGTGCTGGCTGTTACTTTTTCCGAATTCGGAAGAAAAGCTGCCGAAAATGGAAGCCTCGGTACCGATCATGGCGAAGTAGCGCCTATGTTTGTTTTTGGCAAATCAGTGAACCCAGGAATTTCGGGCACTAACGTCAATTTAAGCGAAGCCATTGAAGCCAATAATTACCAAGTACAAACCATTCAACACGATTACCGTCGCGTGTTTAGCACGATTCTTCAAGATTGGTTGGGCGCCGAAAATGCCTTCCTAGACCTGACTTTTTACGACAACACCAACAATACCGGTTTTACCGATTTTAAATTTTCCGAATTAATCAATGCCCAAAACAAAGTTGATCCGTCTTGTTACAAATCAATTCTGCCTCCTATTCCTGCAAAAACAAATTTAGAATTGGTGATTTACCCCAATCCAACTTCCGATTACATTTACATCAGTGCGCCACAAGATTGTGATGTTTACACCGTCATGATTCATACTGCAGCAGGCAAATACATTGATACGGTTAGAAACCCAATCATAAGTTCTGATTTTAATTTTAATGTGCAAAACCTTGCTATAGGGATTTACCACTTGAAAATTCAAACCAAGAAAGGTATCTATTTGAAAAAGATGATGATTCATCGCTAATTCTTTTTTGAAAATAGAAGTAGTTTGTGTTGCTTCACTTTCATATTCTTTCTCATTAAAGTATATTTGTGCATTCATTGCATAAAACTGAACGAGACTCATGAAGTATTTCTCTTCCGATTTTAAATTAGGCATTCTCGGTGGTGGCCAATTGGGCAAAATGCTTTTAACCGAAACCCGAAAATGGGACATTCAAACCTACGTCCTCGACCCAAGTCTAGACGCCCCCTGTAAAATAGCCTGCAATACGTTCGTTCAAGGCGACTTAATGGACTTCGAAACCGTGTACCAATTCGGCAAACAAGTCGACATCTTAACATTTGAAATCGAATTAGTCAACATCGACGCGCTAGAAAAACTAGAATTCGAAGGCATTCCAGTCTATCCTTCACCCAAAACATTACGACAAATACAAAATAAAGGGTTGCAAAAAAGCTTATACCAAACCCACCAAATTCCCACCGCTGCTTTCGAAATATTCCTTCATATCAATGACTTAAAAAACAGCATTACCGCAGGAAAAGTCGCGTTTCCTTTCGTTTGGAAATGCACCGAATTTGGATACGATGGTTACGGCGTCAAAATAGTTCGCCAACTAGCCGACTTAGACCAACTTCCAACAGGCGAATGCATCGCCGAAGCCCTTGTTCCGTTCCAAAACGAATTAGCCGTCATTGTGGTTCGCAATGTTACCGGAGAAATCAAAACCTATCCTGTCGTGGAAATGGAGTTTCATCCCGAAGCCAATCAAGTAGAATACGTCCTCTGCCCCGCGCGCATTGACGAAAAACTAGCTAGAAAAGCTACGGAGATTGCGCTAAAAGTGGCCACCCTTTTTGAACCCGTTGGTTTGTTAGCAGTCGAAATGTTCTTAACCAAAGAAGGAGAAATTCTGGTCAATGAAGTAGCACCGCGCCCGCACAATTCCGGACATTATTCCATCGAAGCCAGCTATACCTCCCAATTCGAAAACCATTTAAGAGCTATTCTCAATTTACCCCTAGGAAACACCGCGAGCAAAGTGGCCGGAATTATGGTAAATTTAGTAGGTGAAGCCGGATTTTCCGGAAATGTAGTCTACGAAAATATCGATAAAATCCTGGCCATTGAAGGCGTTACACCTCATATTTACGGCAAAAAACAAACCCGCCCCTTCCGAAAAATGGGTCATGTCACAATTGTCAACGAAAACATGCAAGAAGCCCGCAGCATTGCCGAGCAAGTCAAAAATACCATCAAAGTCATTAGCAACAATCATGTCTTATAATCTGGTAATCTAAAAATCCAACAAATGAAAGTAGCCATCATCATGGGAAGCAGTTCCGACTTGCCCGTAATGCAAGAAGCCATCGACATCCTAAAAAGCTTCCACATTGAAACCGAAGTCGATATTGTTTCCGCACACCGAACACCCGAAAAACTCTTCGATTTTAGTAAAAATGCCCATACCCGAGACATTGCTGTGATTATTGCAGGAGCCGGTGGTGCCGCACATTTACCCGGAATGGTCGCGTCGATGTCGCCATTACCCGTTATCGGCGTGCCTGTAAAATCGAGCAATTCTATTGATGGTTGGGACAGTATTTTATCCATTCTTCAAATGCCCGGTGGCGTGCCTGTAGCAACCGTAGCACTTAATGGCGCCAAAAATGCCGGAATCTTGGCCGCTCAAATCATCGGAAGCCACGACAAAAACGTTCAAAATAAAATCATCCAGTACAAAGAAAGTTTGAAAGACAGTGTCAACGCCGCATCCGACCAGCTTAAGAAGAAATAGTTTGAGGAGCTTGTTCCCGCTTTCCACTATATTCCCGACTGCGTCGGGAGATGCCGTTACAATCGGGGCTAGGCATTTCCTGATAGATTGCACAATCATTTGCCTTAGAATCAAATCGGAATTGGCACAATCATAAATTCAATATAAAAAACAACCTCCACTGCGAACTTTGCGATAATCATCGCGAACTTTGCGGTTAAAAAGATTCTCAACCATGAACATACTCACTCAGAAATTCCAAACCAAATACGATACCGCACCGTTTTCTCAAATCAAAAACGACGATTTCCTTCCTGCTTTCCACGAAGGAATTGCCTCAGCAAAAGCCGAAATCGATGCCATTGTTGCCAACCCAGAACCGCCTACTTTTAAAAACACTATCGAAGCACTAGCCTTTAGTGGGGACATGCTCGACCGTATTTCAAGCATCTTCTTCAATTTGCATTCGGCCGAGACCAATGACCAGCTGCAACAAATTGCGCAAGAAGTATCGCCTTTATTATCCGAATTCAGCAACGATATTCGCCTCAATGCCGCTTTATTTGCTAAAGTAAAAACCGTTTTCGAACAAAAAGACACGTTAGACCTGACTCCTGAACAAATCACTTTACTAGAAAAAAAATACAAAGGATTTTCCAGAAATGGAGCCAATCTTTCAGAAGATAAAAAACTGCAACTAAGAGAAATCGATAAAGAATTGTCGAAGTTGAGTTTGCACTTTGGCGAAAACATTCTAGCCGAAACCCATGCCTTCGAATTGCACCTAACCGACGAAAAAGACTTGTCAGGATTACCGGAAGGAGCCATTGAAGCCGCACGTTCGTTAGCAAAAAGCCACGACAAAGAAGGCTGGATATTCACCTTAGACCATCCCA
>Ga0208888_100576_pt1 | contig 16184 bp, 13 predicted proteins | sample LakWasM115_HOW13_2_FD_183929 | JGI IMG/M metagenome (GOLD analysis project Ga0208888, IMG submission 183929) | Freshwater sediment methanotrophic microbial communities from Lake Washington under simulated oxygen tension - Sediment Metagenome... | ecosystem: Environmental > Aquatic > Freshwater >...
CAATTCCAACCAGGGAGAGCTTCATGGAGATGGCGAAATCCGCTGCAGTGCGTGGCGCCATGTAGTTGGTGTGAGGCTCAATGGCCATGGTGTAGGCGTTCATGTAGATCTGGAAGGCGTCTTCGCTGTTGACGCGGCCAAGGCGTTTGAGGACATTGTCATAACGCTTGTCTAGAACCTTGACAATGCTCTGGTCATCCTTGCCGGCAAGCTTGAGCCGCAGCCAGTCGTTCTTCACCCGCTTGCGCCACAGGTCACGCATGTCAGCGTCGGTCTTGGGCCAGACCTGATTCTTTCGCAAAAACTGGTAGCTTTCGGTCTCCTGAAAACTGAACCCGCTCTGGAGCAGCGACCGTGCGAAGGTAAATCGCTCGGAGGCGCGATTGACGTAGAAGTTGAAGATGGCGAATGGGGCGCTCAGGTCGTCCTTGACCATATCCGAGCCCAGCTTCGTTCGCCGGTCCGAGAGCTGGTCAATATCGGCTTGAACGAAGAAGACTTTTTCAGGATCCAGTGATTTGAGGTACTGGTCAAAAATCCTCCCCGACAAGGATTCATCCAGGGGCATCGCCTTGTAGTGGTAGCGGGACAGCAGTTCGGCCGCCATATGGGCCGCCCTGGCCTCTTGTGGCTCGGGAGCCAACGCGGCGGGAAAGGGCCTCTCGGAACCGAGTGACGCGCCTTGTGCTGCTGTGACGAAGGCAAGGACTAACCACAGGAGTTTCGATTTCATTCGGTTTTCGCTTTAGTTAAGTTGCAGGAAATGCTTCTATCACAACGTGTGGGAGAGGCAATTCTTGGCAAGAGTTCGGGATGGAGGGGAGGAAAAGCCCGGCAACAGCTTGCTGCCGCACTGCGCCTGTGCGTCCAAATGTGGAATTAGAACGCAATCCGGGCCAGAAGTTCCGCAAAAAGCCCATGCGAAGCGCGCACCGGGGCTCAGGAGCCCGGCGGGTATGAAGTCTCGCAGCCTTTGCGTTAGTTTTCGCGATCCTCTGCACGGCGGTTTCGGGAGCGCTGCACCAGCAGTGTGATCAGCACGGAGGCTGCGGCCGAGCCGGTCATCACCGGTGAGGTTGAGAGCAAACTGGCCAGGCCATCCACGGCGTGAACGCTGACCTGTTGAACATGGTTGACCAGCGTGATGACATCGCGGGCCTGCACGTTCTGTGCGTCCTCAACGCGAATGTGCATCTCCGGCCAGCCACTGCGAAACCGGATTGTGGCAAAGATGCCGTTGGCGATGGCCACCAGCGACAGCACGCCCAGGGGCCGCAGCAGATGCTCCAGCAGGCGCCTGCGTTCGGCCGGAGGGGCGATTTCATAAACCTGGCCAACCAGTTGTGCAATCGCGGCTTCAGACGCCTGCTCATCGGCTTGTGTCAGAGCAGGTGTCGGGGGTGTGGGGATGGGATGCATGGTGTTTCGCTCCTGTTCGGTGGGTACGCCCCATGGCGTAGGTGAGACCGTGTGCACCCTGCAAACGCATTTGAGCGTCAAAGCGTCGTGGTGTCACATAAGCCCCGCAGGGTAGACCAGAATATGCCCGCTGACTGTGTCAAACGGATGAAAAAATGCAACGGCATGTAAACGCCAGTCGCTGCGATATGCGTGCACGAATACATTCGATGCACCGCATTCCAGGCGTTCGGTTCGCTGGCGAACGGAGACTGCGCGCAGGGATGCTTACATTGCGCATATTGAGCACCACAAAACGAACCCGGGAATAGTCATGCTGAAATCACGCGAAGGTCAAAAAGTTCCCAATGTCACCTTCCCGGTTCGGGTCAATGGTGAGTGGCAAGAAATCAGCAGCGATGCCGTTTTCAAAGGTAAAACGGTGGTGCTGTTTGCGCTGCCCGGAGCCTTCACGCCAACCTGCTCCAGCCGGCATTTGCCGCGTTACAACGAACTGGCGGACACACTCAAGGCGAATGGGGTCGACAGCGTGGTCTGTCTGGCCGTCAACGACCCCTTCGTGATGGAAACCTGGAAAGAAGGACAGCACGCCGAAAGCATCGGCTTTCTGCCGGATGGCAACGGTGAATTCAGCGACGGCATGGGCCTCCTGGTGGATAAATCGGAGATTGGCATGGGCAAACGCAGCTGGCGCTATTCCATGCTGGTGAGGGATGGACTGATTGAAAAAATGTTCATCGAGCCGCAAGAGCCGGGCGACCCTTTCAAAGTGTCAGATGCAGACACCATGCTGCACTACATCAACCCCCAGGCCAGCCCCCCACCACGCATCACCTTCTTCGCCAAGCCCGGCTGCCCGCATTGCGCGCGCGCCCGCAAGATGCTGGGCGACAAGGGCTATCGGTTTGAAGAGATCGAACTGGGCAGCAACGGCATCAGCTACAGCTCCCTGCAAGCGGTGACCGGACGCGGCACCACGCCCCAGGTATACGTTGATGGCCAACACATCGGCGGTGCCGACGAGCTGGCCTCCTGGCTGGCCAAATGAGTTGTTGCCGTCCGGATCGGATTTGCCATGAAACCCATCCAGGTTAATGTCGCCGTAATTGGTGCCGGTACCGCCGGCATGGGAGCCTACCGGGCTGCCCGCGCGCATACGGACTCCGTTTTGCTGATCGAAGGCGGGGCCTACGGCACAACCTGCGCACGCTTTGGTTGCATGCCCAGCAAATTGCTGATCGCTGCAGCAGAAGCTGCACACCGGGCCCGACGCACCGAGCCGTTCGGCGTGCTGGTGCAAGGCGTCACCGTTGACGGCATGGCGGTCATGGCGCGCGTGCAACGTGAACGCGACCGCTTTGTCGGATTGGTGCTGGAAACGGTTGAAGCCATTGCGCCAGGCGACCGTTTGACGGCAAAGGTCCGTTTCCAGGATGCCAATACCCTGGTGACGGAGCACGGTCAGTTGATCCAAGCCCAGCGCATCGTTATCGCTACCGGCAGCATTCCCATGCTGCCACCAATCTTGAAGGGACTGGGCGCGCACTTGCTGACCAATGAAAACGTATTTGACCTCGCCACTTTGCCAACCAGTCTGGCGGTGTTTGGCGCGGGGCCGCTGGGGATGGAACTGGCACAGGCCATGAGCCGCCTGGGTGTGCATGTCAAGGTGTTCGGCGTGGGCGGCGGTGTTGCCGGCATTCATGATCCGGCCATGCGGGACTATGCCAACACGGCCTTCAACGAAGAGTTCTATCTGGATGCCTCGGCCGAGGTGAAGTCCGTCAAGGAAACCGCCGCCGGGGTCGAAGTCAATTATCTGCATCGAGACGGAACCTGGCAAACCGAACCGTTTGACTACGTGCTGGCGGCGACCGGTCGCGCGCCCGATCTTGCCGGACTTGCGCTGGAAAATACCACGCTGCAACTGAACGAACATGGCATTCCGCTGTTTAACCGTTTCACGTTACAGTGCGGCAGCAGCGCAGTCTTTATTGCTGGCGACGCCAGCAACGACATCCCCCTGTTGCATGAAGCGGCTGACCAGGGCCGCATCGCTGGCGAAAATGCTGCGCGTTATCCCGACATCCGGTCTGCCTTGCGCCGCACGCCACTGGCGGTGGTCTTTACCGATCCGCAAGTAGCGGTAGCAGGCCTCAACCTGAAGCAGCTGGACGAGCACTTCAAGGGCCGCTTTGCAGAGGGAATGGTGTCGTTTGAGGACCAGGGCCGCAGCCGGGTCATGCTGCGTAACAAGGGGCTTCTGAAAGTCTATGCCGAGCAAGGCAGCGGTTTGTTCCTGGGGGCGGAAATGTTCGGCCCCGCTGCCGAGCACATCGGACATCTACTCGCCTGGGCGGCGCAACAACGCTTGACGGTTGCCGACATACTGGAAATGCCCTTTTACCATCCGGTCATTGAAGAAGGCCTGCGCACCGCACTGCGCGACCTCAGCCACCAGCTGCACACCGGTCCGCCAATGGTAGAGCATTGCATGGATTGCGGGCCGGGCGCCTAGTTGCAGTGACGTGACGCCAGTCCTGGCGCACGCGGCTTGAAATTGATCCATCGGGCGCAGTTTTTCGATACCCGTCATACTACGATGCCGGTTCATGGCCCTGTTCGGTCGCGAAATCGTTGGCGTGTGAGACCGCAAAGTTGCATGCAAGTGCGGCCAAGCACCGCAACAAGGCGTAGTTGCAAAGCACAGTCTGGAGGCCACAGTGGACAAAATCATTGCCATTGCCCTGGAAGTACAGCGCCTGGCTGAGGATAGCGTCCGCGCAGACGGAATGCCCGACCGCCACGAGGCCATTTCCCCCGAAACCGCACGGCAGCTTCTTCACGATCTGCGTGTGCACCAGGCCGAGCTGGAAATGCAGAACGAGGAACTGCACCGCACACATGCCGAACTGGACGCCGCACGATCGCGCTATTTCGATCTGTATGACATGGCCCCCGTTGGCTATTGCGCCGTCAGCGAAACAGAACACATCCTCGAAGCCAATCTCACGGTTGCGGCACTGCTGGGTGTTACCTGTAACGAACTGGTTGGGCAAACAATCCAACACTACATATTCCCGCCGGATCAGGACATTTACTACCTGCACCGAAAGAACCTCGTTGAGACCGGCCAACCCCAGTCATGTGAGTTGCGGTTGCTCAGACGCGGTGAGGCTGAGTTTTGGGCCCAGTTGACGGCCACCCGGGCGCAAAGTGCAACAGGCGTTGCTGCACACCGTCTGGTACTGACCGACATCAATGAACGAAAGGTGGCGCAAGACCGGTTGCGGGTCAGTGATATTGCACTCAAGGCCGTTTCGCAAGGCATTCTCATCACAACGCCAGACCTGTGTGTAGTTTCCGCCAATGCGGCTTTCCTGAAAATGACGGGTTATACGCAGCTGGAGCTTGAGGGCGTGAATTGTTCGGTCTTCAACGGCCCTCTCACCGATTGCACGGTCACGACAATGCTGGTCGAGGCAACCCGACAGAAAAAGGGGTTTTCGGGACAGCTTCTCAACTATCGCAAGGACGGAAGTACGTTCTGGAATGAACTGACCCTGTCGCCCGTACTGGACCATCAGGGGCAACTGACCCACTTCATCAGTGTCAACACCGATATCAGTGCACGCAAGCGTCTGGACCAGATCCTGCACGAAAAAAACGCCGAGCTCCAGCGGGCCACGAACATGGCGGAACAGGCCAACCGAGCCAAGTCTGATTTTCTCTCCAGCATGAGTCATGAGCTCCGCTCACCGCTCAATGCAATCCTGGGATTTGCCCAGTTGCTGGAAATTGGCCCCCCGGTGCCCACGCCTTCACAGCAAGGCAAGATTGAGAAAATTCTGCGCGGCGGATGGTATCTGCTATCACTCATCAACGAGATCCTCGATCTGGCGTTGATCGAGTCCGGCAAGATGACATTGACGCTGGAGCCCGTGTCACTGGAGCAAGTGCTACTGGATTGTCAAAGCATGACCGAAACACAGGCTGACAGCACAGGCGTCCATGTCCAATTTCCGCGGTTCACCAGTCCCTGCATGGTCATGGCCGATCCAGTCCGGCTCAAGCAGGTGATCGTCAATCTGTTGTCCAACGCCATCAAATACAACCGCACCAGCGGGACCGTTGACGTTACCGTGGAGACCCCTGCGGCGGGAATCCTGCGCATCAGCGTGCAGGACACTGGCGAAGGCTTGTCCGCCGAGAAGATATCCCAGCTGTTTCAGTCATTCAATCGGCTTGGTCAGGAATGCAGCACCATTGAGGGCACAGGTATTGGTCTGGTCGTGAGCCGGCGGTTGACCGAATTGATGGGTGGAAAAATTGGCGTGCAAAGCACCGTGGGCACGGGCAGTGCGTTCTGGATCGAACTGGATACGGCCCCGACACTGCCCCCGTTTGTCGTCCACGTTGAAGACGGTCCAGCCGGGCAGCATGCGCCACCCGTTTTTCAGAATCAAGCACCATGCACCGTTCTGTATGTTGAAGACAGCCAGACCAACGTGGAAATGGTGGAGCAAATCCTGGTGGTGCGCCCTGACCTGCAACTGCTCAGAGCGAATGATGGAATGCATGGCATCGAAATGGCGCGTCGTCATCGCCCACACGTGATTCTGATGGATGTCAAACTGCCTGGTATCAGCGGTGTGGCCGCTTTGAAGATTCTGCGCCTGGACCCTGCAACCCAACATATTCCGGTACTGGCTATCAGCGCCAACGCGATGCCCCTGGATGTCATCAACGGCTTGAGTGCCGGATTCTTTCGCTACCTGACCAAGCCGTTCAAGATCGATGATTTTTTGAGAATGCTGGATCTGGCTCTGAAATTCTCTTTGACACAGTCGACGCATGAATCGCTGTAGCGAATAGGATTTCAGGCGAAGTCTGGACACAGAACTGCACATGTGTTCGTCATCGAACATACAAGCCACGCCCCCTGCAGTAGATTCGGAGTTGCCAATTGTCAATTGGCAAATGATTGGGACTGCCATGTGGCAGCCATCAATACCTAATCTATTTGTCCGACGTCCGTGATACCCAAACCGTCCCATCAAGGCAAGCAGCCCGGCAGCGCCAAGTCACCCCCTTTGCACCAGAGAGCAGCGGCAGACGTTTCGCACGAGGCCAAACTGAATCGGCTACTCGCAGCGTTGCCTGACGCCAACCTGCAACGTTGGCTTCCTGAGCTGGAGTTGATTGAACTGCCACTGGGCAAAGTGCTGTATGAGTCGGGTGGCATTGAGAAGTACGTGTATTTTCCGACGTCAGGCATCGTCTCGTTGCTTTACGTGATGAAAAATGGCGACGCCGCCGAGATTGCCGTCGTCGGCAACGAGGGCATCGTCGGCATTTCACTGTTCATGGGCGGCAATTCAACCCCCAGCAGTGCCGTGGTGCAGAGCGCAGGTTGGGGATACCGCCTGAAGGCGCACACCATGAAAGACGACTTCGAGCGATTTGGCCCGGTGACGCACCTGCTGCTGCGGTATACCCAGGCGCTGATCACCCAAATGTCTCAAACTGCGGTGTGCAACCGGCACCATTCGCTGGACGAACAACTGTGTCGCTGGCTGCTGCTCAGCCTGGACCGTCTGCCAGGGTACGAACTCGCCATGACCCAGGAATTGATCGCCAACATGCTGGGGGTGCGGCGACAGGGCGTCACGGAATGTGCGCTCAAGTTACAGGAGGCAGGATTGATCCGCTATTCGCGTGGCCGCATCAAGTTGCTCGACCGCAAGGGACTGGAGACTCGCGCATGCGAATGTTATGCGGTGGTTAAAGACGAATACGACCGACTGCTCCCGACCGAGTTGGCGGTTTAGAGCGGTGGCCGTCAGTTCGGAGTCATGCCGCTGGAGGATTCTCCATCGCATGGCGCAAGGCCGACTCCATCGCTTCCATCAGGGTCTCGATACGGTAAGGTTTGGTCAAATAGCCAAAGGCTCCGGCATCCAGGCATTTCTGGTCTTCTCCCAGGGCTGCGTTGGACGAAAGAATGGTCACCGGGATATGTGAGGTGGCCGCACTGTTGCGCAGCACGAGCAGGGCGTCAAAACCATTCATGTCAGGCATGCGCATGTCCATCAAAATGATATCTGGCTGAAAGGCGTTGGCCATTTCAATGCCCAAGCGTGCATTGACAGCCGTAAGCAACTTCAAATCGCTCCGTCGCGCGACCAATTCGGTGATCAGGTCGGCGTTTGCCGGATTGTTTTCCACTTGCAGGACGGTACGCTGGAATGGTGATGGTATTTTTCCCAATGTCGAAATGGGGACAGGAATACTGACCATTTTTAGCGCTCCAATGTGACATCGTTGGCCTGCCGCGCACGAAGTTGCACGGGCTGGCGCCCCGAATTGGATGTGACTTTATTTCCGGCAGCCTGTTCTGTCTGTCCGCGAACGGACATACCGTCTGTTCGCTACCGCACGGAGCCATAGCCGCAAGTGAAGCCGCCATACGCCACTCGGCGTATTTCCCATCCCCCCGTCCTTCCCTAAAGTCACTCCATCGTTACGCAAAACCCGTTCCTGCAAAGACGGTGCGCGCAGCGAAGCCGGTTTTCTTTAACTTCGGAAGGTCACACCCATGCAACGCACACACTCCAGGCGCTTCACGCTCAAGGCACTCACTGCTGCCGTCGCTCTCACCACGCTGTCTGCACTGCCAGCGTATGCTGCTGACACCATCAAGGTCGGCATCTTGCACAGCCTCTCGGGCACCATGGCCATCTCGGAGACCGTGTTGAAAGACACGGTGCTGATGGCCATTGACGAAATTAATGCCAAGGGCGGCGTGCTGGGCAAGAAGCTCGAACCCGTGGTCGTGGATCCGGCGTCCAACTGGCCCCTGTTTGCGGAAAAAACCAAGCAGTTGCTGGGTCAGGACAAAGTGGCCGTGATCTTCGGTTGCTGGACCTCGGTGTCCCGAAAATCGGTGTTGCCGGTGGTCGAGGAAATGAACGGCCTGCTGTTCTACCCCGTGCAGTACGAGGGTGAAGAGCTGTCCAAGAACGTGTTCTACACCGGTGCTGCACCTAACCAGCAGGCGATTCCCGCTGTGGACTACCTGATGAGCAAGGAAGGCGGCGGCGCCAAGCGTTGGGTCTTGCTGGGAACCGACTATGTGTACCCTCGCACCACCAACAAGATTCTGCGCGCCTACCTGAAATCCAAAGGTGTGAAAGACACCGACATCGACGAAAAGTACACCCCGTTTGGCCACTCCGATTACCAGACCATCGTGGCTGACATCAAGAAGTTCTCCGCCGGTGGCAAGACCGCCGTGGTGTCCACCATCAACGGTGACTCCAACGTGCCGTTCTACAAAGAACTCGGCAACGCGGGCCTGAAGGCCAAAGACGTGCCGGTGGTTGCGTTCAGCGTGGGCGAAGAAGAGCTGCGCGGCGTGGACACCAAGCCGCTGGTGGGTCATCTGGCTGCCTGGAACTACTTCATGAGCATCAAGAACCCGACCAACACCGAGTTCATCAAGAAGTGGTCTGACTACGCCAAGGCCAAGAAGCTCCCTGGCTCCGACAAGCCCTTGACCAACGACCCGATGGAAGCAACGTACATCGGTATCAACATGTGGAAGCAGGCGGTTGAAAAAGCCAAGTCCACCGATACCGACAAGGTGATTGCTGCCATGGCCGGCCAGACCTTCAAGGCGCCCAGCGGCATCGTGAGCAAGATGGACGAGAAGAACCACCACCTGCACAAGTCGGTGTTCATCGGCGAAGTCAAGGCCGACGGCCAGTTCAACGTGGTGTGGAGGACACCGGGCCCGGTCAAGGCCAAGCCATGGTCACCGTACATCGAAGGCAACGACAAGAAGCCTGACGAGCCAGTCGCCAAATAAGGCAAAAGTGCAGGGAGGGTGGGCCGCCATCGCTGACGGGGCGATGGTGGCCTTCTATCAAACAACGGAGAGACTGGCGGATGCCAAAACGATTTCACCAGTTCCTATCGATTGTGATGCTGTGCATGGCTGCCAAAGCCCTCGCACTCACGCCCGAGCACGCAAAGGCCATTGCTATGGGAGAAAGCGACTCCCGCATCGAAGCCCTGCGCGCGTCGGTGGCCGCTGCGGACGAGAAGACTGTTCAGTTCATCCAGGCGCTCTCCGATGACGCGGTCAAGGTGGTGGCTGGCAAGCCTGTCATTGTGAAAGACGATAAGGCCATTGATCCGGTCAGCGGCACTGAAACCGCTGTGCCTGATACCGCCGAAGACGTGATGAACAACAACCGCATGCGCGGTGAGCTCGATACGGCGCTGGCATCGCTCAAGCTGCTGTCCCCCGACGCGGCCGTGCGCCGCGGGGCCGTCAAGACCCTGCAGGGCGAGGTGGACGAGAGCAAGCTGCCCCTGATTGACAAGGCCTTTGCACACGAGACCGTACCCGACATCAGGGACCGGTTGGGTCTGTTGCGCGCCGCGGCGCTCCTGAGCAGCGCCGACAAGACCAAGCGGCTGGAAGCTGCCAATCTGCTGGCCGAAAGCTCCCTGGCCGCGACCAAGACCCTGCTCATCGAGCGCCTGCAGACCGAGGGTGACGCACAGGTCAAGGCGGCGCTGCAGTTCAGTCTGTCCAGGGTGGAGGCGCGCCTGGCCTGGGGGGATCGCCTGGGTGCCATCTTCAGTGGCATCAGCCTGGGCTCCATCCTGCTGCTGGTCGCGCTGGGCCTGGCCATTACCTATGGTCTGATGGGCGTGATCAATATGGCCCATGGCGAACTGATGATGATTGGAGCCTATGCCACGTATGTGGTGCAGGGCCTGTTCCAGAAATATCTGCCCGGTGCCTTTGACTGGTATTTGCCGGCCTCGGTTCCCGTGGCCTTCATGGCATCGGCCCTGGTGGGTGCCGCGCTGGAGCGCAGCGTGATCCGCTTCCTGTATGGCCGCCCGTTGGAGACACTGCTGGCCACCTGGGGTATCAGCCTGATGTTGATGCAGGGAGTTCGCACGCTGTTTGGCGCGCAAAACGTCGGCGTCGAAAACCCGAGCTGGATGAGCGGCGGTGTGCAGGTCATGGGCAATCTGTCCCTGCCCTACAACCGCTTGGTGATTGTGGGCTTTGCCTTTGCCGTGCTGGCAGGCGTGGCCTTTCTGATTGGCAAGACGCGCCTGGGCCTGTTTGTGCGCGGCGTCACGCAGAACCGCCCCATTGCCAGTTGCATGGGCGTCAACACGGCCCGCATTGACACCTATGCGTTTGCACTGGGCTCGGGCATTGCCGGACTGGCCGGCTGTGCACTGAGCCAGGTCGGCAATGTGGGGCCGGACCTGGGGCAGGGCTATATCGTCGACTCCTTCATGGTGGTTGTGCTGGGCGGTGTGGGTCAACTGGCCGGCACCGTGTATGCGGCACTGGGACTGGGCATCTTGAACAAGTTTCTGGAGGGCTGGACCGGCGCCGTGCTGGCCAAGATTGCCGTGCTGGTCTTCATCATCATCTTCATTCAAAAACGACCGCAAGGCATTTTTGCGATGAAGGGCCGGAGTGCAGAAGCATGAGCGTCGCGCCGGGCCGTCCCCAAGCAAGCTCGCACCGCAGCCCGCAAGGCGAAGGTATTTCAATGAGCACGACCTTGACACTTCCCTCCAAAGCGCCGCTGTTGACCCGCACCTGCTGGGGCGCCTGGCTGGTGGCGCTCATCGTGTTGTGCGTACTGGCGCCGGTGCTCAACCTCTGGGTGCCCGCCGGCAGCGTCTTCCACATGAGCGACTTTGCCGTCGCACTGATGGCCAAGATCATGTGCTACGCCATCTGCGCGCTGGCCATGGATTTGATCTGGGGCTACACCGGCATTCTGTCGCTGGGCCACGGCCTGTTTTTTGCGCTGGGCGGTTACGCCATGGGCATGTACCTGATGCGCCAGATCGGCACCGACGGCAACTACAAGAGCAAGCTGCCCGACTTCATGGTGTTTCTGGACTGGAAGACGCTGCCCTGGCACTGGACCTTCAGCGACAGCTTTGCTGCGACGCTGTTCCTGGTGGTGGCGGTGCCGGGTCTGGTGGCCTTTGTGTTCGGCTACTTTGCATTCCGTTCGCGCATCAAGGGCGTGTACTTCTCCATCATCACGCAGGCCATGACCTTTGCTGCCATGCTGCTGTTCTTCCGCAATGAGACCGGCTTTGGCGGCAACAATGGCTTTACCGATTTCAAGCGCATCCTGAACATTCCCATTGCCACACCCAGCATGCGCATGGCGCTGTTTGTGCTGACATCCATCACGCTGCTGCTGTTCTTCCTGCTGGGGCGCTGGCTGGTCACGGCCAAGTTTGGCCGCGTGCTGCAGGCCGTGCGTGATGCGGAAACGCGCGTCATGTTCTCGGGCTACAACCCCATTGGCTACAAGCTCACCATCTGGACCATTTCCGCGATGATGTGCGGTGTGGCAGGTGCGTTGTATGTGCCCCAGGTTGGCATCATCAATCCCAGCGAGATGAGCCCGGCCAATTCCATCGAGATCGCCATCTGGGCCGCAGTGGGGGGCCGCGCCACGCTGCTTGGACCCATCGTCGGCGCCTTCATTGTGAACGGGGCGAAGAGCTGGCTGACGATTGCCTACCCGGAGTTCTGGCTGTACTTTCTGGGCGCGCTGTTCATTGGGGTTACGCTGTATTTGCCGGACGGGGTGGTGGGATTGGTCAAGAAGCTGAAGGGCGGCACCAAATGACGCCAGACCTTCTGGAACAGGGCGCCAAACGCGTCGAGGCCCATAGGGCTGCGCTGGCGGCTCGCGCAGGGCAAACCGAGTCTGGCGGTCGCAACGCAGGCTTTTCGCGTGTGATGGCGCAGGGCGAGGTGGACATCACCCACGGTCGCATTCTGTACCTGGAGGACGTGCATGTGAGCTTTGATGGCTTCAAGGCCATCAACGGCTTGTCGCTGGACATTGCGCCGGGCGAGCTGCGCTGCATCATCGGACCCAACGGTGCCGGCAAGACCACGATGATGGACATCATCACCGGCAAGACGCGGCCCGATTCAGGCACGGTGTTCTTTGGCAGCACCATCGACCTGCTGCGCTACACTGAACCCGAGATTGCACAACTGGGCATAGGCCGCAAGTTCCAGAAGCCCACGGTATTCGAGCAACTGACCGTGTTCGAGAACCTGGAACTGGCGTTGCACACCAACAAGGGCGTCAAGGCGTCGATGTTTTTCCGGCTGGACTCGGCCCAGGGCGACCGTCTGGCCGAAGTCCTGCACACCATCCATCTGGCGGGCAGCGTGGGCCGCCAGGCCGGCAATCTGAGCCATGGACAGAAGCAGTGGCTGGAGATCGGCATGCTGCTGATGCAGGAGCCCAAGCTGCTGCTGCTGGACGAGCCCGTGGCCGGCATGACGGATGAAGAGACCGAACGCACGGCCGAACTGTTTCTGTCGCTCAAGGGCAAGCACTCGTTGATGGTGGTGGAGCACGACATGAGCTTCATCCGCACCATCAGCGAGATCGTGACGGTGCTGTGCGATGGCTCGGTGCTGGCGCAAGGTACGCTGGACCAGGTGCAAAGCGACGAGCGCGTCATTGAGGTGTACCTCGGAAGATAGACATGCTAAACGTCAAGAACATCAACCAGTACTACGGCGGCTCACACATCCTGCGCGATGTCAGCATCGAAGCCCAACCCGGCAAGGTCACGGTCATCCTGGGGCGCAATGGCGTAGGCAAGACCACGCTGCTCAAATCCCTGATGGGACTGGTGCCCATCAAGACCGGTTCCATCGAACTGGATGGCAAGCAAATCCAGAAAGCCACGCCCTATGAGCGGGCCCGCGCCGGCATCGGCTTCGTGCCGCAAGGTCGTGAGATCTTTGGGCGCCTGACGGTCGAAGAGAACTTGCAGATGGGCCTGGCCTACAAGAGTGCCAGCACCCCCATACCCCCCGAGCTGTATGGGTTGTTTCCGGTGCTCAAGCAAATGTTGGGGCGCCGCGGTGGTGACCTGTCGGGTGGCCAGCAACAGCAGTTGGCCATCGCCCGCGCCCTGGCTGCCAAGCCGCGCGTGCTGATCCTGGATGAGCCGACCGAGGGCATTCAGCCCAGCATCATCAAGGACATTGGCCGCGTCATCCGCATGCTGGCGGACCGGGGCGACATGGCCATTTTGCTGGTGGAGCAGTACTACGATTTTGCGCAGGAACTGGCCGACCGCTATGTGGTCATGGAGCGCGGTGCGGTCGTGGCCAGTGGCCTGGGCAAGGACATGGAGGCCAACGGGGTGCGCCGGCTGGTCGCGATCTGATACCCACGCTGCCTGGAGGCGCTGACGGCACTACATGGACCAGATGCGCGGATGGGTGGGCACGGTGTCCCACAACTGTTGGCGCCAGGTGGCGCGCAGAGTGCGCAGCAGATCCATGGCCGGCTCCACCACCGGCGCCAGCATGCGCACCACCAGCACCTGGCCGTGCGGGCTGGTGGCACCCGCGGTGCCGGCCAGTGCATGGCCCGAGATGACCTCGCGTGCGCTGTCCAGGGCCAGTTGCCGCCGCTCGCGCGTGAGGGCCTTGCCGGCCACGAAAAAGAAGGATGCAATGCAGCGCTGACCGGCCATGCCTGCCGGGCTATTGAGCAGCCGCAGGTCGCTCGCATCCAGGATACCGCGCTCCAGCCAGACGCCGGGCACCTCGATGTGTTGGCGCAAGTGCCCCTGTACAAACGGCAGATTGGCGTGGGGCAAGCCCAGCGCGGTGATGTCCCACCCCATCAGTTCTGCGCCAGGTTCAAGCTCCATCGTGAGCCGGTTCTCGGCCAGGCATCCGCTGTAGCAGATGGCCTCCAGTGGCAGCCACTCCAGCCGCGCACCGGCGTCCAGACGCACATGGGTGCGCTGCAGGGCGGTCTGGCCGTCCGAGCGGTAAAAACGGCTGGCACCGGGTGTCGTGATCAGTGCATGCGTGTTGCTGTGGGCTTGCACCTGAATGTCCAGCGTGTCGCCGCCCACCAGGCCACCGGGTGGATGCACCAGCACGTTGTGGCAGATGCGGTCGCCCTCGGGGTACAGGCTTTGCAGAATGCGCAAGGGGCCGCTGTGGGCATGGCGGGCCACCGTTCGATCTGCTTCATTGCTGTATTCCAGTTGAAGCTGGGCGTGCCATGGCATGGTGTGTGTTGCTTCCGTGTGGGGTGTGCTGTTGGTGGGCGTCCGATTGCGTGGCGGCGGCTTCGCCGCCGATCAGGCCAGCAAATCGCACAGCGTGCGTGCCACCACCTTGGTGGCACGGCGCAGGTCTTCCAGCTCGAGGCGTTCATCGGCCCGCTTGGCGTGCGACTCCAGCACCGTGCGGGGACCGGCACCGTAGATCACGCCGGGAATGCCGGCCTCGCAGAACAGGCGCACGTCGGTGTATAGCGGCGTGCCCAGTGCGGGAATGGGTTCTCCGAACACTTGCTCTCCATGCTTTTGAATGGCTTCGACCAGTGGGCGGTTCCCGGGCAGCGGCTGCAAGGCCCGTGCCAGCAGGATGCGTTTGACGTCCACCGTGATGCCGGGCAGGCGGCTGGCGGTGTCCTGGATGAGGGCGCGTAGTGTGGCTTCCACCGTGCCGGGATTTTCCTCAGGGATCATGCGCCGGTCCAGCTTGAAGGTCACGCGCCCGGGCACCACATTGGTGTTGGTGCCGCCCTCAATGGTGCCAATGTTCAGGTAGGGGTGGGTGATGCCTTCCACCCTGGACGTGATGCCTTGGTACAGCGTGTTTTGTTCGTACAGCGCGGTCAGTATGCGGTTGGCGGCCTGCAGGGCGTCCACGCCGGATGCCGGAATGGCCGCGTGCGCTTGTCTGCCGTGCACCGTAACCTCCAACTGCAGGCAACCGTTGTGCGCCGTGATGACCTGGTAGCTGAAGCCGGCGGCCACCATCAGATCCGGATGGATGATCTTGTGCCTGAGCAGCCACGCCGGCCCGACCTCGCCGCCAAATTCCTCGTCATACGTGAACAGCAGTTCCACACTGCCGTGCGCGGGTCGGGCCACGGCTTCGAGCGCGCGCACCGCAAAGGTGTACGTGGAAAAGTCGCTCTTGCTGACCGCAGCGGCGCGGCCATAGATCCTGCCGTTTTCAATCTCGCCGCCGTACGGGGCCTTGGTCCAGCCATCGCCCGGGGGCACCACGTCGCCATGGGCGTTGAGCAGCACGGTGGTGCCTGCGCCATATTTGCGGCGCACCAGCAGGTTGGTGATGCTCTTCAGCCCGGCGGCCCGCACTTCGGCCTCGGGCACGGCGTGCTTCTCCACGACAAAGCCAAGGCCCTCCAGCAGTTCGGCGGTGCGCTCGGCGTGGGGTGCGTTGTTGCCCGGCGGCGTGTCGGTGGGCACGCGGATCAGTTCCTGCAGAAAGCGTACTTGCTCGTCAAAGTGGGCGTCTATCCAGGCGTCGAGTTGTTGGTAGGTGTTCATATCGGGAGTCTTGCGTACACAGCGAGCGCTGTGCGTATCAGGCATGGGGTGATTGGGCCAGATCGTCCAGCAATCGGGTGAATGCCTCCACTGCCAGTTGCATGTCGTCGCTGGTGGTCGATTCGAGCGGGTTGTGGCTGATGCCGGAGTTCTGGCCGCGCACGAACAGCATGGCCTGCGGCATGATCTCGTGCAGCTTCATGGCATCGTGCCCGGCCCCGCTGGGCATGCGGTGCAGCGGCAGGCCCACTGCGCTCACGGCGTGTTCCCAGCGCGCTTGCCAGGCCGGGTCGCTGGGTGCCGCGCTGGCGCGCAGGCTCTCGGTCACGCTGAAC
>Ga0208888_100579_pt1 | contig 16123 bp, 14 predicted proteins | sample LakWasM115_HOW13_2_FD_183929 | JGI IMG/M metagenome (GOLD analysis project Ga0208888, IMG submission 183929) | Freshwater sediment methanotrophic microbial communities from Lake Washington under simulated oxygen tension - Sediment Metagenome... | ecosystem: Environmental > Aquatic > Freshwater >...
CACAACCGTTTTTGCACGTTGGTGCCAATACCCATCTTCGCTGTCGACCCGAGCAGTACCCGGACCCGTCCCTCACGCACCGCCTTGAACAGTGTGGCCTTCTGGACGTCAGTGTCGGCATCGTGCACAAAGGCGATGTCCTTCTCAGGCAGTCCCGCTTGGATCAACCTTTGCCGCAAATCGTCATAGACACTGAACCCTTTGTCCCCCTTGGGCGATGACAGATCACAAAACACCATCTGGGCACCACGGAAGGCCGTGGTTCTTTGCCAGATGTCCATCACCTCGCGTACACAGGCGGCCACCTTCCCCTTGGTATCAAACTTGGCCAGCGGTGCCACCAGTCGGAAATCCAGCGCGGCCTTGCGGCCGTCCGTGGTGATCGCCAGCATGTTGTCGTCCTGTGGCTTCACATGGCCGCTGCGGATGGCTTCCGCGCGCAGCACCAGCGTTTCCACAAAGGCCTTGAGTGCCTTGCTGGCCGGGCAGGCCACGATGCGGGGCTTGCCGCCGCGCAAGGGCGGTACCGGCAAGTTCAGCATCTCCGCTGTACGGATGTCGGCCACTTCACCGAACACCGCCATCAACTCGGGCACGTTGATGAACCGTGCAAACCGCGTATGCATGCGGTAGCGGCTGCCGTCCGGCGCAATCTCCAGCGCCGTGACGCTTTCTCCAAAGGTGGCGGCCCAGGCATCAAACTGCTGCAAGCCCAGTTCCTCCAGGCGATTGGGCTGCAGGTAGCGCATCATGGTGTGGATTTCCGCCATGGTGTTGGCCACCGGGGTTGCCGTTGCGAACACTACCCCGCGCTGCGCATGTCCATGGATCTGCATGGTGTAGCGCGTCTTCAGGAACAGATCGAAGGCCCGTTCCGAACTGGTCAGGGGCAGCCCTGCGACACGGGTCATCTTAGTGAACCGGTACAGGTTTTTGTGCAAATGCGCTTCGTCCACAAACAGGCAGTCAATGCCCAGCAGTTCCCAGGTCAGCAGATCGTCCTTCTTCTGATCCGCCAGCAGTCGTTCCAGCCGGGCCTTCCAGTTCTTCTTCATCGCTTCCAGTTGCTTGACGATCCGGTTGGACCGGTCATTGCTCTTTTCAGCGCGTACTGCCATCTCTAACTCATGAATGATCTCCTTGATAAACGTTGTAGTAAATTGCGGCGACATCTTGATGCGCTCAAAGCTTTGGTGCGTGATGACCACCGCGTCCCAATCGCCCGTGGCGATGCGCGACACCAATTCACGTCGGCGGTCGCCCTCCAGGTCTTCCTTGCTGGCCATCAGCACCGACGCGTTCGGGTAAAGCCGCACGAACTCCGCCGTGTACTGAGCCAGCATGTGGTTCGGTACCACGTGGCACGGCTTGGTAATGAAACCCAGCCGACGCAGCTCCATGCTGGCGATCACGCACACGGCCGTCTTGCCCGCTCCGACCACATGGAATAGCCCGGTGTTGCCGGACTGCACGACGCGCCAGACAGAATCCAACTGGTGCGGATGCAGCGTGAAGCAGCGGGAGAATCCCGGCAGCTTCAGGTGAGAACCATCGAACTGCCGTGGCCGGGTGGCGTTGAACAGGTCGTTGTAGATTCGGCACAGCTTTTCTCGCCGGGCTGTGTCCTCAAAGGCCCAGGCAGCAAAGCGGTCCTTGATCAGGCCCAGCTTCTCGCGTGCGGCCAGTGTCTCGTCTGAGTTGACGATATACCGGTCCGTCTCGGGGTCAGGGTCGCGTACCGTAGGCACCTGCACGTTCAGCGCGCATTGCACCAGTTCGATGCCGTTCATGCGCGAGGTGCCGAACTCCTGGGTTACCTTCACGTTCTGGCGCGCTTCCCACTCGCCATAAATCACTGACCAGGCTCCGGCCTCGGCCGAGTAGCTGACCTGGCAGTCCTTGAGCTCCAGCACTTCCTGGACAAAGCCTTCGACATCCATGGCCGGAATCCACACCGCACCCAAGCGGGGTTCGATGGACGCTGGCGGCAGGTCTTCGGGTTGCACCTGTTCCAGCGCCTCGATGTTGCGCCGGTAGGCGCTGCCCGACATCACGGCCTGCTTGAGCTTCGCTTTCACGTTGCCCGACAGGTAGTCGTCAGCGGTTTTCCACTCAGAATCTGCCGGGTCCAGAAATATCTGACCAGCCTCGGTTAGCGCCCGCAGCACTGCGTCTTCAGGCGCCGCGAGCAACCCGGCCATATAAGCTGGATCGACCCGTCCGCGCCATTGGATGGAAGCTGCCAACGCTTCCGTTGGTTCTCCCGCAGTGGTCGGCTCCATCACCCGTGTCAACGTACGCCGCGTGAACAGCGCCGCCTTCTTGGCCGTGTCCGACTCTTCGTCGTAATGCTCCAGCGACAACAACAGCGGGTAGTCCGGGTCGCGGCGGAACGCCAGTGCATTGGCCCGGGTGCTCAGGCAACCATACTTCGCGATGTAACGGTCATAGGTACCATTGAGCAGGGCCCGCAGGTGTCCCAGTCGTCCATCGTTGCCTTCGGACAGTTGCGCATCCAGCAAGGTTCGGGCGTAGTCGCGAATCGCACACATGCCGGTGATCCGGCCTCGCTGCGTAGCATTGAGCCGGTCATGCACGTCGACCATCTCGCTGCCTTCTACCCGGTGCACCCGTCCCTGGTGAAGGCGGTAGCTGCCGGGCCGGGCTCCGGATTCGGCGGGCACCACCACGCGTAACGCAGCCGGCTTCCTCACCAACGCTTGGTAAGCATCGACGGGAAGGAGGGCGATGCGCTCAGGCAAAGCAGCTTCCAGATCACCGTCGAACACCGCGACCGGCACTTCGTCATAGCCGTTGCTTTCCTGCCGGATTTGACCAATGCAGAATTCCGGGTGCTTGGCATACCAGGCATTGATCTGCAGGTATCTCTGGTAGCACTGCGGGTCGCGCAGTGCCTCGGGTACTACATTGAGGTCCAGCCAGGTGTCATCGACTGTCTCGGCCCGCTGCCGCTTGCGCAGAAACAGCATGTCGGTCTGCACCTCGGTGGACGCGATGCCTGCGAAGGCCCCTTTGGGAAGCCGGATCGCACCCAGCAACTGGGCTTGCGAACCCAGGTAGCGGCGCACGCTGTCATCTTGGGCATCCAGCGTGTAACTGGTGGTGATCAGACACACCAGTCCGCCGGACCGAACCAGATCCAGCGCACGACCAAAGAAGTAGTTGTGGATGCTGAAACGGGCGTAGGGCCGGTTGCTCACGTCGGCGACCTGGTACTTGCCGAAGGGCACATTGCCGATCACCAGGTCGAACCAGTTATCGGCAAGCGGGGTCTTCTCGAAGGGAGAAATCCGAACGTCCACGCCGCCCGGTGCATACAGCGCGTGCAGCATGCGACCCGACAACTGGTCAATCTCGATTGCTGTGACGCTGCTTTGCTCGGCGATGGCCGTTGGCATCGCGCCAATGAAATGGCCAATACCTGCAGCGGGCTCCAGGATGCGTCCGCCACTGAATCCAAAGCGCTGCACGGCCTGCCATATTGCCTCGATCACATGGACTTCGGTGTAGTGGCTGTTGTTGACCGAGGCTCGGGCGGATTCGTATTCATCCGGGGTCAGTAGTTCGCTCAATTGACGCGCACGTTTGGCCCAAGCTGTGTCGTCAGCTTCCAAGTTGAAGCTGGCGGGTAACCCGCCCCAGCCGGTGTAGCGCAGCAGGGTGCTGCGTTCGTCCGGGGTAGCCGGGCGATCCTCGGCGTCAATTTGTCGTAGTCCCTTGATGGCGGCCAGGTTGGCCTCGAACTTGGTGACGCTGCCGCCCAGATTGTGCAAGTCGGCGCGGATCAACTGTGGCCACAAATTGCGGATTGCCGTTTCTGCGGTGCCGCTGACTACACGCCAGTTGACACGCTGACGGGCGGGTTCGACCGACTCATCAGCAGAACTTTCCTCCATTGAAGAAGCCGGTTCAGACGTCGGCGGCTCGGTATCGATGAAAAGAGCTGCGGGCTCGGATGGCTCCGGATTGAACCCGGGTAACCATAGGGACGGCGCGGTATAGCGTGCCATGGGTGTGTTCTCCAAAAAATAGGGGGAACACAGCCACCCACTGGGAGACGTGCTCCCCGGGTGGGAATGAATGAGAGGTTCAGAAATGCCCCCCCGTGTGTGAACGCGAGCACGCCCGGCTTCGGGAGAAGTGGGCGGGCCCAATGGGCTCAGGAAAATATGAAATGGTCTGCCGTCAGGCGGCGGCAGACGAATGTCTCAAGTGGGGCAAGAATCCAGGTGCGAATGACAGCCGCAGGGTGCAGTGCCAATAGGGAAGGCGGGTAACGACCGCAACGGCTGAGCAGACTCAGGGGCGCTCCGACGAGCGCGCTTTGGCTTAAGGCCAATATGCGTAATCAGTTTGCCTCTAAAGGACGGCGGATAACCGCGATGGTTGGATTTGCCCGCCTGAATCCCGGTAATGGCAGGGGATTCCGCGTGGAAATTACTTATTCCCGGTGCCTTGAGGCGACAACGTCTGAAAAAGTCTTGGCGATCAATGTGGCTGATGGACATGGCTCAGAAGCCTGCGCCGCAATGAAGCCTGGGGAATGACAATTCGGCAACACCGTATCTCTAAAAAAGTCCTTGATAATGGAATATTTTCAGCGTAGCAACTGCCCCTGGCCCAGCAAACTGGACGTGACGTCACCGTCACTACAACCGCAGACCGACTCTGACCCACACCACTACCATCTGAGCAGACAACCAACTCTCGCTTTACCTGCTTGTCAGCACTTTCTTCAAGGATTAATCCCATGCCAATTTCCAACGAAACTGTTGCAGTCATTCAAAAAGCGGGCTCTGCTGTTTTCGATGCCGACATCGAACTCAAGGCCGCATTGAAGGCCTACTCCGAGCGGGTCGCTACGGCGATGGGGCAGGATCCCTTCAATGTTGGCAATGATGCCTTGTTTGAAAACTGGAAATCGTTGGCGAGGTTTTCTCAAACGGTTTCCCAGATCGAGCTGGAGCTCAAGAAGGTGCACAGTTTCATCACAGCACTGGTCGCCGATGAGCCGCATTCTGTGACGCCAGTTCTTGCCCTGACTGCGTCGCCTGATTTGACACCATTGGATTTGGTTGTCAAAAGTAAGGCACAGAAAGCCAGAGCAAAGTCTGCGCGCAAACAGTCCACCATCGTCCTGTCTGGACCGGAGAGTACGGTTCCTGTGGGGACTGCACTGAGAGGGAATGCCGCCACGCTGATGCAATATTTTGAGACATTCTTAAATTCAGACGAATTTACTGCGATCAGTCAGGGCGCAATTGCCTTGCAGATTGGGATTCCGCTTGGTTCGATGACTGCAGCCATCAAGCGACTGGTCGAAGGAGGTCGCATTGTGGCCGGCCCGGTGGGTACCTTCAAACTCCAGCGTATTGATTGACGAATTGCTTTGGTTTTTTTTCGTGCGAACCGGCTGGGAATGCGCGCTTCAGGCCAATGGACGGTAGTTGGCCAACGGCTGCTATCCGGCCCCAGGTTGACAGACTTCAGTAGGGTGAATGCGGGCTTATCAGTTTGTGGTCTGGGCTATAGTTGCCAGCCTATGCCACCAACTATTCGTAGTGCCGCTTGAGGGGTAATTGGATTCTCGACTCTTTTAGCTTGCTGCGGTACTTTCCCGCAGCCGCAGCAACGGACGATGAGTCCGTGCAAGCACAGATCAGGGGATTCATCTCGCGGGATGGAAAGTCAGTTGGGGGGACCTGTAATAGGCAGTTGCGCTGACGGCGGCTTCGCTGTAGTGCTGGAAAGGCCACACCGTTGGAAGTAGAGAATGGAGGTGAGATGAGAACAAATCCCGAGAAAAAGCAGCTCGTTTTGATGGTGTCGTCCACAGTTTACGGAATCGAAGAACTGCTGGAGAAGATCTATGCCACGCTCACGGCCTTTGGCTATGAGGTGTGGATGTCGCACAAGGGAACGCTGCCCGTCAGCTCCACGCGAACGGCATTCGAGAACTGCCTGCATGGCGTGGAGCATTGCGACCTATTTCTCAGCCTGATCACGTCGCAGTACGGCTCTGGCTTGGCGGGCAGGGGGGAGATGTCCATTACCCACCGGGAACTGCTCAGGGCCATCGAGCTGAACAAGCCGCGCTGGATACTGGCCCATAGCGATGTGGTTTTTGCGCGCACCTTGCTGATGAACTTGGGCCACGACTCGGCCGAGAAGCGGGCCGCGCTGGCGCTGAAGAAGAACAAGGTCATCGATGACTTGCGCGTTGTCGACATGTACGAGGCGGCCATTCGCCACGATGTGCAGGTGCCGGACCGCAAGGGCAACTGGGTGCAGAAGTATGTGAACCCCGACGACGCGCTGTTGTATGCGTCATCGCAGTTCTTCCGCTATCAGGAAGCGGAGAGCTTCGTCGCAGAGCACCTGCGTGATCCGCAAGCCGTGGCCCGCAGGCTCAAGGAAGGGAAGCAGCCATGATTAGCGAAGTGTTGCTGGAGCAGATCGCCCAGGGCGAAGGGCTGCACTCCGAGTTCCGGCGCGACCTCGACAACATTGAGTCGCTGGCGGAAGTGGTGTGCGCCTTTCTAAATACCCAGGGGGGTACGGTCTTCTGCGGAGTGAGTGAACATGGGCAAGTTGTAGGCTTGCCGCCGGACGAGCAAGACCCGCATTGCGTACGCGGCGTGCATCAGTCCGTGGCTGATAGGTTGACGCCGTCGGCACTGTTCACGGTGAGTCTGGACGACCTCGACGGTAAGGCCGTGCTCACCATAGAGGTGCCGGAAGGCAAGGATAGGCCCTACGTTTGCACTGGCCGGGTCTTTCTGCGCCAGGGCAGCCGTACCGAGGTGGCAGATGCGCGCACGCTGCGCGAGATGGTTCAGACCAAGGCGGTGAGCGCCGATCGATGGGAGCGGCGGCCGTCCATGGCGATGGAGGAAGGCGAACTCGACCATGATGAGGTGCGTGCCATGGTCAGCGAGGCGGGCAAGTCTGAGCGACACCGCTTTGCCAAACCCGAAGACGACGAGGCCGTGTTGGCTGAACTGGGACTCGCGGGCGCCAGGGGCTTCACGCAAGGAGCCGACGTGCTGTTCGCGCGCAACCCGGCCTTGAGGCACCCGCAGACGCGCGTGCGGCTGATTCGCTACGCGGCCGGCAAGACGGCTAGCGAATACCTGGACGACAAGCAGTTGCAGGGGCCCTTAGTGCGGGTGCTGAATCAAGCGTTCGACTGGCTTCGCGGACAACTGCCGATGGAGCAGCGCTTCGAGACAGATCCCAAGGCGCCGCTTGTACGCCAGGCTCGAATGGCCTACCCAGAGGCGGCTGTGCGCGAGGGCCTGGTGAACGCGTTCGCGCACCGTGACTACGCAGGCTTCTCTGGCGGGCTGACGGTCAGCGTATATGCCGAGCGCATCGAAATCTGGAACGCTGGACGTCTGCCTGATGGGTTGAAGCCGGCTGATCTGAAGCGCAATCACCCGTCGTTGCCAGCCAATCCCGACATTGCTCAGGTGCTGTACCTGCGCGGGTTGATGGAACGCATCGGCCGTGGTACGCAGAAGATCATCCAGTCGTGCGTGGACCAGGGACTGCGTCCACCCCAATGGGAAGACCGCGAAACTGGAGTGACGCTCACGCTCTGGGGACCGGGCGGTGCGCTGGACGGACTGGCATCGCTCAACGCCCGACAGCTGGCGCTGCTGGACGCGATGAAGGTCGATGAACGCATTCGGCCAGCGGAGTACCGCGAGCGGTTTGCGGCCAAGGTATCTGAGCGTCAGGCTCGCCGCGACTTGGTGGCGATGGAAGGATTGGGCTTATTGCGAGTGGATGGTGCTGGCGCTTCCACTGCCTACGTGCGGACAAACCGGACATGAGGAACACTGAAACCAGACATGATCCGGACATCGCCAACCTGGTCTCGGTGCATCTCACCTCGCAGCTAAGTGCTTGATTTACCTTTGTTTATCGGGTGACCGCAGGAAGAATCATTTGACCTGAACCCCTTCGAACCGGACATCCGCCGGACATTGGTCTCTTGCCTTTTCAAACTGGTCGTAAGTCTAGCGGACGCACCGACTCTCGGATGGCTGCAATGAGGTAGAGACCGTGAAGCCGCAGCGCGGCCACGACACGCCGCAACGGTTACGTTTCAATTGCTCATCGTATCCGCCGACACATCACTCGCGAAGTCCGCTATTGGGCGTTGCGTTCGACATGACGGATTTCCACTTTGGGTCGCTATGGAGAGCTTTGCAACGCACCCATACGTTGACGCCTCTCGGGCAGTCGGGTGATCAGTTGGCCGAAATGCAGACACCCGACGCAAGGACTTCAGAATTGACGATGGGATTGGAGCCCGTGCTTGCGCGTGAATCGACAAAGCTCTGATTCATCTGGGTATTGGAGTCGATGACCATTTCAGGGACCACCTGACGGCAATAATGGACACTCTAGTGAGATGCGGGATTCCGACCGCTACGGCGCTCGAAGGGCGCATCGCGGACAAAGGCGTTGGCCGGGCATCATAAAGGTTCCTTGCTCGCCAGGTCTACGTAGACCGTGGCGTTCAGGCCGACGACGTGCGCCCCCATCAGCCCGGGCAGCTATCCTGGGGCATTTGGTCGAAGAACTGGGGCCGGATCAAGCGATGCTGTTGGCCGCGCGTGAACCTATGAAGGAGATCGCTTCGACCGTCATCCCTGTTGCCAAGGTATTTGGCGGTGATGTGTTGAAGACCGCAACGTGGTTCGAAGAGAGAAACCCGTTGTTTGAAGATGTAGCACGAACGACTAGTTTGCGTATATTTGGATTTATGGTAAGATAATCTTACGGCTGGTAAGTCCAGCGTGGAGACCTGAATGGACGCGAACTTGGTACATCAAAAACTGGTTGAAGTGCTTCAATCAATCCAGTCATCCAGTGGGCTTGACTGCCCGTCAATTGTTGGCACGACAAAGCCGCTTGAGAGCCTTCCGAAGTTTGACAGCAAGATTTGGCCGGTAGCAATCGGTATGCTCGCCGCAGAACTGGGGATCACTATTGCTGATGATGTGAACATTTTTCGACGTGAAAAAAGTTGCATCGCGTTGACCATTGATGAGACTGTCGCTATGGTCATCGCTCTGGCACAAGCACAAACACCTGCCGAAGCCAAACAGGCAAATGCGTCATGACTGACTCACAAGACTCCAAGCGTGCTGTGATTGCGACACGTTTGCGCGAAGCAAGAAAAATGGCAGGCCTGTCGCAAGGCCAAGTCGCAAAGCTGTTGGGGATGCATCGACCGACCATTTCGGAGATCGAAGCCGGCAATCGGAGGGTATCGGCCGAGGAGCTTTCCAAGTTCGCTGAAATGTATGACGTTACTGTCTCCTGGCTGCTTGCAGAGACTGCTGACCAACTCGAAGTGGATGATCCGCGTCTGCAACTGGCGGCTAGAGAACTTAGCAAACTCAAGCCGGACGATCTAGACCGACTCCTTCGGCTATTGGCATCCATGCGCAGTTCGGACACAAATGATGGAGGTTCTGCCACATGAGCGCTTCACCTCAATCCTCGCCCTTGGCCGAGTCCCGAAAGTCGCTTGTCATGAAAGGGATGCAGGCTGCCATAGCAGCACGAACTAAAGCTGGCATTGATCTCAAGAGTCCGACCTGCATTTACGGTTTGTGCGAAAAACATAGCGTTACCGTGCGCTTCAATGACATCAATATGGAAGGCATGTACGACCGTACGTCTAAGCCACGTATCCATGTGTCGGCCATGCGGCCGCTCGCAAGACGTACATTCACTTGCGCCCATGAATTGGGTCACCACGTTCTTGGGCATGGTTCCACAATTGATGAGTTGCAAGAAGAACAGTCAAAAAGCGTAGAGCGACCACCGAACGAGGTCCTAGCCGATGCTTTTGCTGCGTTTGTACTCATGCCGACTCTGGGTCTACGCGAGGCATTCTCCAAACGTGGCTTGGATCCAAACAAGGCTTCTGCTGTTGACATGTACGCCATAGCGTGCAATTTCGGCGTGGGGCAGTCCACATTGGTGAATCATCTTGCTTACGGAATCGAGATGATCAACTCGGCTCAGCGAAACCAATTGGGGAGAATTACGCCGAAAATGATCCGAACGCAATTGCTGGGCGAAGTGGTGTCTGAACCGTTGACGGTAGCTGATCAGCACTGGAACTCAGCTACGCTGGACGCGGAGGAGGGGGCTCTTCTTCTACTACCCACAAATGTGGTTGCCGATACCACGATGCTGATGCCTGAACGGGATCTGGCGGCCGGAAGACTTTTCAGAGCAATGCAGCCCGGAATTACGCGCGTCGTAATTCCGGGCACGCCGTGGGCCACATACGTACGAGTCGCTCGTCGGCAGTACGTTGGGTTAGCCCGATTTCGCCACTTGGAGGATATGACAGATGACTAAAAGACAAACCCCTGTAGCGGGTCCGCTACTTATTGACGAATCAGACTTGTCGAGAGCCTGGGCAAAGGCCGTGCTGCACGTTGTAGATCACGCAGGTACCGAAATATCACCACTTATTCTCAGTCTGACTGGCTTTGACGACGCTGGCAATCCAGCTGAATCACAATCTGTGCGCACAGCATTGGATGCATTGTTGCTCGCAAAAGGATTGCGAAATGTTGAAGATGTAGCTTTCACTATATTCCCGCAGCGCCTTTGGACGGTTGCACAAGGTGATCGGGCTCGTCTGTTTAAGTATTACCGTGAAGCCTTTCCTAGATACCAGGCAATGAACCCGAAAGACAACCGCCGTGGTTTGTACTTTGAACGACTGACCCAGTACAAGCGAGGGCCTTGCGACGGCAATCAACTCGAATGGATACTCTCACAGTTCAACGACCGTGAAGGCGTGCGACGCTCCATGTTTCAGGCAAGCGTGTTTGACCCAGAGCGAGATCACGTTGCTGATGCTCAACTGCAGTTTCCCTGTCTGCAGCATGTCACATTTGAACCAACAAAGGGAGGATTGGTGATCAATGCGTTCTATGCTACGCAACAACTTTTTGTGAAGGCTTATGGAAACTATCTCGGGATCGCACAGCTTGGCGCCTTCATGGCGCACGAAATGCAAATGAAATTGACCCGGATGAACGTGATTATTGGGGTTGCAAAGATTGATCAACGTATCTCCAAAACCGATCCAGCGTTAGGTCCGTTGCTCACTGTTGCTCGCGAGTGTGTATCCCAGAAAACACTAGAAACCGCAGTGGCAGCAGCGGAAGTTCCAGTTGTTGAGATGGCAAATTGAAGCACGTAGCAAGTGAGCGCACGGTCATCTGCAAGGCGCCAGATTCACCTGCTGTAGGCCAAGTGCAGTCCGCACCGCCGTCACATATGTCCCCGCTCAAGTTGAGCGTGGTGTACGACAGCTACTGGCGATTTGCAGTCGAGCGGCAAAACGTCTACTTTCGCCGACTAGCCCATGAACCGGAGCCGTGGACCAATGACCCCATTATCTCCGTGCACAAATTCACCAATGCGTACCGGGCATCCGACAGGGTCAGTCAATACTTAATACGCAACGTTATTTATAGGGATGACTTGCCAAGTTCTGAGTCAGAAGTGCTCTTCCGGACTATGCTCTTCAAGCTCTTCAATAAAATTGAAACCTGGGAACTTCTTGAACACACCTTCGGAGAAATCACGTTTAAAAACTACAAGTTTGAACACTACGATAGAGTTCTGAGTCAGGCAATGAAGGCAGGTGGACGCATCTATTCGGCTGCGTACATCATGCCACCTGGAGGGTCGGCATTTGGGCATTCAGCGAAGCATCAGAACCACCTGTGTCTACTTGAAAAGATGATGGCAGATGATCTCGCGGGTCAGCTACACAAGATGCGCAGGATGCAACCGGCATTTGAACTGCTAAGAAGCTACCCAACGATCGGGGACTTTCTTGCCTACCAGTTCGTCACTGACATTAACTACACTGAGATCACGGACTTCACCGAAATGGATTTCGTTGTGCCAGGACCGGGCGCGCGCGATGGGCTTAAAAAGTGTTTTGTAGATGGCGCTGGCCTCAATGATGCTGAACTCATACGCCTCATGGTCGACAATCAAGAGCGAGAGTTTGAGCGGTTGGGCATTCAATTTCAGTCACTGTGGGGGCGCAGACTTCAATTGATCGATTGTCAGAATCTATTTTGCGAAGTTGATAAGTACGCGCGTGTTGCTCACCCCGAGGTATCAGGCATTTCTGGACGAACACGCATCAAACAGAAGTTTTCACCAACGGGTTATCCAGTAAGCCCATGGTATCCGCCGAAATGGGGCATCAACGACAAGATACAGGCGCAGCTTAAGCTTGCCGATCCGACTCGTAGTGATCGGAAACCCGGCAGCCAGGCAATGAGCGGGCGTCAAGCAACGCTTAAGTTGGAAAGCGGATCATGAAATTCAATAGCAAAAAGCTTGATGACCGTGAGCGCATCGGTCGCATGACGTCTACTGGGATTTTCCTCGTACCGCGACGTCCTATCAAGCACAAGTTGAGGGGGCGATCGCAAACTGGCAACACTCAAAAGACCATTTCTCGGCATGGCAATTTGATCGGTCATGGCCTGGATGTTGTCGACGTCGCAGAATTTTCCCGTTTGCTACGCTTGCCTGCTTGCGCATTCTTAGACCGCTATTTCACGGAGTCCGAACTGTGTGCGGCGGGGGAGGGCGTGACCCGAACAGAGAGACTAGCGGGGCGATTCGCGATCAAGGAAGCGGTTCTTAAGGCGTTGTGTGTCGGGTGGGGCGATGGTGTTTCCTTTACCGACGTCGAAATCATCACTCATAGTACTGGTGCACCTTCTGTCGTATTACATCGTAAGTTAGAAGACCTGCAGAGAGAACGCCACATTGCCGGTTGGCTTGTGAGCTCAAGTCACACAGACGTTGTCGCCGTTGGCAGTGCCATTGCGTTGGGCATGTGAACGGCCGTTGCTGAGATAGAAATATTTCTCGCGTATCAATTTGAGCATCGGATTTTCATGAAAAACGACGGAGCGCTGTATGTGTTTGAAGGGCCGGATTCGGTTGGAAAGACTACGTTGGCCAGACTCCTCACGGAACAATTAGTAGCACGTGGTGTTGACTGCATTCACTTGGCTTTCCCGGGAAATGAAACCGGGACTGTTGGGGATCTAATTTATAGGCTCCATCACGAGCCTCAGCAATTTGGCATCAAGCGCTTCTCTGCCACGGCACTTCAAATGCTGCATGTTGCAGCCCACGTAGATGCCATTCAATCCAGAATTCTTCCAGCCTTAGCGCTTGGGAAGACTGTCATTTTGGATCGATTCTGGTGGTCGACGGATGTTTATGGACAATTAGATGGTCTAGATAAGACGCTTGTGGAATCGATCATTGCGCCTGAAATACTTATTTGGGGTGAGACGGTTCCCACCGCAGCTTTCTTGCTTGAGCGAAACGCACCACTCGAGTTTGCGGTGTCAGATCATTGGCGCAGATGTACAAGTCTGTATTCACACTTAGCGGACACACAATTGGAAAAGCATCGCGTTGTTCGAGTAAGCAATGACGGTGAAATTAGTACGGCATTGGCCATCATCACGCAAGCTGCCATTGGGTGATTCGGTTGGGGAATTTGCAATCTTCCTAGCGCTCGGAGCATCGGGCTAACCACGCACGCCAGGCTTCCTGCAGTGTAGGGTTGGAGCATTTGTTGGCGATGATGTGCATTTCATCAGCCCAGGATCGTCGACGAGCAGTATCGGCCGCGACCACATGCATGTAATTGGTCCAGCCAGTGCAGAGTCCAAGCGAATCAACGATGCTTATCAAACGAACGGGTGTTAAAAGGTCTGATCTCATTTCATTCATCGCATGCTCCAAAAGAGGAAGAGTTCTATTGAACTCTTCTCTTGACAGTGCGAGCGAGTCGGTGCTTGTACCGATAGAGGAGACTTCCGACATGGAGCAGCGATCTGCATCATGGTCATACAGGTGCAGGCTGTCGGACACTAGTAGAAATGATCCGATTCCGACACCTAACCAACCAGCGATGACTTCCTGCAGTGAAGTGAATTGCACAAAGTTGTGGGGAGTGCCAAGAAAAATGTCATTGCTCCGCATGACTTGTAACCACTCGAGTTTTTGTGACCGGATTTTAAGCAGACCCATCAGGTTGCATGGAATATCAGGGTCGCGGCTGGCGCCGTCGGGTAGTGGTAAATCAACTTTACTATCCCAAATCTGAAGTACTGCTTGCCGGGACTCTGGGTTTGCCGACAGGACCTGGTAGACGCGCTCGATTTGATCCAAGCCGAAATGTCCGCGTAAACGAGAACCATAGGCACCATGATATGTTTCTCCGGCCCCAGCATATTTTGGTAGAGCAGGATTCCAGAAATTCAAAAAGCTTGAATCATCTAGTCCAAGCAAGATCCAAATCACTTCCGCGATTGCAAACGCTGGATTGATTGCTGGGCGACGCGACAATACCCATCGCTGTCGAGGGTCTTGAATGCAAAGACCACAATGCAATAGCTCGCGCATTGGTCCAAGCCGACTTCCCTCGAGATTCGACTCGTCAGATCGAAGCTTAGTCAGTGCTTTGCGCCACACTTCATCAGCCGTTGCACCATCAAAATAATGAAACATTCTTGAGCTCCTCAGGCCAGACTTGGTGCCGTCGAATCGGACTGTTCAATTGTCGGCAATGTAGCCTGCAATTTCTTCAGCCACTGCGCGTTGCGTGCTTTCCAGCCTTCGAACTTCGCATTGGTCTGTGGGGCGTTGAAACCCTCATTATTCTGGCGCAGTTCTTTAAGGGCTTCAATTGTCTGTGCAGGACCACAAGCCGCTGTCAACCACTGCTCCAGCAGATGCAAACCTTCAATTGCAACAGGGTTTCCATCTTGATGAAATCCAGTGGTCGCATGCGCTAGATCATTTAGGCAGCGCCTCCAATACTTGACCCCATCGCCATTTGAGGCCGATGATGTATCGGCAAGGTAAAGCGCTATTTGGGCAATACGAACCGGGTGACTGTCGACCCATTGATCAATGAGAGGTACTGCGACCTTAGTGGGCTGCCGAATGTCGTCGCTCAACCGTGGGTATGGGGTGATTGTTGTAATCTTTCCAGGTTTCAGTTGTGTTTCAGCTAGGACTTCAGCCTGAAGGGACCGAAGCTCGGCGACGTTGACGGGCCACCAGTGATTGAATTCCTGCGCGCGGTAGTAACCGATGCAATCCAATTCCAAATTCGGTCGCAGACAGAATTGAACTAAACAGAACGAAGCAAAGGAAATTTTTGGCCCAAAATCCCGCCCCGGATCCACCACTAGAGCGATTGTTTTGCTGGTAGGCTCTTTGCTCTTGAGGAGCGCGATGATTCGCTCGATTTGGTCAATGTTTCCGCCGAACCGCTTAAGACGGCTTCCATGAATATAGGGGATTCTGCCGTCCATTCGGGATGTCGTCTGCTGCCACCACGTGACTGTTTCTGTAAACCATTCATTTCTCTCGTCATGGGTGCCGTTGTACGGATAGGCGATTGGAAAAGCGCAAGTGTCAGCGGATTCAAATTTCACGGTGCAGACAATAGGTCTGTCCGGGTACTTTGATATAGACTGAATTGATCTCGCGTAGACATCATCCACCGAGTCGCCATAGATGCTGATTGGCCCCATTGAGGTCTGATCACCTTCCCAGAGTTGAATGGGCGGAAGTTCGTTGGACTTTATTTTTCTCCCCGCGGCGGTTATCTTGTAATTGCGGATTTGACAGATCGGCGCATGGGGAATATCGGTCACTGAAATTAGGCGTACAGGTGTGTCTGGTTCGGTACTTGTGGGCCCGAATGATCCACCAGATATTGTCAACAACCGATGTGGACTTTCGAGGCTACCCTCGCCCGAGGTTGGATAGATGTGATCAAAATGCGCTGCCGCGTGATGTTTATGGCCATGGACCGCAATATGGAATCCATGCTCCAGGAGAACCTGCCTTAATGCGCCAAGGTTTGTGATGTCTGCACCAGCCTTAAATTCTTCTCTGTCACCTACCGGCAGAAGGTGGTGGTGAAGGACTGCTATTCGAAGTGGGATGTCTTGGGTAGCAGTTGCGAGTTGCTTAATCGCCGACAACT
>Ga0208888_100582_pt1 | contig 16061 bp, 17 predicted proteins | sample LakWasM115_HOW13_2_FD_183929 | JGI IMG/M metagenome (GOLD analysis project Ga0208888, IMG submission 183929) | Freshwater sediment methanotrophic microbial communities from Lake Washington under simulated oxygen tension - Sediment Metagenome... | ecosystem: Environmental > Aquatic > Freshwater >...
CCCTCTCTTGGGCTTCCCGATAGTGATCGGGATAAACTTCATGCCCAAAAAAGCGCATAAAAAAAGCCACTCTTTCGAATGGCTTTCTGCTTTTTGCTCCCTCTCTTGGGCTTCCCGATAGTGATCGGGATAAACTTCATACCCAAAAAAGCGCATAAAAAAAAGCCACTCTTTCGAATGGCTTTCTGCTTTTTGCTCCCTCTCTTGGGCTCGAACCAAGTCGCTAAATACCTTTATTGGCGGTATGTGAAGTGGATTTTATTTTTTATGCTACCGAATTGTGTGCCTTTTTGTTATTTGTTGATTTGATTTTATAGTATAATTTGTGTCGATAGAAGTTGTATCAAAATTTGATATACCTTGTTATTTAAAATAGTGTTGTCTTCTGAAGGGGATAAAAGAGTAAAGGGTATGGCTATACTATATAAAGAATACACTGTTAAATAGAATAGCCATATCAATCACACATAATATGGTTAATGTCGATAATTACTCAATCTTTGCCAATTCCGGTTATTACTTCTAAACTTTTGAAGATGTTTCAAAAAATGAATGGTTAAAAATTACAATGCTTTTAATTTTAAATTACCAGTGTGAAAATTGTAATTTTCTGATTCTCCATGAACTAAATAGTTTAAGTAAAAAGAAAAACATATCAAGTCCTTAACAGTAACCCAACCAAGCACTACGATAAATGAGCTATGATAGCCAATCGTAGTGCCTCAATAGATAGCTTTCTATTACCGTGTCAAAAATATTCTCTTCCACCACTACTTGTCGGAATATATCTACCTGAATCTCCGCATCGAGCTCTATTTCGCTCATTTCTTGGCATCCGGCAATATAAAATTGCCATCCAATCAGATCGATTCTATCTTGATAATCATACAATAATTTTGCAAGTTCCAATTCTGGTGGCGATGCTTTTAATAGCGATGCCCATTTATCAAAGTTTGCAATTTTTGCAATAACATGCTGGGCATTCATAAGACTGAAATTTTCTTCGTCGATGTCGAAGTCCGAAATAATCATTTCTATGTCGAAATACTTAGGTGTATATTCGTATAGAAAAGCAGTAGTCGTTTTGTCTAAAACAGGAGTTTTTGTTTTAAAATCTTTGTGTAGATTTTTTGCTTGAAGTTTGAAGTAGTCAATAGTGTTCATAATATAATCCTTTAATTTCAAAGATTATTATCCTTAGATTTTGCGTTCGTATTCTTTGGTCGGATAATAAGCTCTGAAGGTTATATTATCTAGTTATTGGTTGATGAAATCTTTGCACGAACGAGCAGGCATACCAAAACACCTGATACAAATATACAAGTTTCATCCATAAACCCATAATATATTTTGAAATTGATTTATAAAATAAAAAGGACAGCAAAGCCATCCTTTTTAAAGTTTTAGTATCTCCATATAAATCCACCACTATCATTTCTTTCTGTCCTACAGCACCTCGAAATACATGTCTTTGAAAGTCCTGTGCGTTTACTCGCAACAGATACGGACTCGTAAAAGTTCAGTAAATTTCCATTCATATCATATTGAAAAACCTTTCTCTTTTTGCTGTCAATTGGATTTTTAAATGTGTCATTTGTTTTATATGACCAAAAGCTTCCGTTGCATAAAGTAGAATGTGTACATGCCTCGGAAATACGGCGCTTATCTATATGTAGCTGTGTCTCTACATCTTTTAAACTCAAATATGAAGCAACAATATCACCATTGCAGTTATATTGGAATACGCTTTTTTTAAATCCGCCTCCTGCATCAGAATTATATCCGGTGTCATTACTTTTATAGAGTTGTATGTAAAATTTTTCTTTTTCTGCTAATTCATTTAAGTCTTGCGCGGTATCAATTTTTTCCCAAATGAATTTGTCGGGATTGTACTTTGCAATTGCTTTTTGAAAATTTGAACCAACGCCATTTAGCGCTTTTTGTAAATGATCTTTTTTCCTTTCTTCAATTGATTTCGAGGTAGCTCCAATATATATTTTTCCATTGAGCGTATTGGTCACCTTATAAATAATTAGCTCACTATACATTTTCTGAAATTATAATCGGTTGATATTTTCCTGTTTTTGGTTTTTCAATACGGTTTGATTCTACTAACGATTTCAGATGTGTATACAAAGTCGGTTTTGACATAATTCTGCCAGTTACAAAATATTCCAGTAAATCTTGTGTTTCTAAAGCCTTACTGTCTTTACTATACATACTTGATATGTACTCAAATATTAATTCCCGGTTTGTGATATCATTTCTAAAGTCACTCTTAGCTGTGCTGGTTCCATAGAACTCAGTAACATCTGCAAATGCAATGCTTTCAATCCATTTATTAGAGGTGATTTTATAAGTTGTAACCATTGAAGTGTCTGTTTCTTCATATTTACTATATAGTGTAGTTAAATACTTTTCAGTACTTGAAGCAATATTGGATAATCCAATTGCATATTCAAACTCTTGCGTAACAACTCTGCTCCCTGCAATTGAGTCTTGCGTCATTGGACGATCATTCCCTTTCACATTGTGATGGATAACGATTATTGTTTTATGTTTACTACTAAGGTACTGGCGGAAGAGTTGAACAAACTCTAAAAAGTTTGAGCTTTTTTCAATAGCACCATTTACCATATGAGACAAGCTATCAATGATAATTATATCGCAATCTGCATAATCAACGTACTCGCTTAAATCTTTCCAATCATTTTCATCATGAACGAATTCTAAAAAATTGCTCGGTGTTGATATGAAATTTTCATTAAAAAGATTTAATTCCTGTTCCGTTAACTGAGAAATTTGCTTTTTCGTACGTCTTGTTCTAACACGGGAACTTTCCTCAAAATTTATAAATAAGACTTTTTGAGGTTTTGAAAGTATTGGAAAACCAAAGAATTCCTCTCTTCCAATGGCTATTGAGATTGCCAAATTTTCTGCAAGTGTAGTTTTACCAGTTTTTGCAACACCCACAATTAAGCCTTTTGAGCCTTGGTAGATTCCGTTCCAAATTTCTTGTTCGTCTCCTTGATTTTCTAGCTCCACGATTAAGTCGGAAGCTTTTGTTAACAGGTATTTCTTCAAATCTCCTGTGTCTTTTTTTTCATCTGTAATTTTGTCATTCATGATCAAATTATTTTAAATTAATAAGATCAAAAGTCTTTATTACAGAATATAGTCTTGGGTTCAAAATTTTGTCCCCAAAATAACAATCGTTATTTATATCAGATTAAAGAAATCATCTGAGCGAAGTAAAGTTTTAAGTTCAGCGAGGGCTTTCTCTGTTGAAATTTCATAGTTTTTAATTTTTCTAGCAAGTCTTTGTGTGCCCTCAATATCTTGGAATGTATCATTAGCCTTGTCATAATATTTAAAATATTGATCAATCATCCGGGACAAATCATCTGTGTGACCACCAATTAATTTATTGTTGTGTAAGAGTTGAAATAACAGAACTAATTGAACTTTGCTTAATTTGAATGGAATTTTATTAGGGATGTAAAAATTTTCTTGATAGTAACTTTTACTAATATAGCTGTAGACATTTTCAATTACTTTATATAATCGTTCTTTAACTTCTTCATTAAGATGACGGGTATTCCTGAATTTTATTTTTAAATTCTTAAGTGCTTTAAGTTTGCTAGCACTAAAATTTTGCAATGCAGTCGTTTCGTAAATACTTTTTTCTTCTATAAGTTTGGCAAAATGTTCTTTATAACCTTTTTGTAACCCATCAATTGCAGGAAACAAATAGTCACCATAAAATTGCATTTCTACTTCATCATATTGAAAATCAAAATCATCATCTTTTTTCACTATAATACTCTCATACAAGGCGATAATTACATCTTCCTTTAAATCAATATCTGAATCATCTGAGTTTGGGTTTCTACGAATATCTTTAGAAAGAAATTCTCGTTTTAAGTCGTCAAAGGCATATTCATCAAGTAGTGAACGAAGCGAAAAATTACGAAGTCTAATAGTAAACATGTTTTTTCTGCCAATATACTGAAGTATTGGAACACATACAAAAACAGGGTTCTTTCGAACCCCGTTATTTTAATAAAATGTTGAAATAGTAATAATAAAAAGGCGTGTCGTTAATGATAAAAACTAGCTTATTGTTTGTGGCTAATTTTACCTGAGTAACCGTTCTAATCTCACCAACCATAAGGTTTTTCACTACCCTAATCGCTTTCACCTGAAAAGGGCAGTGTAATTCCTGTAATTTGTCTTCCTCTGAAATCACTAAAATGCTGAAAGGACTACTATATTTCAGCAAAAAAGCTAAAGCACTTCCATCCATTAAAATGCTGTATTAGCCATCATATATAAATTAAGAAACCAATTTGGCTTTCCAGTTTTGATGCTTTTAGCTAGGTATGAGATAAACTCGTACGCATTCACATTTCGTTCAAGATGATTATCGATGTAACTTGTTTTGTTTGCTTCTGTAAATAAATTGTACAGTTTCCACAAATCAATGCTGCTTTTAATTTTGCCAAAGAATTCATCTGTGTAGTAATCTTTCACGATTGAAGTTATTTGGCTGTCAGTAATTGCTAATGGAAACAAATCCCTCTTCTCAGCCTTTGGTAGATACTGATACATTTTCATTTTTCCAATCAAATATGCAAATTGGTCGTCATTGATGCTGTACAGCGATAACTCTTGCAAGCTTTCAAGATGTTCCTTTTGATTATAATTAGTCATCAATTCTAACACCTTACTCTTTAAATCCTGTATTGAACTAATGCGGATTGTATCTGCTAATCCATCAGTTGAAATGCAAAGATTGGTACAGACCGTATTTTGAAAGCCAATAAATACCTTGAATTTCTCCATTGCTTTACGACTAAAAAGATTCTCTTGGTTATACGCTCGAACTCCACCAATGGCGAGATTCAATCTATTGCCATTCACAACCTGACTTATTTCTGGCACCTCAATAACGAAAGCACAGCGCTCATAGTAAAGTGTCTTTTCCGATTCTAATAATTCTTTGGCTGGCTTTCCTATTGCGGATGGTATTCTGCCTTTAATGATATGCGAAACTCTTATTTCTTCTTCAAGTACTGCATTTGCTGATAATACGTCCGAGATTACCTCACGGGTATGCTTTATAAACTCGAAATGTGAAATTGTACTTTCATTATCTTTTGAGAACACTGGAACAATACAGTCATTCTGTAAATGTTCCAAATCTACGTCCAGTGTATTTGCCTCAATAAAATTCTTACTCTTATTAGAGACCACTTCCTTTTCATCTATTACATGGGCGTCTGTGAAATTGTGATACTGTATTATTTCCATTTTCTAAATTGATTTAAAAAGGCGCATCTCTGATGCGCCCGATTTATATTTTTATTAATTCACCAATTCTTTATCGATGATCTGCTTGTTCGCGTTCATGAAGTCCTCGTCGATGTATTGCCATCTGTAATCGAGCGTTAATACTTCAGAGGTTTCAGCTACGGTGTATTCATAGGGCTCACATGCCACTTTATGAATATTGCCAGGCAATTCTGCTCCAATCAAACTTTTGCAAGTTGCAGCATCAAATGTTGTTGATATTGAAGCCTTACGCATAGTCAGATAAGTTCTTCCTGTTTTCTGACTTAACATAGGCTCTATTCCACCTTGAAGGACTAGCATATTGAAGTCTTTGTTGTCTTCGCCTGTAATCGTTTTAAATTCTATAATTCTTACCATTTTGATTTTACTTTTTTATTTTACATACCCTCGGGACTATCCCAATTTTCCACGGCGGGGTGGGTGATCGCAAGATTATCTTGTGTTTTTTGAAATTTTTCAGTCAGCAAAAAAATTTTTTTTTCAGCAATGAAAATAGAATGCACAAAAAAAGCCTGAATAATTCAGGCTCTTTATTAATGAGTGGTCTTCTGTAAAGGGAAAGATAAACGGAAATCTTTCATTTAACGGGCAAAAACATAAAGCCCGAACAAGTATGCCGTTTTGTAATTACGGTTCATTTAGAAGCTCTACACAAGGCTTATTTTCAACTTTGCATCCGATTTCCGGTTTGCCATATTTGTTCATTGATGTAATAGTGTTTTTCGAAACTTTATAACCAAATAATTTTTGACCTTTTTTATAAACCCAAATGATTTCAGTAAACTTACCAGAGTAGTTTAATGTAACTGTATTACCAAATTCAGGCGCTTCAAAAGCTTTGATTTCGCAAGTACCATCTTTGTAAATAGTGATCGATTGGTTGCAACAGCTTCCTCCTGAAAAGTTGAATTGTTTAGTTCCTATAAATGGCAGTTTCTGTTTGCTTTGTGCAATTGTATTTACAGTTGCAAAAGCCAGTATTAAAAGAAGTATTTTATTCATTTTAGGGTCGTAGTGATTAATTATTACTAGATATTTTTAATAAAAATTACATTTTTTCATTGAACATCATCTTATTTTATAACTGCATTTATCACCATAATTGAATTATTATATCTTATGTGTATTTGGGATATCTGATTACCATCGACGATTCGAATTTCAACAATACATTCTTCACCTTCTGAGTCGACACAATTAAATGAAGCAATTATTCCAAGTTCTTTATTTGCAACGTTTTTGCTTATTATTTCGTAAACATCTTTAGGCTCTGAGTATATTGTTAAGCTTTTTGCATCTCCATTAAAAATAGCTAGATATTCGAATTTTCTCCAATTTGTCCAATCTCTATCTCCAACTTTATAAGAGGCTTCTGTAGTTCTCATTTTTATCAATTGTCCGTGAACATTTAATGAAAACATGGAGAATAGTGCAATTACAAGTACTTTTTTTATCATAGTTTTTCTTAGTAAGGATTCCTTTTTAAAATTCTAGTTATTTATAGCTTAATTGCACCGCGTGACTTCCAATAGCATTATTGCCACGCAAATCTGTAATAATGACATGACCCTCGGCATACATACCAGATTGCGCCATCACTTGTTTATAGGTTATTTTATCCGATTCGATTATTCTATGCCAATAGACAGAAATTCCTTGTTCTTTGCCTACAAAGGCGTATGATTGATTATCTTTTAACTTTTTAAAGTTTAATGAATTTATTTGGCGGAGTAAATATTTTACCGTTCCTCGATCAGTTTCCTCTTGCTGAGAATATGAAATTGACCCAATTAAAAGAACAATTAGTACGATTAGTTTTTTCATTTTGTTAATGATTTAAAGTTGAGATTCAAAGCTAATATAATTTTCGACTTATAAGTCGATGTGTTTAAGGAATATTGGTTTTTCTGTTTGTTTTCTTTGTTCAATGCAGAAGCAGATTGAGCATATTGAAGCGGAAATAGTTCAAAGGCTATACAAGACCTTCCTTGAAAAATTCAATGGAAATAAGTCTGAATTTGCAAGAGCTTCAAAATGCTCAGAAACTACTGTAAGGCGGGTTTTCGGAAGTAAACAGAGAATGACAATTGATTTGTCATTGCGAATGTGTTATGCTTTAGGGATCGAGATTGAAAATTTGTTTAAAGATCTAACGTTTAAAGAAAAATCATAACAATCCTTCGTTCGCAAAACTGTAGAAGTTGTACTTTGTAACAATCAAATGATCGAGCAAAGCAATATCCATAAATTCTGAACACTTTCTAATTTTTTTCGTTAAAGCGATGTCCGGCTCGCTTGGTTTTAGAGTCCCTGACGGATGGTTATGAGCTAATATTATTCCTGTAGCATTGCATTTTAAAGCTACTGAGAAAATCAACCTTACATCTACCACAGTTCCTGTTATGCCGCCCTTAGACATTGCATAAATTCCAAGTACTTCATTTGCTCGATTGAGTAATAAGATTTTAAATTCTTCTTGTAATTCCAATGAGCCTTTATTCCAGGAATTTAATAAAACTTCAAAAGCTTTTTCGCCTGAAGTGATTTTTGTTCTTTCAGCATCTATTGTATTATATGATACCATTATTTCTGATATTTTATTCATATTTATTGGTTTTGAATTGTTATTAAATAATAAAGCAACCCGAAGATTGCTGTAGCTTGCTGACAATTTTGTAAAGAGAGCTTCATATATTTGTGGAAGGAGCGAATAAATTTATTTTCGGCGATTAGAAATTATGAAAGAAGAATATAAGACTTGGAATGTAATTTTTTTTAAGTGCGTAGGTTTGACGTATCCATACTATATTTTGCAGATAGTTAAAATATTGATAGTGCTTGGAATGATGACAATGTCACCCAAATACAGATGGTATGTTATAATTGCATATATGGCGGTAATTATGTTTTATGTAACTGCTAAACAACGAAAGGAGAGAAAGTTAGAAACGAAAATTTTGGAGAGATTTCCGAAAATTTCGACATATAATCTTAGAGTTGCAGTTCGTCCATTTGTGAGAACTAAACCTTTTGTCATAAACTTAATCTTTCAAATTATCTTTTTTGCAGTAACCATTCTGGTATTCAATATTGATCAAGCACACGGACCAATTAATAAAGATTATTTGGCTATTATTTTTTTTGGTTGTTTTTATCTCATGATTTTCGGCATGGAATATTACGCAACAATCGATATTCAAGTTGATAAAGTTATAAAAGAGGCGGAGGTATTTAAGATTGAACAAATAGGGCGTAAACAATATACCCGCCATAAAGTAACGGCGGAATTTGAGTTATTGACAAGTTCTATTAATGAAGATGCAATAGGGACAGTTGTTATAAATCAAGACTTCGAATTTAGTAGCAAGACGGTTGCGATGCAGTCGGTTCTAGAGGGACAAAATTCTAGATTTCAAAATTTGACAGTAGAGTCAATTTTTATTACTGGTATGGCAATCTCGGTGCTTTTTGCAATTATTAACAAGACGAATTTGGACGAGCTACATTCTTCCTTTTATAAGATAGTTGAAAGAGTTAGAAGCTTAGATGTACTAAATTGGAACGATTCGGAATTTTTTACGCTTATCGCTACTTTGGCAGCAATCTGTAGCATACTTTATCTTTTGGCTCTTATTATGAGAATTAGAGTAGGCATTGTGTATGCGCAAGCCCAAGCAGATGTGAATAATTTGAAATTTTTAAATGAGCAGTTAGAAAAGGACATGTTGGAAGAGGAAAAAGCGAAGATAATTAAGAAACGAACTTCTACATTTTTGGACGCCGAAAAATTAATAAAATCACTGAATTTAACGTTTGAAATTATATCTGCATATCGTATTACAGGTCTTTTTACTTTTTTCAGTATCATTATCATTGTGTCATTTCAAATCAACGTACTATTCGGGTCTGGGTTACTTTTTTTTGCAGCCTTATCTCATTATTTGAAAAGACTAGAAGAACTAATAAAATATATAAATAACAAGTACAGATATTAATATCGTCAACATGAGCTACCGTGCTATGGCTATAACGTTCCGCGGTTACACGGAGTTGCGGCTTTTGAAAATAGTTTTTTTTTCCATAACCGTAAAACGAATTTAATAAATAAAACGTTCCGTTAGTGAAAAACTTAGCAATGGCGCGTAAAGGCTGTTATGTGCCGTTTTATGTATCGGCACTTAGTGACAATTTGTTGAAAATATCATCAATTGTATCTGGTTGTAATCCCCAACGGTAGGCTGGATGTATTTCCCAGTCATATCCGAAATTTGCAGATGAGTTTGAAAGGTATCTATTTTCTTCAAAATATTTTCGATCAATTTCACCATCTTCTAAAACTTTACGGGCTGTCAAGAAATTTATTTTATATAAAAAATGACCTAAATCTGCAGCACTGGCTTTTTTATCATTAGCAAAAATATAACGACTTTGGCCAATTAAGTGATTTAATTTTAAATGCAATTCAGGTGTAGTAAAAATAAATGAATCAGCATATGTTTTAGCTTTTCCTGTTGGTCTCATCCCAAAAATTAATTTTTCTATTGTCGGGAGCTCAGTTCTATATTCATTAATAGTATCTTGAATTCTACCTTGAGAATATTCTTCAAAAATGTTTTTTAAATGCTCTGTTCTAATAAAACGTGACTTGGTTTTATAGGCTTCTCTAGCTGCAAGAGTGCATAATTTAACTAAGTCTCTTGGTCTTTTTCTAATTAAAGACATTAGAATTTTATATGTATTGATGTTGTCCCACTTACCAAATCCTTGGAATTTATGTTCCATAACATCATCCAAATGAAAAGACAGATAATGTTGTGGAGTATTTTTCAGACTTTCTTCATTTATTTCTTTATCAAAATATGTTAAAATCCTTTTTATTAACATTATTAGAATTTCGTGATTTGTCCAACTATACCAAACAACTGAACCTTCAATTTTATCCGTTGATTCATCGGATGTTCTTACTAGAAAGTATACGTCAGATCTTAATGAAACTTTGAAACAAAGTCCAGTATTATCATTTGCTAAATCTCTTATTGAATTTAATAGTGCTGACAATCTATTGATATCTTCTTTTTTACCTTCCCAGCCTCTGTCCAAATCATCAATATAAACTATAATCTTTTTAGTTTTTAGGAAATTCTCTAGAATTATTTTTTGTGAGGGAGAAAGGTCTATTTTGTCATGAATTATTGTGACCGAATCAGTTATATATGAAATTAATTTTAAACTATAATTTGATAATTTATTTAGAGTTTTGTTGTCTGTTATTCCAAATTCATTAAATACTTTTGAGCCAATAATTTTATTTAATCCATTTTTCCATTGTCTGACAGTAAGTAAAAAATTATCATTCCCTTTCCCAAGTTCAGCAATATCATCTGGTTTAATTAGAATAGGTAAATTACCTCTTTCTAAATCTTCAGCCATTGCAACTTTAAACAATGCAGATTTTCCAATTCCTTTGTGACCTACTAAGATTCTAACCGGTAAATCACTAGTTACTCTTTTAAAAGTTTCATTTTTAAAATAATATTCTCTAAGTCTGTCAATAGGTTCGCTTTCTGCATCTTCATACCCGAATAATTTTTGTATATTTTCGTCTGTAAATTCAAGTCCGATTGGTTGTGGCATAATTATTTTATTTTTTAAAGGTCTAAGATAATGAAAATGCAAAATAATTTTACGAAAGTTCAATAAAAATGGCACATAACGTTTTGCGTGCAGGCGATCGTAGACCTGTGTTACGCCTGCGGCAGGGCTATGGTGCTTGCACCCTCTAAGGCACCGGTGTTTTTTATCTTGTTAATTCGGTCCATTGCAAAATCTACAATATTTCACTTTTTTTGAATTTGTCATTGTTTTTATACTTTCTGACCACGAATGCCCTTTACCGCATATCCACCAAACTTCTTCTCGGCTACCTGAAGTAACATTATTTGGAGCAATATTTTTATTTTTACTGTAGTCCCAATATTTTAACACATTAGGATTGTTGTCTTCTATCGAACCTCTTTTTTGTAAGATTTTTAATTTATAAGAATCAATTTTTTTTTGCTTGGAGCAAATTGGACACCCGTGACCATTGTTTCTGTCATTTGGAGATTGGCTAAACGAATTATGAATTGGACATAACCACCAAACTTTTTTTTTGTTGTTTAATGTTATTTCGGAAGGTTTTATATCCTTATTTTTATCACAATCCCACTCTTTCAAGAAACTAGGATTATGTTCCTCCAAACTACCAAAGCGCGATATTGCGGAACTCAGAGACATTTCTTTTTGATTTTCTTTAAAGCAAATTGGACAACCTTGATTTTGTTTAGTTCTATTGTAAATACTAGCTATCCAAGAATGCTTTCTTGAGCAAATCCACCAAACTTTCTCTTTACTTCCAGGAGGGAGGTCATTAGGAATAGATTCGTTTTTAACAAAATCCCACTGACTTGCAATATCAGGGTAATTAATATCAAGCGTTCCAGTTTTTGCAATTCTAACATTACGTGCCGAATTGCTTCTTTTTTTACTTGAACAATCTGGACAGTCATTACCATTTGCTCTTCCACTAATGGTTTTTTCGTATTCGTGTGAATTGGGACAAACCCACCAAACTTTCAATTTAGATTTTGGAGCAACTTCAAGTGGTGATATATTATTTTTCTTATAATCCCATTCAGACAATAAATGATGGAAAACTGATCCAAAAGTGTCACTAGCCTTTTTTAATTTTCCTTGTCTTACTATTTCACTTCTATTTATTTCGTAGCAATGAGGACAACCAGAATTCTTTAAATGTCTATTCTTTATAGATGCTTCCCAAGAGTGTCCATCTTTACATTTCCAAAAAACTTTTTTTTCTGAATTTGGGGTAAACATAGAAGGAGTTAGGGGCGAATTTTTATCACAATCCCATTCTTTCGATAACTTTGGATTAATTTCTAATAAACTATTGTCTTCTGTAGGTGAAGGTAAAAGCGATAGTATCTTTTTGTATTCTTGATTACCTATTTGAGTGTGGTTTTTTAGGTAGTTCAATAATTTTTCATCACTATTAATCTTTAATAAATATTTGACCACTTCAGACGATAAATCAATATCTATAGATTTCCTATTATAAAGAACTACATCCCCCTCAATTTTTGGTAATGATGCATCCCTTACTCTTATCAAGTTAACACCATTATCTTTAAATACTTTAATTTTTAGATTATCTCTTTCAAGTTTATCATCATGCCAAAATGCCCCATCAACTTCAATACCTATTTTTATCTCAGGTATATAAATATCACATTCATATCCATTAATTTTATGTCTCCAGACAACTTCCTTAAACAAGCCTCTCATTTCAGTCAAAATGAAAACTTCAAGTTTAGAAGTAGATGCTTTACAATATGGACATCCACTTAAGTTTCCTGTTCTATTGTATATTTTAGCTACCCAAGAGTGACCAAAACTACATTTCCAACTTACGCTTTGATTACTTCCACTACCATACTTATCTGGTAGTTCCTTATTTTTATCAAAATCCCATTCCTTTAGTAAATCTGGAAATTCATCTGCTAAGGATAATCCTTTCTTTTTTAGTTTTTGTTCACGAACTAATTTACTTTTATCTAATAAGCGATAGCATTTAGGACAATCATCGCCCCTTGAACGTCTTTGAGGAGTGGATTGCCATTCATGTCTTTTTATGCATTTGAACCAAACGTTAATATGACTTTTTTCAGAAATTTCATTCGGTTTAATATCGTTTTTACTATAATTCCATTCAGATAATAATTCAGGCTTTGCTTGTGCAAAAGACTTGCCTTTTAATAATTTACTTCTTCTTAGATTTTCAATTTTGTTCGGGGTGTTACATATTTTACATCCACCACTTCGGATTCGACTATGAATAGAAACTTTGTATTTATGATTATTCTTGCAGTTCCACCATACTGAAATTTTAGAAGTTTTAGCATAGTCTATCGGACTGAGAGTTTTGTTACTTTCAAAATCCCAATCTTTTGCAATGTCTGAATGAGTATATGCTATCGAAGTTTCTTTCATGAAAAGTTTAATCTTTCAGGGTTGTTTTTTTGTCAGTGTCATAAGTTGCAAAAAGTGTTTAATTTTTAGTCAACTTATTTTAGGACGATGCAAACTGGGAACTTGCACACAACGTTTCCTTGCTAGAGCTTGTGGCGGCTTATGGAAAGCTTTTTTTCCATAACCGACCAAGCGAAGTTATGAAAAGTAAACGAACAATTTACCGTAAAACTAGCCATAAGTTTCAGCAAGTGTTACCTGCCGTATTTCTTACCACCACGGAATATACTTCGTGCTTGTTGAGCCATCATTATTCTTTTTTGATTTATTACATTTCTCGCAACTCAATTGAATATTACAAGGATCATTAGCTCCATCTAAATCTAAAGGAATCATATGGTCAAAGTTACTAGAAGTTAAAATATTTATTAACCTTGTTAAATCAGTATTACAAAATACACAACGCCCTTTGTCTCTGTGATAAACTGCATTTCTTACCCATTGTGGAATGTTTACTCTTTTTATTTTTCCTTTTGGATTTAAATCTTTTTCGGGGAAAATATTATCACGAACAGTTTCAGAAACTAGATGATTAAAATTCAAAAGAAATCCTCTATTTGAGAATAGAATGTAAAAAAGCTCATCAGCCATTTTGTCAAAAAGCTGCTCAAATTTTTTTTCATTTTTTTTGAACCAATCATAAATTGTTTGTTTGCCTTTAAAGTTGAATTTTGATAAATTGATATTATATTCTTCAAAAGAATTATACCAAGAATCCATTACACCATCCTCATGAAAAAAATCACTTTCTTTTTTAAATTTTGTTCTAAAGTAATTTAATGATGTTGAAGTAATGTAAAGATGCAAAAGTGTTTTCTTCGAAAACTTGCTAGCTCGATTTAAGAATAAATTTCTGTCATAATAAAAAAAGGAAAGTTCATATTTGGCTGATGAATCAATTATTGCAGCTAAATCATATATTTCGTTGAATTTATAATCTTGTAATTCGTCCATTTTTATGTGTACTTGTTTTAATATGGCAGGTAACGTTCCGGTAGACGCTTTAAAATTATACCCATCTCTCCTACTGAGGAAAGATAGGTAATATTTTATTAAAACATCGTTCAAATAAATAATCGAAAGCGAAGAATGGTATGTATAGTTAAGCTAGTTAATACCAAATAGAATACTACTGTAGTTTCCTTGATAAGCTCTGCATCGTTTCGCCAATTTTTTTCTGAACAACTTTCCCGTAGCTTTCCTGTGTAATAACCATGCTCGAATGACCTAGCAATTCAGACACGATTTCCATTGGAACATCGTTGTACAGTAGAACAGTCGAAGCAAAAGTTTTTCGTGCAATGTGATGTGTCAGTGTCTTTTCAATTCCCACAATCGCAGCAATCTCTTTTAAGTAAGAATTGAATGTTTGATTGCTTACAAAAGGAAAAATGCTGTCGTCCTCACTTGAATACAAATCTATAATCTCTTGAGCTTTTGGAAGTATCGGTATTGAAAGTGGGCGAAGCGTTTTTTCACGCAACATCTTTATCCAATTGAAACCATCAAAGCCAATTTGTATATTCCTCTTTTTAAGATCAACCATTTCTAAATATGGTAAACCCGTATAGCAGCAAAAGACAAAGAGGTTTTTTACAAAAGCCAATCTTTTCTGTTTGAAATCATACTCTTCCAATCGTTGGAGTTCATCTATTGAAAGGAAAACAACTTCTTTACGGGTCTTTTTTGGTTTGTATAGTATAAATGGGTCTTTGTCTAAATAACCTTCAGAAATCGCTTGTTTTATCCCTGTGCGAAATCGTTGAATAGTCTTGTTGATTGTAATTTGCGCTTGCTTTTTTTCCACCACTAAATAATACACAAATCCATTTATAAAGTTTTCTGTTAGCTCTTCTAAAGGCACGTCTTTTTGAAATTCAAGTCTTACGTAGGCTTCTAAATGGTTACCAACATATAGAAATTTGTTATAGGTGCTTTCCTTAATTTGGAGACCTACAAGTTTGCGAAGCCTTGAAAGATATAGCTTGTAATAAGCCACCACAGCTTCCTTTTTCTTGTTTTCCTTACCAGTATATTGATTGTAAATTTCAGTAGCTGTAAATGGCGTTTTTTTTGAAGTGCAGATTAGAAAACTCGTCAAAATTTTTGATTTGACTTCCTCTAATTGGTAGTTAAGTTGACTAGCGTTTTGGTTCTTTTTCAGAACCGCTTGATTCTTTGCGTCCCAATGTTCAGCATCGACTGATATTCCGGTACTAAATTGATTTCTGCTGCCGTGATAAGTGATTCTGCAATAGATCGGCGACTGATTTTGTTTGTTCACTCTATTTTTAGCCTGAACGAAAAGTACTTTAAAATTCTGTGTTGTCATGACTGTAAGTTTTAGTCAGACACACAATTCAATAGGATAAAAAATATGTTACCTTTTCAAAAATCTATGTTACCGAATTGTATACCGAATTAATCTGAATAGCCATTCAAATCTATTCATTGTACATTTCCGTTAAAAAGTTAGATGTGTTGATTTTACAGGAGGTATAGACATAAAAAAAGGCCATCATTTCTGATAGCCTTTTTGCTTTTGCTCCCTCTCTTGGGCTTCCCGATAGTGATCGGGATAAACTTCATGCCCAAAAAAGCGCATAAAAAAAGCCACT
>Ga0208888_100585_pt1 | contig 16019 bp, 18 predicted proteins | sample LakWasM115_HOW13_2_FD_183929 | JGI IMG/M metagenome (GOLD analysis project Ga0208888, IMG submission 183929) | Freshwater sediment methanotrophic microbial communities from Lake Washington under simulated oxygen tension - Sediment Metagenome... | ecosystem: Environmental > Aquatic > Freshwater >...
GGCAATGCCGCATAGAAAACGACAGGCAATAAAAAAGAGCTTGTCAGATTGACTAAGCCCTTGATTTTTATGGTGCCTCGGGCCGGAGTCGAACCGGCACGTCCTTACGAACGAGGGATTTTAAGTCAAATAAAATCAATACCTTACAACACATGACAACAATCAATAACAATAAAGTCAATTAGTTAGACTAACGTATAGTTTACCATGTGTTGTCATTTACCGCTCTTTTTTATCCTTAAGTGTCCCGCCAGTGTCCCATGAGACAAACACAATAAACTGGTGTTACCCGCCCCAGATTATTTTCCTCGTATTCCTCAATGCTTTCATGAGAACATAAAGCGTAGCCTGAAAACCGATTAGAGCAAGAATTTACACGTTAAAGCTCAAGTTACTTACCGAAAATCCGGTTATTTGCTGCCAAACCAGACAGCAAATATACTAATTATCGAATTAGGTGATAGCTTAATCCCGCTATCCAGCAAAACCCCGAAATCTTCTATAGGTCATTTTGAGAGCAGACCGGCCAGTGACTGAAAACGGCAACATCCCCTGTTGAAAAATTAGTTTGCGCCTTCTCACAGTTCCAACAACTGTTTTAAATCATCGACAGAAGCGATCCAGTCCCCCTCTTTCTCATAACACTCAAAACCATACTTCTTGGCAAATCCAACTATCTGTTCGTTTGTTGCGCACTCTATCACAATCCGTTCGTACCCGTATTTATCTGACATTCTTACTAAAAACCTAAGGAACGTTGTGCCGTTACCGACGCGCTGCTTCTTAAAACCAATACGAGCAATAACAAGGATATTCTCATCCCATCCCGCTCTTCGGACCGGTCTGCAAGCAAGGTATATATCAAAGTCCTCTGTGTAGGCACATATATTATTAATACGGTGACCAGTGATGTACGCAAGAGGAGTCTCACAACCAAATTCACTCATTAGGTATGAGTTCAAGTCAGCGCACACCCCGTTAGCTTCTTCGCGTAGTTTTTGTGAATTTTCCATGGATTTATTTAACCGTTTGTTAATAAAATAATCATAGGCCAATATGACTCGCACTATCCAAATTTAGAGCTATCCAGTGAGCAATTATGTCGTGTAAGCGTGTGCAATTATTCGCTTAGCTGCTATTATCTTAGTGCTACCGGTTCCGGAGTCAAGAGGCTTGGTTGGCACGGCGACAATATCAGGCTCCGGTAGCACTTTTTGAGTCTCACCCACCAGTTCTAAATTAAGCCCTTAAATCCACATAAAGACTTTTCCAGCATTAGCTAACTTTCAGATATTAATTCACAAAAAACCGGCATTGTTAGCCGGTCTTGGTTGTTACATTTTGCCAATTATTTTAATTCTTAAGCAAATTATCATCTTGCTGGGTTTAAATATGACTCGATCATTTGATCATCTCTTGGTTACAACATTCAACCCGCTTCGGCGGGTTTTTTTTGGCTTCAAGAATTGCCGGTTTTGATTTGTGGCAATCTATATAAACCTATTCTAGGGTTTCTTTGTGCTATTTTTGCAAGGAACGTGGGCATTAAAAAGCCGATGACCCATCAAGGCAATCGGCTTTGATGAAATCAAATTTGCTTGTTCTTTACATTGGCTCTTTGACCTGCTCATTATCACAATAGGAGTCAACTGTGGCCCGGATGTCCATGAGTTCAAATATTGCTGAGCCGATTGCTCCAACCATAAGAGCGTCAGAAAGGCGGCCAGCGCTTGGACTTTCAAGCGGGATAGACAACGAATGCAGAACGCCTAGTGCTCTTTCGAGCATGGGGCCAAGAGTATCGCTGAGGTCAGCTTTATCGGCTATTTTGGCTACTGAAAGGCGGTGGGATAAATCTACATTTGGCTTATTCTTCATGATTATTTTCCGGTATAAAAAATTATAACCGACACCATGAATCTATGCGGGTGCCGGACTGAGTTGGTTTGAACTCCGGCTTACGAAACCGGCGCGCATTTCTACGCCCCAACCCAGCCCGACATAAAGACGCGCTGAATCGCACACACAAAAATGCCGCATTATGCGGCTATGTGCCGTAACTTACAGGAGTTCAAGCCTGGCCTTCAATTGTGTGAAGGCAGGAAAAGAATATCACTGTCTGACGATACGTCAAGCAGCGATTGAATTATTCATCAAACAGTTTGGAAATGTCATGCGACATAGGTCGCACAAAACGCCTTCACTTCATCAATTAGCGTGCATGGTGGTCCAGTCTTTACGATCAAGAGCGGTTAGTGTTGCCAGCGTCATGGGAACCATGAGTTCGGTAAATTTGCCGTTTCTATCAATAGGCGACGATAACGGTTCGCTGATCGATTCGATGACCAGCGGGGCAAAGGTTCGGCCTTTGTACAGCATGGCGATTAGGGTAGGTGACTTGGACGGCAAAGCGGCATCGATCCAGTCTTTTGAACCCTTGTCTTTTGAATTCTTGAGGGTATTAATAGCGTTTGATAGCAGCGTACTGTCTCTTGCCAGTTCAACCGGCAAGGCCCATTCCATCAGCTGATTAAACGGGTCTTCAACCTCTTTTACCGGGTCTTTCCAGGCCCGAAACAGCGCCGTCACTGAGAATTTACAGGGCGGCATTCCTGCGAATACTTGGACGGAATTCAACTTGGTAATTCCGGTTCTTCCCTCGAATTGTTTTAGGAAGTCGCTTGGAATGGAATTTTGCGACTTGCCGCCGCCCCAGGCATCAACAGCCGGTTGTATTACGCCGGATTGCAGCATGGCGAATAAGGTCGGGGCTTTGGTTTCCGGCCCGGCCTGCTCAAACGGACTTTGCCAATTTAATGTGATTTCCAGGTTTGCGGTGTCTGTCAACGCCGCATTGACGGTTATATCGGAACCGCTGAGGCGATTCCCGTTGCGGTCGCATTCATAGAACGAGGCTATCAGGAATTTAGATAGCCCGCCCCATTCGGATGATAGTGTTGTCAATGATGTACTCATGATTCATTGTCCTTGTTGATTTTGTTGATGGGTGCGTGATTCGCGCACCCTATTTTTTAGCGCCTTACGCCGCTTGGTCACGATCCAAATAATCTAAATATTTCCCCGCCAACCATATCTTTCCACGCGGGGTAATTCTGAGCGTGTAGCGGAATTTTCCGCCAAACTCCTCGCTTGTCGGTTTCCATGTGAAATGGCCCAGCTTTACGTACCTTTGATACGGTTCACGACTTTCTTTCAGAATAAGTCCCTGCTCACGCATCCATTCGTAAAACTGCTTTTCCCCCAGGTCGATCAAGTCATTCGATTTCACGAACTCGCGCACTAAGATTTCACCGGCTTTAATACTGGCCTCGTTCGATGCAACGATATACTGGTCTTTTTGAGCAATCGATTGATCCTTTACTTCAAGGGCTTTTTGTTGCTGCTCAATGACAATCGATTGATCGTAGGCAAGCTTCAACGCCTCAGAAAATGTTTGTGGTACGGGGAATTGCTGCCTAATGCTATACGAACCTGTTTTTCTGATGCTTGGCAAGATTTCCTCAAATACTAATCTCTCGAATGCTTCAGCAGCGGGCAACTTGCTGTTGATAATCAACCTTAGAACGTCAGGTTCAGCAATAACACGCAATTCCTGCATTCCTCCAGCTGTTGAAAGGGGGTAGCGTTTCGCGACACCCTTGCAATGCTTTGATATGGCGTCCCTTGAATTTACATACCCAAGAGCAGTACAAATATCATTACCAACAAACAACGGCTCGCCGTTCTCGTCAGTTATTACTCGAATTGAAAAATTGTTAAAATTGAAAGGAATAATATTGCTCATTCCGCGCCTCCAGCAATACCAGCATCACGATCCGCCATTCTTTGCTCGATCCATGCGTCAACTTCGCTATCAATCCAGCCAACAGCGCGGCCATCTTGGCCGCACAATTTGACGGGTTTCGGGAATTTTCCAGCATCCATTAATGTCTGAAGGGTTACTTTGCTAAGGCCGACTTTTTTCAAGACTTCGGCACGTCTCATAATTGATACGCTCATTTCTATGTTCCTGATTATTTTTAAGGAACGCTTATGTTATGAGCATAAAATTGATGTTTTTGCGCGGTTTTCCGTTTTTGGCCGTTACTGACCTTTAAAATTAATTAGTAAATAACATCAACCGCTTAGGCCTCCGGTAGCGATCAATGCTATCTTCCTATCCGACACGTCCTGCCCTACGTCCTGAGCGGCAACATTAACCATAATCGGGCGCTGCTCAGGTGATGATAACGGCTCGATTACTGGAGGTGCATCGGCGATTTTCGGTGAAGTAGGCATGACCGGGGCCGACGGCACCGGCGCAGAAACCATTGAAGCGGAATTAACAGGCCCTGCCGCCAGCCGGTTATACATAGACATATCGCCAGAGTTGATAGCCGCTTCCTTGTCCAGGTACGGCTTGCCCTGGGTCGGGTCGTCGCTTATGGACGCGACAGAGGGTTTCGGTTCCGTAGCCGCTGTTTTAAATTCGCCATTATTTGCGGCGACTAGATATTTACCGTACTTGTTTTTTACATCATCCAGTCCATTATCGCCGTTATTTATTCCGCGTCTATTGGCCCTGACATCGCCATTCTTAGCCGATTCGCCTAGTTTATTTTTCTTCCAAAACCATACTGCCGTTTTAGCGGCCACCTCTGGCGATTCCGCCAGTTCGGGGTGATTAACTAAATCAATGCCAAGGTCTTTACTGGCTGCCTCGTAATTAGCCCTACCGGTCAGCTGTATCAGTCCACGTCCCTTGAATCGTGCGCCGTCGCCTTTCTCGGTGTTGCCCATGCGACCACCGTACATCAATTCGGCCACGGCATCGCCACCTTGCGCTACGGCGGCTTCAACGGCGGGCAATCCCGCTTCTCTAGCTGTTTTGCTGACGGACATTACCGTTGATGCTCTTGTATGCGATTTTTCTCTTGTCGAGGTAAAACCGCCCGATTCATGATCGACTTCCGCCATTAGCATTGCTTGCTCATTCGGGTCGGTAATACCTTGAGCGGCCATTTCATTGAGCATCGCCGCCTTGTTTGCGGCTGTTTTCCCGGTAGCATGGGACATTATCTTGCTGGCGCCCTCTGTTACCTTGTCCCACCCATTACCCAGCGCTTCGGTGGTTTTTGGCGAACTCTTGGCAACGGCATCAACTGCTTTCCCGGCTGTTTCTTTGACTATATTGGCCCCGCCCTTAACTGCATCGGTAGCGGATTCAACCACCTTTTTGCTAACATCAACAACCGGCTTAAAAATAGCCGGAATATCAATGCCGAACTTGTCTTTTAGGAACCCGGTGAACCTATCCCATGACGACACCATGCCGCTAATCAGGCTATCGAATCCCCCTTTTACAGTATCCCATCCCTTGCTTATCGCATCAGTGATGGGGGCGAATGCCGTTGTGACAGCATCCCATCCGGCGATAATCTTTGCACCAACTTCGCCAAAGAATTTTTGGCCGCTTTCGGTAAATAAGCCCCATGCAACCAACGCGGCCGCACCAATCGCTAAACCAATCGGAGAAAATACTACACTAAGCACCGCCCCAAGCCCCGACACGATAGCGCCGCCAATACCGGCAAGCGGGGCAAAAAATGCACCTAATCCAGATAAAATTAACCCACCGATGCCGGAAATGGCAGCAACCAATATCGGCCAAAAACGGCCAAGCATACCCATTATCCCGCCATTGTCGTCTGCCCCACCTACTGACTTACCTTCAATGGCTTTAAGCGTCTTTTGTGTCGCCTTTTGGTAAACGGTTTCTTCCTTGCGAGATAATTTCAACACGCCCAGGATATTTCTCAGCCACTTGGTCTGCTTGTCATCTTTGCCACCGCCGAAGAACTCAAAGCCGCGTTTCATTGGCTCGGCGATTTCCTGAAAGGCTTTAACGGTTGGGTCGGCTTCTTCAAGACCTGAACCAATACCGGATAAGGCTGACAGCCGGTTAGCCAATGCCGTTACCGCTCCATCTGTATCGCGTGGTGACTCATTGCCGCTTTCGTCATTACCATTTCCGGTAAACCTGCCGGAAGTATCGCGCTTGGTCGGCGTAACAGCGGCTTTGCGGGGTGCCTTACCTAACCGTTCGGCAACAGTCAGCGGGGCAACGGGCTTGATCGCGCTTTCAATAGTCGGCGGGGCAACGGGCTTAATCGCGCTTTCAACGGCAGACGGCGCATTGATCCCAGAAACAAAACCGCCACGCGTATCCAGGGCTGGCAAGGTATTGGATGTCTCCAGGCGTTCGATAAGGGTTTTTTGGTGCTCCGATGCTCTTGACTGTACCGGAATATTGACAACCGTACTTGACTTGCCAACAGGAGGATTAACCGACGGCTGTTTGTTTGGTTCAGCAGTACTCCCTATGACCGCTCGCTTAATCGCCGCAACATCACTTTTAATATCCAGTAAATACCTGGGCATCCGTCCTAAATCGATAGGGTCGCCGATAAGAAAACCGTGTTGGTCAGATTGAAGTTGTGCCATTTTCTTTCCTTTTTTAATGCCGGACGGATGATGTCGGCTGAATTTGTGTAATCAACTGATGGGAGACCAACAGCATTTGAAAAAAAGCGCCTTCGTCCGCCTTGCTTTGAAAGTGGATGTTGTCATTGTCCACGGCATCAACCAAGTAAACTAGCGATGAGGCCAATGCGCCTTCGACCTCCGCCCTGTCATTTATGTTGATCGGGGTAACGCGAGAAAGGACGGACAATCGTTTAAATGTATCGCTGTTACTCAACTGCTCGTCTGTAAACGTTTTGGGTTTATATTCACCATTCATGGTCGACCAACTTGCAAGCAGCCATTACACGGGCTTCTGCTGGCGCTGAGGTGTCCAGCATGATGTCCTGCAACGTCCTTATGGCGATTCTCTTGACAGTCGACGGTGTCTTATAGCCGACCGGTCTGCCGGGGCCAGCTCCGGGTCTCGCCCCACCCCTTTTAGCTGTTGTGTTTGACGCTTGATTTTGCATTGTATTAATCCATTCTTGGTAAAAGTTATTGTGAGTTAGATTTTTTAAAAGCTTAGGCTACCGCTTAGGTCGAGTACGTTGCCATCCTGGTTTTATTCTTCGATTATTATGCCGCGATCAATCAAGACCTGCCTTTGCCTTGCGCGCGAAGCTTCCAATCTATCCATCATTTCAGTTTCAATCCGGTGCAGCATCTCAGCATCCATTTTGCCGCTAATTTGGGCATCAACATAGATCGCTGGCTTGCCGTGACTTCTGTCAAGCAGCTTGTCGGCGGCCTGGACCCTTACTGCCGCTGGTGCTTCTGGGTCGCGCATCACATCCACGAAGACTTGAATGGCTTCTTCAGTGTACTCTCCAGCCTTACACTTCAAGTCAATGGTGGCTTTATTTTGCACACCTTTTTTCCGGCCCGATCCGGCCCGCTTGCCGCCTCTTTTACTATCAGTCATTTGATATTTGCCTCTGTTTTTTCAAAAGTGGGGGGCATCGTTAATCTTCTTCGTTGCCGTATTCGATCTTAATGCCAAGCCTTTCAGCTCTACCCACAATGAGCCGTTCATGTTCTGCATCGGCAAATTCCAGCGCTTTTTTGCTGATTTCTCTGAGTTCATCCCACGGGATAATTCTGACAACAGACTCCTCTTTAACCTCAACTCTATCCTTCCATAGTTTAGGCTGCCTGTTCTTTAGCCAAAAAATGCAGGCCGTCGTATCAGGCGGGTAATGCTTTGTTATTTCAGTTTTTGTTATCTCACTCTGGTAATTGCTAATATGAACATCCGGGTGACTATAGCCTGTCGCCCTCTTGTAAAGAGAATGAGCGACATTTGCGTCGGCCTGAGTCTTGCCACGCTTCAACGCATCGAGAAATTTAGGCTGTTTTTGTTTCCAAAGATTTATAGTACTTTTGGCTACGTTGAAGAAGTCCGCTAATTGTTCATCGGTCGCGCCCAGCAAACAATAATTAAATGCCAGTTCGATGTATTCTGACTTGAATGATGTGGGCCTGCCGCCTTCATTGACTTTTGTATTCATGTTAATTTTCTCTGTTTGGATTGTTGTTTAATGGAATCCTTTTTTAGGAGTCCGATAACCTTAATTTGGCTACTTTTTAGCCTGGAAAGTCTTTATTGCTGGGAAAAACTTCATCAAGTTGGTCACCGTGGGCCGCGATATATTCTGGCAAACATTTGTATCTCTTCAAGACGCAAGCGGCATGCTGCCCTAGTTCTTCCGCTATCTTAATTTGGCGTAACAATGGTGCTCCTCCAGGCATATTTTCAAAATCCGGATTAAGCGAGGTGAACCGCTCAAACACCTCGTTAATGCGCTGGACAGCAATTCCGAATGATGCGACAGCGGTATTTAGCGCTTTCAGTCGGTTATTCTGCTTGATTTGATCGGCAATGACCCGGCTGTAATTCTCAACGTGCAAGCGCTGCACACTGGCTAAAAAATCCCTTTCACGGAAAGCTTCGGGGTCATCGCCATCAAAGTTGTCGCAAAGCCCAAACAAGTAGTCGGATGGCACAACATAGGTTTCTGCGGCATGCCTTATTAGCCACAGGGGGATTCTGCCTATATCAACCCCAGACTCGACCCTTAGTAAATCCTCGCGACTTACCCCAAGTAATTGACTGGCAACGGCTACAGTATGGCCGCATAGCTCCCTCGCTTCTTTGAGGCGGGCAGATACAGTTCTGACCGCCTTGGCTTCTGGCTTGTCGGTCGAGGAGGCATGACCAAGGTCAATTGGCCTTGGTTTTCTGTTATGGACGCTCGGCAACAGGCTATTCTTCAATGCCTCCAATTGGCGTTCATGCCCCCGCAAATCTAATCTCATCTGCTTAGTTAGCTCTTGAAGCTCTGCAACCGTTTCAAGCTTTTCGTTTCTTGATTTGATTGCAGTGGTAATCAATGTCCCAAGTTTCGGCATTGCCACAGGATTACGCTGCTGAATTTTGGTGCTGAAAAAGCAACTCAAGGGACGGGCTCTGGATCAGGTTAGAATCGTAATTTGGTGTGTCGGCTAAAAAAACCTCAATGCTTTTTTGCTCTTTTTCCAGATCGGCTATGGTGCGGGTATGAGCATCGATTTCGGCTTGCGGCAACGGTATGATTTGCTCAATTTCAGAAGGGGAAAATCCTTGTTTTTGCATCTCATCGACTTTCGTTTTATGGGCTGAAATGTTGTGTTCAATTCGTTTTTGGTTCAGCACAATATCTTGAGGAATGGCGACCATCCTTAAGGCGGCAGCATTAATCAATTCCACCGGCCTTTTATTGAACAGGGTTTGGGCCTTAGCGATAGTTTTGTCTGACCTTGCAACAAACTCACCCAGCCACTCAGTAAAGTCGAGTATTTTTGAATAGGCCTCTTGGTCATAATTAACAGATTGCTGATTAATTTCAGCAAGCGCGGTAAGTGCTGGGTTGACCAGCCTTTTTGTGCAGTGGGCGGCTTGCAACCTCGCTTTGGTAATTTTCTCGGTAGTCATCATCTTGATCCTGTTTTTATTAGATTGCTTGTTCATGATATTTGGCCGTTGCTTAATTCATGTTTATGCTAAGTTAGATTAATCTTGATTTTGGTGGCATTTTCCGGGTTTAAATGGGCATTAAAGAGCGCATCAATCAAAACCATCGACACACCTTATCCATCGTTACCCTGCAATTTATCGGCAATTTGTTTCATGCCCAGAGCTGCACGAAAGCCGCTAAAAGCTTTCCTCCCAAGTGCTTTATCCGGTACCGGCAAGTCCCTGCCGACCGCTTTAGTGTTCTCAAACGCATGTTCGGGCCAATCAGCCCACCCGGTACTAAGCAGTTTTTCATAGACGGGCCTGACATGGGCCTTTGCCTCTGCTATTTTTGCGGTACGCAAGAAAAACATATTAATTCCATCATCCTGAGCTATCGCCAACACCAACGGATGCCGATAGCGCACTGCCAGCGATCCTTGACGTGATTTAGCCATGACCAGCATTGAAACGACTTCATCTATCGTCGGAATATTGTCCCTGCCGCTCGATAGGCACAGTTTTCTGAACTCAGGCCATGCAGGAGGCCATGATTCGCCAGATTCGGCAAATATGGCCTTTTCCAACGCCGCAAAACCAACCTTGAGCTGTTCAGCCGTTACGCCTGTCAATCCACGCTGCCAATCCCTCGCCAATCCTGACAACTGTTTATTTTCGCTTATTGCTCTGCCGTACTGAGAACCCCACTTGTGCCCGTACAGGCCGACCATGCGCCGCCAAATATGGGCGATCCATGTGTCGCTTAAAACGTCAGTTGATGACTCGCTCTCGCCTGCCTTGTTCGGGCTGTTCTCGCTGTTCGAGCAGCTCAATGTCTCGCTCGGCTTGTTCTGCAAGCGATAGTTTTCTACCAAATCCAGAACTGGTTTCATTGTTTCTTGTGTTGTTTGCATTGTAATTGCCTTGAATTTGTTGATTTCTTATTGCCGCCCAGTCTTTGCGAATGGCGTTTTTAAATGCTGCGTCGAAGCTGGCGTAGGTGTAGCCTTTTGCCCGGCACTGGTCCTTGAAGTTTTCCAAGTGCTTGTTAATGTCCTCCTTGTAATCATTTTCCCTGTACCAAGCCATAACTCCTTCCGATACAATGAAATCATCAGGAATCGTTGCTTGTACCGGCTGCTTTTTTTTTACTTGTTGCTTTTCAGGATCGACAATCGTATTTTTGGGTTTGTCGGGAAGGCATGGAGCGACAGCGACTTCTTTTTTTTCAGGAATCAATGAATCAGGAATCAGTAAATCAGGAATCAGAGAATCAGGGGGTTTTCCATCGTTATCTAACGGTGGGTTAACGGTAGAATCACCGTTATAAATATAACTATTTGTTTTTAAATTATTTTCTTTTGTTACAAGCTCAATAGACGGAAGAACTGCCGCCTTTTCCGTTTTGTGCGGCGACTGGTGTTTTTTGAAGTTCAGAACCTGAATAACTGCCAAATCATCAGCCAAGTAACGACAGATAAACTTTAACCGTTCAAGTTCCGTTAACCCACCGTTAACGTCGAAGTCGTAGTAAGGGAATAATTCCGCTTTAATAAATCTTGGCTTATCCTCTAACCTGCCTTCTCTGTCCGCAAGGCACCAAAGTCCAGCAAACAGCAATTGAACATGTGGGCCTGCATCAGCTAAATCGTAGTTTTTAAAGAAGCCTGGCTTAATATTTCTCGACCTAGCCATGACCGTCCGCCTCTACCATATTTCTTGCTATTTCGAGACTTTCAGGGAGCAAGCTATACATACCTGGTCGGCAAACCCGACCATCACGGCCTAACACTTCAATTAAGCAACACGTCCATTTCCAGCCATTTCTGTTAAGTGCCGCCATGAGTTCGGGCGGATTTAAAACGCCAGCCAACTTGCCTAAATCGCGTGATGAAAGCTTTCCATACTTGACCAGGGCTTCTATTGCTCGGCGCTGCCGTGAGGTTCTTATTATTGGGGCAGCCATTACGCGCCACCTTGGTTTCCGGCTTCCAACCAAGCAAACCATTTCGATTCATTAATTAGAATTTTTCTGCCGCTGCGAACAATTGCGCCGGATTCTTTCAATCCGTTTTCTTCCTCGTTAAAAATTTGAGACCTGACGCCTCCAATTTTGAAAGCTTTATGCTTATCGCACAGTTGATTTACAGTTAAGTAGCAATACGCAGTTACTTGCTGCTCAGTTGATTGCTTGCCTTGTTCATTCATAAAATCACCATCGTTTATTAGGAAATAAAGTTTGTCACCAACGCTTGCCGTTGATGATGGTGAAAGTCTATGTAATTGAAATCAATTAATAAATGATGCGGAAAGTGTCATTTTTCAAACTCGCACCATTCGCATCATTAAAAAACGTAGCCTATATGGGCACGCACAAAAAAGGCGACATTAAGCCGCCTTGTTAAATTCGCACCATACCAGTTGTTAAGTTATCTTGGCCTTGCCACCTTGAGTTTTTTTAAATCCCCATACTGTTGAGCCGTTATCCATGATCCACCGGTCAGACTGCTTTATAGTCCAAAGATACTTTTCGTCTTGTGGGGTAATATTTTTAAGCTCATTTTTTATTTCGGTATTTGTAAGGTTATTAATCTCAGCCATAATAAATTCACGGTTCTCTTTATGCTTAGTACATAACGTCAAATACCAAGCCTTAAGAATTTTCATTCGTTTTTCGTTATTGCCTGGCTCTACATTTAGTTTGCTATTTGCGCTTACAGGCTCGGTGACTGCTTGGCCTTCTATTTCATTACCCCCTACCTGGAATTGCAGCTTCAAATCCCCGCCCCATCCATTTAGTGTTGAATCTACAGGTATATACTGATTGACTGAGCCAAGAAAGTCTCGACACTGATTAGCCGATATTAGCGGCTCGGATTCGCATGAAAAGCTGATTTTTAACCCATCATCATGAACCCCTTCAACCCGCCAGCGTTTTGGCAAGCCATTGCGGTAGCTCTTTTCAATAGTGCATTCTGAATTACAGCCGCAAAGGTGTTTTTCGAGCTTTATGGGGTTATTCAACTCAGTTCCTTTTAACCCCTCGACCCACCCAAAAACAGGCTCGTGCATTTTCAACAAATCCATTTCCCTACTTTTTCTGCTATCTTCTCTGATGGAGGCATAGAGCGCATTGTCCCCCACTATCGATAAAGAAACATTGGACGAATGCCATTTGGGGCTGACACGAACATCATTAAATTCAAGGCCGCCGTCTTCCACTTGTTCATTCATAAAGCTTAGCAATAACTTTCTTTGGTCATCACTATCGGGAAAAAGTTGCTTTGCGATTTGCGCCAGAGTTAATTTTTCTGGCCAGTTTTCTCCTTGCAATGAACTGTCAATTACTCGAGCCCTCTTCCATAAAAATTTATTCAGCATCACACACCCCCGAAAATCTTTTCATTCATGCTGGCAACCACATTTGAAACATGGCCGTCTGATAGGTGGGCATATCGCTTAACCATTTGAAGGGTTTTGTGTCCAAGAATCTCGGCAATCTCGGCCAGTGATGCGCCATTCATAGCAAGATAGGACGCTGTGCAGTGTCTTAAGTCGTGCCAGTGAAAGTCTGTTATTTCAGCCGCGTTAAGAGCTGCTGTAAATGCTCCACGCAGAATCATAGGCTTGTCGGCATGAACTTTTCCGGGGAATAGTAGTTGGGTATCAATTCGCCGTACCTTGGCAAGTTCCCTGAGTAATTCCAGTCCGTGCCCGGCTAATGGGACGCGCCGCCGGGTGCCGTTTTTGGTTTTGTGTAGAATTAAATAGCTGTCCTTTAAATTAACATCCGGCCATTTAAGCCCCATCAATTCACCCTGCCTCATGCCAGTTGATAACGCCAGAATGACACAAGGATAAAGCAAAGGGTTTGAAGATTCTTTACAAGCGGCTAATAGTTTGGCGCGTTCGTCTTCATCAAGAAACCGCACCCTTCCATCTGCCTCGGTTGGTTTTTTAACTTTTCGAGTGGGTGAATCTTCCAGCCATTGCCATTCATTAACAGCCACACTGAAAGCGTGTGATAAGGCCGCCAAGTATCGAACCACTGTGGCCGGGGTTCTTTGCGTCCCACGGTAAGTCGTCCCGGTTGATAATTCGTTGCGATATTGAACAATTAGCGCCGGAGTCACATCAGACAAAAGATAAACGCCCATTTTTTCGCTCCACCATTCAAGCTGCATTTTTTGCCGTATCGCTTGCTTTGGTTTTTTAGGCAGCTCCTCTTTAATGTACCTATCCACTAAATCGGCAAATGTGTGCTTTTTGGCTTCCGCTGTTTTAAAGTGCCGCCCCTCCCTTATTGCGCTTTCAGTGTCTTGCGTCCATTTCTTCGCATCGGTGAGACGCTTAAAAGTTGCAGTTTGTGTAGGATAGCCCTTGAGCCTGATTTTTACCCGGTAGGATGTTTCGCCGGTGTCGGTGGTGCGTTTTTCAATACTTGCCATTTCATCCCCTTGAGGCAATGGCGGTATAATATTCGGTAGCCATTTGCTTAACCCGTTTTGTTAAGTGAATCGGTTAGGGCTTGTTTGGTGTTGGTAGCACCTTCAAGCCCGCTTCATTTGTGTCGATAAGATACTACAACAAAGCGCAATATACAGCAACAAGGGATATAAAATCCCTTGTTGTAAAACCTTTGTTTATTGATAATTAATCTTTTTATAAACTTTACTTATTAAATGGGACACTCAAGGGGCACTTAAAAATAAAAAGCCACCCTGACGGGCTAATTTTTTTGCCTGTCTATTGAGTATTGGTCACAGGGGAATTTAGCGGTTTTAGCAGGTGCAGGGTAGGCGTTATTTACGAAAAATCAGAAGCTATCTTATGCCCGACGGAATATTTGTCAGCGACTATGACAAACTGAAAATCAAAAGACAAACAGTTTTCCCCAGTCTTTAGATTCTTTTCGCGCTTCTTTTGCCCACTGCTTAGCCTCAAGACTTAACTGCTTCTTATCACTATTCCCAAGCACAACTAATGGCCTGTTGATTAGATGTTCTTGGCGAGGTGTTTTAATTAGATTCTTCTGATGCATAGTTCTTCAATTCGCTTAATGCGTACTCAATTAAAATTCTCTTTTTGAAAAGCTCTAAAACTTTCTTATACATTACCCTCTTGTCCTCTGAAAAAAAAGCCTTATCCGCAGTAATTCTAAGCACAAGTGGAACTCCCTTGATTTGTGCGCTTGTAATTGGAATGCTAATGGCAGAACCTTTTTCAGATTGACAGTATTGAGAAATCCTTGGCTCCTTTCTTTTTCTCTCTGCTTCAATATCTTGAATGACAACCATCTTGCCAGTTTTGGCAGCGATTGAAGCCAAAGACCGTGAATCTCTCAGCAGGTTTTGACCTGGCATGCTTGCTTCAGGAAAAAAACACCAGCTCTCTACAGGGACTCCTTTGGTCATTTTGAACAGAGCTGTTGTGAATTCAATATCTTTTTGCCCGGATGCTTTCGACAGACTGTCAAAAAAAATATGAGTTGCTCGAACAATTTCCGCCAATTGCCTATCCGGGTCTGTAATTCTCTGGAAAACTTGACCAGGAGTAAGGGTGCTCCCTATTGCACCTAGCACGGTGAGAAAACGATTCATTTTCTTATCAACGGGATAATCTATAGCTCTCAAAAGCAGGCCGAACCCTTCTGTAGGTAAAGTATCAGCGTATGTTGGTGCCTTTTTGCGAATAAGTTCCTCAACACCCGCAACAACCGGAACCAGAAAGTACCCAAGAACTATAAACCCTGCATATTTATCAACCCAACTAAGAGCATCTTCTCCCACTATTTTTCTTAATGGCTCAAATTTGTAACAGGCTAATGTTGCACTTGGCATCGCTAAAGCAAAAGGCTTAATCAAAAACCTGTACCAATTGTTCTCAACGATTGAATATAGTATTTTTATGATGCGGCGCGAGAATGTTGTTCCCAGCAACCAGACAATCAGAAAACCTATGACCACAAGGGCAATATTGGCATCGTTTTCCACTTTTGTATCATCCAAGTCAGTTCGCAGTCAGCAAGACGAAGGCTATGGAAAAAACCTCCTAAAAGAGCCATACTATTCATATCAGACTCAACTTTGCTGCTGCTGGTTGTTGTGGTTATTTATTTGGAAGTGTCCCACAAGTGCCCCACAAAAACGGCAGGCATAAAAAAAGAACTTGGCTTTTGGCCTAAGCTCTTGAATTTCATGGTGCCTCGGGCCGGAGTCGAACCGGCACGTCCTTTCGAACGAGGGATTTTAAGTCCCTTGCGTCTACCAATTTCGCCACCGAGGCATCGATAACTTTGGTAAGCTGCGTATTATATAGCAACAAAAAAAATAAACTAGACCTATATCCAAAAAAGGTTACGTCCGATTTAAATAAAGCACTTAACGAGGGCGAAAGGCTGGGCGCATGAAGGGGCTGGCGGACGGCCAATAGTAACTCCCCCAATAATAAGGATAACCGCCATAATAGGGGTTGTAACCATAGCCGTAGCCGAAACCATCGT
>Ga0208888_100590_pt1 | contig 15928 bp, 10 predicted proteins | sample LakWasM115_HOW13_2_FD_183929 | JGI IMG/M metagenome (GOLD analysis project Ga0208888, IMG submission 183929) | Freshwater sediment methanotrophic microbial communities from Lake Washington under simulated oxygen tension - Sediment Metagenome... | ecosystem: Environmental > Aquatic > Freshwater >...
TGAAGCAATGGCAAAAGGTAAATTTGAGCGGACCAAGCCGCACGTTAACGTAGGCACAATTGGCCACGTTGACCATGGTAAAACAACACTAACGGCAGCGATTACAACAATCCTGTCTAAAAAATTCGGTGGCGAAGCAAAAGCCTACGATCAAATTGACGCAGCACCAGAAGAAAAAGCGCGTGGTATTACGATTAATACTGCCCACGTTGAATACGAAACCGCTAACCGCCACTACGCTCACGTAGACTGTCCAGGCCACGCCGACTATGTTAAAAACATGATCACCGGCGCAGCACAAATGGATGGCGCGATCTTAGTATGTTCAGCAGCTGATGGTCCTATGCCACAAACACGTGAACACATCCTATTAGCACGTCAAGTTGGCGTACCTTATATCGTTGTTTACCTCAACAAAGCAGACTTAGTAGACGATGCTGAGTTATTAGAACTCGTTGAAATGGAAGTACGTGACTTGCTCAGCAAATACGACTTCCCAGGTGACGATACACCAATCATCACAGGCTCAGCACGTGCAGCATTAGAAGGCGACCAAACGGAAATCGGCGAGCCATCAATCTTCCGTCTAGCAGATGCATTAGACAACTACATCCCAATGCCAGAACGCGCAATTGACGGTACATTCCTAATGCCAGTTGAAGACGTATTCTCAATCTCTGGTCGTGGTACTGTAGTAACAGGTCGTATTGAACGCGGCATCATCAAAGTCGGTGAAGAAATTGAAATTGTTGGTCTAAAACCAACTGTTAAAACAACCTGTACCGGTGTTGAAATGTTCCGTAAATTACTAGACCAAGGTATGGCTGGTGATAACGTAGGTGTATTACTACGTGGTACAAAACGTGAAGACATCGAACGTGGTCAAGTATTAGCTAAATCAGGTTCAATCAAACCACATACAAAATTCACAGCAGAAATCTACGTGCTAGGTAAAGATGAAGGCGGTCGTCACACACCATTCTTCCAAGGTTACCGTCCACAATTCTACTTCCGTACCACAGACGTAACGGGCGCAGTAGAATTGCCAGCAGGCACAGAAATGGTCATGCCAGGTGATAACGTATCAATCACAGTCACATTGATCTCACCAATCGCGATGGAAGAAGGCTTGCGCTTCGCTATCCGTGAAGGTGGTCGTACTGTGGGTGCTGGTGTTGTGGCTAAGATTATTGAGTAGTAAAAAGTTTTAAATAAAAAGCTACGCTAACAACCCAGCGTGGCTTTTTAAGTTGTGAGGCGTTAAGCCTAAACTACAGGCCAATAGCTCAATTGGTAGAGTATCGGTCTCCAAAACCGAGGGTTGGGGGTTCGACACCCTCTTGGCCTGCCAAATTTGAAGTGATGTTTTAGACATTATTTAAGTAACGCTAATTAAGTGAATTATGATCAACAAAATTAAGTTGTTGGTGGCATTTTTGCTACTCGCTGCAGGCATCGCAGGTTTTTACCTGTTAGCAGACAAAGCTACCGTGTTGCGTATACTCGCGGTACTTGCTGGCTTAGGTGCCTCTATTGCTGTGCTATGGACAACGCCTATTGGTCAACAGTCGCTTGTGTTTATCGGTGAGGCAGTCGCTGAAGCGCGCAAAGTGGTGTGGCCAACACGTAAAGAAACAACGCAAACTACTATGGTAGTGTTTGTGTTGGTAGTGATCATGGCTGCATTCTTAGCGGTGGTTGATATCGGATTTGCATTTATGGTGCAGTGGTTAATGGGACGGGGCGCGTAATGAGTATGAAATGGTACGCGGTACAAGCTTTCTCAGGTTTTGAGAAGTCAGTGCAAAAAGGTCTGGAAGAGCGCATCGTTCGCACGGGTCTGCAAGAGCAATTTGGTCAGATACTAGTTCCAATCGAAGAAGTGATTGAGATGAAGGCTGGCCAAAAAACCATTTCTGAGCGCAAGCTTTATCCTGGTTATGTTTTAGTTCAAATGGCTATGACTGACGAAAGTTGGCATTTAGTTAAAAGCACGCCACGCGTAACGGCATTTATTGGTGGTAGCGCGCAAAAGCCTACTCCAATCAAAGATAAAGAAGTAGATATCATCTTGCAGCGCATTGATGATAGTAAAAGTAATCCTACGCAAAAACTCACCTTTGAAAAAGGCGAGTCAGTACGCATTGTTGACGGTCCATTTAAAGACTTTTCTGGCAACGTTGAAGATGTTAACTACGAGAAGAGTAAATTGCATGTGTCTGTTGTAATTTTTGGGCGCTCAACACCAGTTGAACTTGAGTTCAGTCAAATCGAAAAAGAAGTTTAGTAGTTCGTTGTATTTAAGTAGTTATGTTTAACGGGGAGCTAAATTAATTTAGCGATATTACCCATTTTAGGAGTTATACCATGGCAAAGAAAGTCATTGGCTACATCAAACTGCAGATTCCTGCAGGTAAAGCCAACCCAAGTCCACCAGTCGGTCCAGCATTGGGTCAACGCGGTCTGAATATTATGGAATTCTGTAAGGCATTTAATGCCGCAACGCAAGGCGTAGAGCCAGGCTTGCCAATTCCAGTAGTGATTACAGCATTTGCTGATAAGAGCTTCACATTTGTGATGAAAACGCCTCCGGCGACGATTCTTATCAAAAAAGCGGCAAACATCACAAAAGGTTCACCACGTCCGCATACTGATAAAGTGGGTAAAATCACCCGTAAACAAGCTGAAGACATTGCTACAACAAAAATGCCTGACTTAACAGCGTCAGATATGGATGCTGCAGTGCGTACTATTGCAGGTAGTGCACGTAGTATGGGTATTGAAGTGGAGGGCGTATAACATGGCTAAAAGAATTGATGCACTACGTGCAAAAGTAGATCGTAACAAACTTTATCCCGTGACTGATGGTTTAACTATCGTTAAAGAAAATGCAACTGCAAAATTCAATGAGTCAATTGATGCTGTTGTTAATTTAGGTATTGATGCACGTAAATCTGACCAATTGGTTCGTGGTGCTTTAGTGTTGCCTAACGGAACAGGTAAAACAACACGCGTTGCAGTATTTGCGCAAGGCGCACAAGCTGAAGCGGCTAAAGCTGCTGGTGCTGATATCGTTGGTTTTGAAGACTTGGCTGAGCAAGTTAAAGCTGGCGTGATGGACTTTGATATTGTTATTGCAACACCAGACGCTATGCGTATTGTCGGTGCTTTAGGTCAAATCTTAGGCCCGCGTGGTTTAATGCCAAACCCAAAAGTAGGTACTGTAACTCCTGATGCTGCTACTGCTGTTAAAAACGCAAAAGCTGGTCAAGTGCAATACCGTACAGATAAAGGCGGTATTATCCATTGCACAATCGGTCGCGCTTCTTTCACGGTTGAACAATTGCAAGGCAACTTGCTAGCTTTGGTGGAAGCTTTAAATAAAGCAAAACCAGCTTCAACAAAAGGTGTATACCTTAAAAAATTATCTATCTCTAGCACTATGGGTGCTGGTGTACGTGTAGATCAAGCAAGTTTGGTAGCTTAATAAAGAATGATGATTGGACTTGGCGCGCTAAGTTCAATCGCAAAGGGCTTTGGGCTCATTGATTGGTCTAAATTTGATTAATCAATGAGGTTATCAAAGACCGTAGGTGTCTGAAAAGACTTAATGTCAGCGGATTCTAAGTGGGTGAAGAAGTGAATTTTACTTTAACCTCTGCTTTATATTTACTAAACCCTACGCAGATGGCGTATCCCTAAACAGGAAAAATATCTCCCAGTGAATGGTCGCCGTAAAATGGTTTTTAGTGTTTTTAATACTAAGAGCAGATTCTGTTTTAGTAATAATTTTATTGTTAGAACAGAGATTTTAACGGAAGGAGAAGACCTTGAGTCTAAATCTTACAGAGAAAAAAGCAGTAGTTGCTGAAGTAAGCGCGCAAGTTGCGGAAGCTCAAGCAATTGTTCTTGCTGAATATCGTGGTATGGGCGTGGCTGACATGACTGTATTGCGCGCAGATGCTAGAAAATCAGGCGTGTACCTACGTGTGTTGAAAAACTCATTAGTACGCCGTGCGGTTGAAGGCACAGCATTTTCAGCATTAGCAGACAGCATGATTGGCCCATTGGTGTTTGGTATTTCATCAGACCCAGTTGCTGCGGCTAAAGTGTTGAACAATTTTGCAAAAACTAACGACAAGTTCGTGATTAAAGCGGGTGCAATTCCGAATCAGTTGATGGATGTTGCTGGCGTACAAGCCTTAGCGTCTACACTAAGTCGCGAAGAGTTGCTTGCTAAGTTTGCTCGTACGCTCAACGAAGTGCCAACTAAATTCGCTCGCGCGATGGCGGCAATTCGTGATGCTAAAGAAGCAGCTTAATTCATTTAACTACATTATTTATTTATAGGGAATATTCAAATGGCAATTACAAATGCAGATATTTTAGATGCAGTAGGCAAGATGTCAGTTTTAGATTTGACAGCATTTATTAAAGAAATCGAAGAAAAATTTGGCGTATCAGCTGCAGCAGTTGCAGTAGCAGCTGGCGCTGGTGCTGGTGCACCAGCTGCAGCAGCGGCTGAGCAAACAGAATTCAACGTAGTTCTTTTAACAGCTGGCGAGCAAAAAGTTAGCGTAATTAAAGCCGTTCGTGAAATCACTGGTTTAGGCTTGAAAGAAGCTAAAGATCTAGTTGATGGCGCACCTAAAGCAGTTAAAGAAGGTGTTTCAAAAGCTGACGCTGATGCAGCATTGAAAAAACTGATTGAAGCTGGCGCGACTGGCGAACTTAAGTAATTAGTTCGTTTTAGTGTTATTTAGGCTGACGGGAGACCGTCAGCCTTCGCCGTTTATAGCGGCGTAAAAAATGTAACAAAATGTAATTAAATTTCGTACTTAACATGAAGTTAGAAATAAAAATACTTTCAACGTTTTAGATTCAACTCTAGAACAAGTATTTTAATTTCTGCCCTCAAACATTAGGAGATGCAATGAGCTATTCCTTCACCGAAAAGAAACGCCTTCGTAAAAGTTTCGCCAAGCGCGAAAGTGTTCAAGAAATTCCATACTTACTTGCAATGCAGTTAGAGTCATACAAAGCATTCTTGCAAGCAGAAATCCCAGCAGATAAGCGTACAGAAGATGGTTTGCAATCAACTTTCGCTTCAGTTTTCCCAATTATCAGCCACTCAGGTAATGCGCGTTTAGACTACGTAAGCTATCAATTAGGCGCCGAGCCTTTTGATGTAAAAGAGTGTCAACAGCGTGGTTTAACTTACGCTGCACCTTTGCGCGTAAAAGTACGTTTGACAATTATGGACAAAGAAGCTTCTAAACCAACAGTTAAAGAAGTGAAAGAGCAAGAAGTTTACATGGGCGAATTGCCTTTGATGACTGAAAATGGCTCATTTGTGATTAACGGTACTGAACGTGTGATTGTTTCTCAGTTACATCGTAGCCCAGGCGTGTTCTTTGAGCATGATCGTGGTAAAACACATAGCTCAGGTAAACTGCTGTTTTCAGCGCGTATCATTCCTTACCGTGGCTCATGGTTGGATTTCGAGTTTGATCCTAAAGATTACTTGTATTTCCGTATCGATCGTCGCCGTAAAATGCCAGTGACCATTTTGCTTAAAGCACTTGGTTACACGCCAGAGCAAATCATCGCAACATTCTTTGACTTCGATACATTCCACGTAAGTGCAAAAGGTGTTGAATTCACATTAGTACCTGATCGTCTACGTGGCGAAGTTGCTAAATTTGACATCGTAGCTAAAGATGGTGAGGTATTAGTTGCTAAAGATAAACGCATTACCGTAAAACATATCCGTGATATGGAAAAAGCTGGCGTGAGCAAAATTGCTGTGCCACAAGACTTTATTCTAGGTCGTGCGATTGGTAAAAATATTGTCGATAAAGAAACTGGCGAAATCGTTGCGAATGCCAATGATGAAATTACAGAATCATTGTTAGAGAAATTAATCGATGCAAAAGTAGGCGAAATTAATACCCTCTATTCTAATGACTTAGATCACGGCGACTATATCTCTCAAACATTACGTATTGATGAAATTCCTGATCAATATAGTGCACGTGTTGCGATTTATCGCATGATGCGTCCAGGCGAGCCGCCAACTGAAGATTCAGTTGAAGCGCTATTTAACGGTTTATTCTTCAATGAAGATCGTTATGACTTGTCACGCGTAGGCCGTATGAAGTTTAACCGCCGCGCATTCCCGGAAAAAGCGGAAGACCGCCAATCAAATTGGATGCGTAAGTTCTACGAGACAGTAGGTCCACGTGGTGCTGAGGGTACATACATTCTTTCAAATGACGATATTCTTGCTGTTATCGGCGTGTTGCTTGAGTTGCGCAACGGCCGTGGCGAAATCGATGATATTGACCATTTAGGTAATCGTCGTATTCGTTCAGTAGGTGAGTTAGCAGAGAACCAATTCCGTACAGGTTTGGTACGTGTAGAGCGCGCTGTCAAAGAGCGTTTATCACAAGCTGAATCAGATAACTTGATGCCGCATGATTTGATTAACGCTAAACCAGTATCTAGCGCAATTCGTGAATTCTTTGGCTCAAGCCAATTGTCACAATTTATGGACCAAACCAACCCATTGTCTGAAATTACGCATAAACGCCGTATTTCAGCACTTGGCCCTGGTGGTTTGACACGTGAGCGCGCTGGTTTCGAAGTGCGTGACGTTCACTCAACCCACTATGGACGTATGTGTCCAATTGAAACGCCAGAGGGTCCAAACATTGGTTTGATTAACTCATTGGCTTTGTATGCACGTACTAACGAATATGGTTTCTTGGAAACACCATATCGTCGTGTTGAAGGCAACAAAGTGTCAGATACTATTGACTATCTTTCAGCGATTGAAGAAAGTCAGTACATGATCGCGCAGGCGAATACAGACTTAGATGCTAAGAACATGTTTGTTGAAGACTTGGTTTCATCACGTCATCACAACGAGTTCACCATGACTCAGCCAGATCGCGTTCAATATATGGACGTTGCGCCTGGTCAAATTGTATCTGTTGCTGCTTCATTGATTCCATTCTTGGAACACGATGATGCGAACCGCGCATTGATGGGTGCCAACATGCAGCGTCAAGCTGTGCCATGTCTACGTGCTGAAAAAGCCGTGGTTGGTACAGGTATTGAGCGTACAGTAGCGGTCGACTCTGGTACGACAGTGCAAGCACGTCGTGGCGGTTTAGTGGATTATGTTGATTCTGGTCGTATCGTGGTTCGTGTAAACGATGACGAAGCAAAAGATGGTGAAGTTGGTGTAGATATTTACAACTTAACTAAATATACGCGGTCTAATCAAAACACAAACATTAACCAACGTCCATTGGTTCGCGTAGGCGATAAATTGGCACGTGGTGATGTGATTGCCGATGGTGCTTCAACGGATATGGGTGAGTTGGCTTTAGGTCAAAACATGTTAGTAGGCTTTATGCCTTGGAATGGTTATAACTACGAAGACTCGATTTTGATTTCAGAGCGCGTAGTTGCTGATGACCGCTACACTTCAATTCACATTGAAGAGCTAACTGTTGTTGCTCGCGATACGAAACTTGGCGCTGAGGAAATCACACAAGATATTTCAAACCTAAGCGAGCGTATGTTAGGTCGTTTAGATGAAGTGGGTATTATTTATATCGGCGCTGATGTTGAAGCTGGTGATGTTCTAGTTGGTAAAGTGACACCAAAAGGTGAAACGCAACTGACACCAGAAGAAAAATTGTTACGTGCTATTTTCGGTGAAAAAGCTTCTGACGTTAAAGATACTTCATTGCGCGTGCCATCAGGCATGAGCGGTACAGTGATTGACGTGCAAGTATTTACACGTGAAGGTTTAGAGCGTGATTCGCGTGCACAACAAATTATTGATGATCAGTTAACTCACTACAAACAAGACTTAGCCGACCAAATGCGTATTGTTGAAGACGATGCATTCGGACGTATCCGTCGCTTGATTGAAGGTAAAACTGCCACTGGTGGTCCTAACAAGCTGAAAAAAGGCGATGTGTTAACTGCTGAGTATTTAGCTTCAGTAGGTCGCTATGACTGGTTTGATATCCGTTTAACTGACGAAGAAACAGCGCGTCAACTAGAGCAGCTGAAAGACAGCTTGGCTCAAGCGCGTGTTGCTTTTGATAGTAAGTTTGAAGAGAAAAAACGTAAATTAACGCAAGGCGATGAGTTACCAGCCGGTGTACAAAAAATGGTTAAAGTGTATTTAGCTGTTAAACGTCGTATTCAGCCTGGTGATAAAATGGCCGGTCGTCACGGTAACAAGGGTGTGATTTCAAAAATCTGTCCTATCGAAGATATGCCGCACATGGCTGATGGTACGCCTATGGACATCGTGTTGAACCCGCTAGGCGTTCCTTCACGTATGAACATCGGTCAGATTCTAGAAGTTCACTTGGGTTGGGCTGCTAAAGGTCTAGGTTTGCGTATTGATGAAATGTTGCGTGAAGAAGCTAAAGTGGCTGAGATTCGCAAATTCCTTGAGCAAATCTACAACGACAGCACAGGTAAAAAAGAAGATATCAATTCGTTTACTGACACTGAAGTATTGGAACTTGCACGTAACCTAACAAACGGCGTGCCTTTTGCAACGCCAGTGTTTGATGGTGCAGCAGAATCTGATATTAAAGCCATGCTTGATTTAGCTTACCCTGATGATGCAGCACGTACTAAACAGTTGCAATTTCATGCAGGTAAAACACAAGTAACATTGTTTGATGGTCGTACTGGTGACGCATTTGAACGTCCGGTGACAGTTGGTTATATGCACGTATTGAAGCTGCATCACTTAGTTGATGACAAAATGCATGCACGTTCAACAGGGCCGTATTCTCTTGTTACGCAACAACCATTGGGCGGTAAAGCCCAATTCGGTGGTCAGCGTTTCGGTGAAATGGAGGTTTGGGCGCTTGAGGCTTATGGTGCTTCATATACATTACAAGAAATGCTGACAGTGAAGTCTGATGATGTTACTGGCCGTACAAAAGTATATGAAAATATTGTTAAAGGCGAACACAAAATTGATGCTGGTATGCCGGAATCATTCAACGTGTTGGTGAAAGAAATTCGTTCACTTGCTATCGACATTGACCTAGACAGAAACTAAGGAGAACAGACTTGAAAGCTCTATTAGACTTATTTAAACAGGTAACGCAAGAAGAAGAGTTCGATGCTATTAAGATTGCACTCGCTTCACCTGAAAAAATCCGTTCATGGTCATATGGCGAAGTTAAAAAGCCAGAAACTATCAACTACCGTACATTCAAGCCTGAGCGTGATGGCTTGTTCTGTGCAAAAATCTTTGGCCCGATAAAAGACTACGAGTGCCTATGCGGTAAATATAAACGCCTAAAACATCGCGGCGTGATCTGCGAAAAATGTGGCGTTGAAGTTACGCTTTCTAAAGTGCGTCGTGAGCGTATGGGTCATATTGACCTAGCATCACCAGTAGCGCACATTTGGTTCTTGAAATCATTACCAAGCCGTTTAGGTATGGTGTTAGATATCGCTTTACGTGATATTGAACGCGTATTGTATTTCGAAGCATTCATCGTAGTTGATCCAGGCATGACACCGCTTACACGCGGTCAGTTATTGACTGAAGATGACTATTTGGCAAAAGTTGAAGAATACGGCGACGAATTCAATGCTGTTATGGGTGCTGAAGCTGTGCGTGAGTTATTACGCACGATGGACATCGAGCGTGAAGTTACACAATTACGCCAAGACTTAGGCGCAACCGGCTCTGAAGCTAAAATCAAGAAAATTGCTAAACGCTTAAAAGTGTTAGAAGCATTCCAGAAATCTGGCATTAAACCAGAGTGGATGATTCTTGAAATCTTACCAGTATTGCCACCAGAACTACGTCCATTAGTACCATTGGATGGTGGTCGTTTTGCGACTTCAGATTTGAACGACTTATATCGTCGCGTGATTAACCGTAACAATCGTCTAAAACGCTTGTTAGAGTTAAAAGCGCCTGAAATTATCGTACGTAACGAAAAACGTATGTTGCAAGAAGCGGTGGATTCACTATTGGATAACGGTCGTCGCGGTAAAGTGATGACTGGTGCTAACAAGCGTCCATTGAAATCATTGGCTGATATGATTAAAGGTAAAGGCGGTCGTTTCCGTCAGAACTTGTTGGGTAAACGTGTGGATTACTCAGGTCGTTCAGTCATTGTGGTTGGTCCGCAACTAAAATTGCACCAATGTGGTTTACCTAAGAAAATGGCTTTGGAATTATTCAAACCGTTCATTTTCCATAAATTGGAAGTGTTAGGTATTGCGACAACGATAAAAGCTGCGAAGAAAAAAGTAGAAGAAGAAGGACCAGAAGTTTGGGATATTCTCGAGGATGTAATCCGCGAGCATCCAGTACTGTTGAACCGTGCGCCTACATTGCACCGTTTAGGTATTCAAGCTTTTGAACCGATCTTGATCGAAGGTAAAGCAATTCAATTGCATCCATTAGTTTGTGCGGCATTCAACGCCGACTTCGATGGTGACCAAATGGCTGTTCACGTTCCATTGTCGCTAGAAGCACAAATGGAAGCGCGTACTTTGATGTTGGCATCTAACAACGTATTGTCTCCAGCAAACGGTGAGCCAATTATCGTTCCATCACAAGATATAGTGTTGGGTCTTTACTACATGACTCGTGAAAGAGTAGCCGCTCGCGGTGAGGGCATGCGCTTTGCCGATGTTAAAGAAGTGCAACGTGTATTTGACCAAGGTTTGATTGATATTCACGCGAAAATTACCGTGCGTATTAAAGAGTACGAGTTGGATTTAGACGGTGTTAAAACTGAAAAAACTAACCGCTACGAAACAACGGTTGGTCGCGCATTATTGTCACAAATTCTGCCAGCTGGCTTAGCTTATAGCAACCTAGATAAAGCTTTGAAAAAGAAAGAAATTTCTAAATTAATCAATGCTTCATTCCGTAAAGTGGGTATCCGCGAAACAGTTATTTTCGCTGATAAACTAAAAGACGCAGGTTACTCATACGCAACTAAAGCCGGTATTTCTATCAGTATTAACGATATGTTAGTACCGAAAGAAAAAGGCGCGTTGATTGCTTCAGCTGAGTCAGAAGTGAAAGAGATTGAAGATCAGTACGTTTCAGGCTTGGTAACACAAGGTGAGCGTTACAATAAAGTGGTAGATATCTGGGGTCGTGCAAGTGATAAAGTTGCTGACGCCATGATGAAGCAACTTAAAGAAGAAGACGTATTAGACGCTGATGGCAAACAAGTGAAAGACAAAGCAGGTAAAGTGCTACGTCAAGAATCATTTAATGCTATTTACATGATGGCCGACTCTGGTGCGCGTGGTTCTGCAGCGCAGATTCGTCAGTTAGCTGGTATGCGCGGTTTGATGGCAAAACCAGATGGTTCTATTATTGAAACGCCGATTAAAGCGAACTTCCGTGACGGTCTAAACGTGTTGCAATACTTTATTTCAACCCACGGTGCTCGTAAGGGTCTAGCCGATACTGCGTTGAAAACAGCTAACTCTGGTTACTTAACACGTCGTCTAGTGGATGTAACACAAGATCTAGTCGTGACTGAGACAGACTGTGGTACTACAGATGGTTTAGTGACTAAAGCCTTAGTAAAAGGCGGTGAAGTCATTGAGCCATTGCACGATCGTATTTTAGGTCGTACAGCTGCGCTTGATGTGGTTAACCCAGAAACGCAAGAAGTGATTTACCCAGCAGGTACATTATTGGGTGAAGACGAAGTTGAGCATCTTGACGCGCTTGGTATTGACGAAGTAAAAGTGCGTACAGCGCTAACCTGCGATACACGTTATGGTATCTGTGCTAAATGTTATGGTCGTGACTTAGGTCGCGGTAAATTAATTAGCATGGGTGAGGCTGTTGGTGTGATCGCGGCGCAGTCAATCGGTGAACCTGGTACACAGCTAACCATGCGTACGTTCCACATTGGTGGTGCGGCGTCACGTGCAGCTTCAGTGTCGCAAGTTGAAGGTAAGTCTAACGGTGTGTTGAACTTCACTTCTACGATGCGTTACGTAACGAATGCACGTAATGAGCAAGTGGTGATTTCACGTAATGGTGAAGTGATTATTGCGGATGAAAACGGTCGTGAGCGTGAGCGTCATAAAGTGCCATACGGTGCAACATTGCAAATTACTGACGGTAAAACAGTAAAAGCGGGTCAAGCGATCGCAACATGGGATCCACATACCCGTCCAATTATTACTGAGTACGCGGGTCAAATTAAATTTGAAAACGTGGAAGAAGGTATTACCGTTGCGAAACAAATCGATGACGTGACTGGCTTGTCATCATTGGTGGTGATCGATCCTAAACAACGTGCAGGCCAAACTAAAGGCTTACGTCCACAAGTTAAATTGTTGGATGCTAACGGTGTTGAAGTGAAAATTACTGGTAGTGAGCAATCAGTCAATACGACATTCCAGTTGGGGTGTATTATTACTGTTAAAGATGGTCAAGAAGTAGGCGTTGGTGAAGTGATCGCGCGTATTCCACAAGAGTCATCTAAAACACGTGATATTACCGGGGGTCTTCCACGCGTAGCTGAGTTGTTTGAAGCGCGTTCACCAAAAGATGCAGGTATGTTAGCTGAAGTAACAGGTACTGTTTCATTTGGTAAAGATACTAAAGGTAAACAACGTTTGGTGATTACTGATTTAGACGGTATCACCAGCGAATTCTTGATTCCTAAAGATAAGCACGTAACGGCGCATGATGGTCAAGTGGTCACTAAAGGTGAAAGCATCGTTGATGGTCCAGCAGAGCCGCAAGATATCTTGCGTTTACAAGGTCGCGAAGCGTTAGCGCGTTACATCATCGACGAAGTGCAAGACGTTTATCGTTTGCAAGGCGTGAAGATTAATGACAAGCACATTGAAGTAATTGTGCGCCAGATGTTACGCCGTGTACGCGTGACAGATGCAGGTGATACAAACTTCATTATGGGTGAGCAAGTAGAGCGTGCAGATTTGTTGTTAGAAAATGAGCGCGTGATTCCATTAAATCTTCGCCCAGCTGAATTTGAATATGTATTGCTAGGTATTACTAAAGCATCGTTATCAACAGATTCATTTATCTCTGCGGCTTCGTTCCAAGAAACAACGCGTGTGCTAACTGAAGCGGCTATTTTAGGTAAACGTGATGAATTACGTGGCTTGAAAGAGAACGTCATTGTTGGACGCTTGATTCCAGCAGGTACGGGCTTGGCATATCACGATGCGCGTAAGCGTGCAGCGGTTGCAAGTAGTGCTCCAGCGAAAGAAATTCCAGCTGAAGCATTGTTTACAGAAGCTGAAGTTCCTGCGGTAGAAGTAGTAAGTGAAACGGCAGCAGAATAAAATCAAACAATTAAAGGCTTGACAATAAAAGTCAGGCTAAATAGAATGTTGGGTTTTTCAGGATAGCTAAATTGTCAGCGATGACATTGCTATCCTGATTTGTTTTGCAAAATTTTAAAAAGTAATATTTGAAGACATCAATTAGAGGTTATAGGCAATGCCAACCATCAATCAGTTAATACGCAAGCCACGCGCTAAAGTGGTCACAAAAAGTAAAGTGCCAGCACTTGAATCATGTCCACAAAAACGTGGCGTTTGTACACGTGTTTACACAACAACCCCTAAAAAGCCAAACTCAGCTTTGCGTAAAGTTGCAAAAGTGCGTTTAACTAATGGCTACGAAGTGATTAGTTACATCGGCGGTGAAGGCCATAACTTGCAAGAGCATAGCGTGGTATTGCTTCGCGGCGGTCGTGTAAAAGATTTGCCGGGTGTGCGTTACCATATGGTGCGTGGTAGTTTGGATACGGCTGGTGTTAAAGACCGTAAACAATCACGTTCTAAATACGGTGCTAAACGTCCTAAAGCGGGTAAAGCAGCGTAATTTATTACGAGTAATGTAATGCATTTAAGCGGCTGAAACGCCTTGCTAATGTAGTTGCTAGCAAAAACTAATTTAATAGAATAGAGAAAATAATGCCAAGACGTAGAGAAGTCCCCAAACGCAACATTCTTCCTGATCCAAAATTTGGAAGCCAAGAAGTGTCAAAATTTGTAAACGTATTGATGACGGGTGGTAAAAAATCTGTTGCTGAGCGTATTTTATACGGTGCGTTTGACCAAATTGCAGCTAAAACAGGTAAAGATGCTTTGGAAGTATTTACGCTTGCATTAACAAACTTACGTCCATTAGTTGAAGTTAAAAGTCGTCGCGTTGGTGGTGCTAACTATCAAGTGCCAGTAGAGGTGCGTCCTAACCGTCGTAGTGCTTTAGCGATGCGTTGGATGCGCGATGCAGCGCGTAAACGTGGTGAGAAATCAATGGGCTTGCGTTTGGCTGCTGAGTTAACTGAAGCTTCTGAAGGTCGTGGTTCAGCAATGAAAAAACGTGAAGAAGTTCACCGTATGGCAGAAGCGAATAAAGCATTCTCACATTTCAGATTCTAATATTTGAATGTTGTTTGGTTGGCCTAAGTAAGTGCTTAGGCCATTTGCATCGCTCTTTAAGAATTTAAGCAATAATATTTAAGTAAAGGTAATAGCCGTGGCTCGTATAACCCCTATTGAACGCTATCGTAACATTGGTATTTCTGCGCACATTGATGCAGGTAAAACTACAACGACTGAACGTATCTTGTTTTACACAGGCGTAAACCACAAAATTGGTGAAGTGCACAATGGTGCTGCAACAATGGACTGGATGGAGCAAGAGCAGGAGCGCGGTATTACTATTACTTCAGCAGCAACTACTTGCTTCTGGAAAGGTATGGCTGGTCAATTTGATCAACACCGTATTAATATTATTGATACTCCAGGCCACGTTGACTTTACGATTGAAGTAGAGCGTTCAATGCGTGTGCTTGATGGTGCATGTATGGTGTATTGTGCTGTGGGTGGTGTTCAACCTCAGTCTGAAACAGTATGGCGCCAAGCAAATAAATACAAAGTGCCACGTTTAGCGTTCGTTAACAAAATGGACCGTGCTGGCGCTAACTTCTTTAAAGTGTACGATCAAATGCGTGCACGTCTAAAAGCAAATCCAATTCCTTTGCAAGTGCCAATCGGTGCTGAAGATAAATTCGAAGGCGTTGTTGATCTTATCAAGATGAAGGCTATCTATTGGGACGATGCTTCACAAGGTATGAAGTTTGATTACCGCGAAATTCCAGCAGACTTAAAAGCTGAATGTGATAAATGGCGCGAGAACATGGTGGAAGCTGCTGCTGAAGCTACTGAAGAGCTGATGAATAAATACCTTGAAGAAGGTGATTTGTCTGAAGCTGACATCATGGTTGGTTTGCGTATGCGTACTATTGCTTTTGAAATTGTACCGATGGTATGTGGTTCAGCTTTCAAAAACAAAGGTGTTCAAGCGATGTTGGATAAAGTTGTTGAGCTGATGCCAGCTCCAACAGATATTCCACCAACTAAAGCTGAAGATGGTGATGGTAACGAAATCCGCCTTAGAGCTTCTGATGATGAAAAATTCTCTGCATTAGCATTTAAGATTATGACTGACCCGTTTGTTGGTCAACTGATTTTCTTCCGTGTTTACTCTGGCGTAATTAATGCTGGCGATACTGTTTACAACCCAATCAAGGGTAAAAAAGAGCGTATCGGTCGTATCGTGCAAATGCATGCAAATACACGTGAGCCTCTAACTGAGGTTCGTGCAGGTGATATTGCTGCGGCTATTGGTTTGAAAGAAGCGACTACAGGTGATACGTTATGTAGCTTGAATGATGAAATCATCTTAGAACGCATGATATTCCCTGAGCCAGTGATTCACGTTGCTGTTGAGCCAAAAACAAAAGCTGACCAAGAAAAAATGGGTGTTGCTTTAAACCGTTTAGCGCAAGAAGATCCATCTTTCCGCGTTAAAACAGATGAAGAAACTAACCAAACT
>Ga0208888_100596_pt1 | contig 15868 bp, 9 predicted proteins | sample LakWasM115_HOW13_2_FD_183929 | JGI IMG/M metagenome (GOLD analysis project Ga0208888, IMG submission 183929) | Freshwater sediment methanotrophic microbial communities from Lake Washington under simulated oxygen tension - Sediment Metagenome... | ecosystem: Environmental > Aquatic > Freshwater >...
TATCGTTGGCTTCTATAACAGTCAGCGCCTGCATTCCACACTGGGCTATCTGTCGCCCAATGTTTTTGAACGGAAAATGGCAGATGAACAACCTATTTTGGTGTCCGAAAAAACTTGACCACTACACTCAATATCCGCATACCGTATTCCGGCCATCAGGAAACTGGTGAGGTCTCGCAAGTTCTCGTCCGTTTCTTTCCACACATGCCACGCCCCTGGACACCGACAGTCCCTCAGAAATCTCGCCTTGGTGATTTCTTTGTATTGGCTTCCGTCACGTTAACAACGTCGCCGACTGCATTTATGCTATAACGATGCTGACCTAGCTTCAGGGATGTGCGTATCCCCTGTGGCCTATGTGGTTCTCTGTGTACGCTTCGCCCCTCTTGTTCGCGTTTGCCGCAGTCGAAACCGCCTACAACGCTCCGCCAGGGACGCAACACTCGATACGGGTGGTTGGCTAGACCTTGCCCGACAGGGACTTTCACCCTGCAAGAAACGGCAAGCTTCGCTTGCCGCGCTAACGTAAAGCTAAGGCGCGCGCCTTTCGTAAACTATTTGCGAAGCCACCTAAACCGGAAAAATTACAAACCTTCAAAACCGCTACGAAAAGGCACGTCCCGCTTGAGCGCCATGTTGCTAACTTACTGGCTCAAATTGTTCTCTGCTCCCTTAATTTTCTCTCTATGACACTACGGCACGGCTGATCGCCCAGGCGACTTGAGGAACGAATACAAAGCCATGCGCGTCGCCACCTTCTGGATCGACGATGAATTTGCTGCTCTCGAGGTTGTGAAACTTGCCGGGCTGCCACGGGTAGGGCAGTTTGATCTGCAGCAACTCTTTAATAGCGGAGGAGATCTCGCCTTCTTCCATCTGCTGCGCACCGTTGCTGCCGATGCCGCCGAATTCGTCATCCGCGTCGCCAAAGCCGGCAACATTGTCTCCGCTGATGCGCGATGCGGCCGGATAGGCAAGGCCGACCGCCGTGTCGTTTTTGGTGTGTGTAATCAGAATCGGGCCGTTGACGCGCCGGTTGGTCACGACACTCCGGAAAAAGCCGCTTTGTGTTTTCGAAAAGCCGTTGTGCGAAAAAGCCGCCTGCAAGAGCGCCATGCTGTGGAGCTTGGTTGTCGTGGAATTGGCTGCCGCAGCCGTTACCACGCGTCCGCCAAAGCTATGTCCGACGAGATGGATACGCTCGACTTGGTCGGCCAATTCGTCGATGAGCGGGGCCAAGCCATCTTTGCCCACCGTGCCGGCGCGCTGCTTCATCTCAAAATAGGTGGTGAGGTTGAGAAGATCGACGACCGCATTGGTGGCACCGGAAAAGAAGCTGCCAATCCCGGCGGCATGGCCCACCGCAGCCACTGGATCGGCGCTGTCTAGGGATGGGGTGGACGGCGTATCGTCGGGCGCTTGGGCTGCACGCTCAAAGACGTCATTGGCCCGAGCCCTGAAGAAGATGGCTGAGCTGTCTTCTCTGTTCTGCTCGCTCTTTTTCGAGCCATCTGGGTCAAGCAGGGCGCGGAGCGTTTCCACGAACTCCCGTTGCGCCTCCTTGTCGTCCTCGAGCATCGGGACGAGCTCGCGCAGCTTAGCCACGCGCTCGCTGTCGCCGTCGTCGTCAAACAGCGGCGCGGCACGGTCAATCGCGGCAAGCATCTCTGCCTCGGAGGCCTTTTTATCCACGGACTCACTGGCTGATGCTGCTCCACTGGCGACCTTGCTGCCTATTGGCAGCTGGGTCATGAACTCATTAAATTTCTTGGATGGCCAGATGACTCCGATGATGGCGATATTGCGCTGCTTGATCGCGTTATCATCGGTAGTGACATCAACGAAGTTCTCGAAAAGTTTGCGGTAGAGTGCATCGGCCTCATTGCGGTCGTTGTTCCAGCCGTGAGAGATGACGATGAGGTCGGTGCAGCCAGCAGGAACCTTCGGCTTAGCCAGTAGCCCGCCCTCTTTGTCAAATTCAGCGGTACTGTAAGGAATGCCTTTGATATTGTCGTTCATGGTATACCTCGGGTTATTGGTTTTCTGGAGAATCACACAGATTGAATGGCGCGCATAAGATCCACGAGCCCTGCGCCCTGAAAGTAGCGGTCGCGGCCGAGGTCGGTCGCCGTGGAGGTGAAGATTTCTTTGACCTTTTCGGCCTCTCCAATGAATTCGGAGCGGACGGAAAGGAACGCTGCGATCGCGCCGCTGACGTGCGGTGCGGCCATACTGGTGCCACTGTTTTCAAAGTACGAGCATTCATCGCTGCCTTCGCGCTTGACCAGATTGCTATTCGCTGCGGCGCAGGAAATGATTTTTTCACCCGGCGCGATTAGGTCGGGCTTGTAACGGCCGTCGCCCGTCGGCCCTTTGGAAGAAAAGTAGGAAACACCATACCTGTGCGGCATGTCGCGATGGGTCGAGCCGACCGTGATCGCGTATTCGGCATTACCAGGGTCGTTAATAGTCAGGTCGAGGCAGGTGTCGCTTTTACCCTCTTTCGTTTGCAGCGTGCCATAACCGGTGTTGCCCGCTGCGATCACGACGACGACGCCAGATTTGACGAGACGGTTGACTTCGGTGCACAACGGGCTGTGGCCGCAGGCGAACCACTTTGGATCGAAAGGAAAGCCAAGGCTGAGATTAACGCCATGGATTTTAAGGTCACGCCCATGACCGTTTAACAACTGCACGTGCGAGATAGCCGCGATCACGTTACTTGCATTCCCGATGCCGAATTCATCAAGTACCTTGAGACTCACGAGCTTGCACTTGGGAGCCATGCCACTGACCGATTCCAGCTCCACTTTACGGAGAACTGCTTTTTGGTTGGCATCGAGCTCTCGCGAGACAGCGAGCATCTTTATTCGGTCTGAGCCTTTTTTCTGCGACTGTTCACCCGCAATGATCCCAGCAACGTGAGTTCCATGTCCACAATCGTCCTGCAGAGGTCTAGCCCCGCCCTGCGTACCGGTGAAATCTGCGTGATACGGCGAGATGAGATCGATGTTTCCGTGGAGGCAGAAATGCGGGTGCAAGCCGTCGATCCCTGTGTCCATGACAGCCCAAGTGATGCCTTCGCCCGAGGCGGTGAAGGAGTTGCGCGCGGCATCGACTTTAACTGTGCAGATCGAGCGGGTGATGCAGCTCCGAACCTCGAAGTCGGGCCAAATATGGTGGATCGTTCGGAAACGGGAAATCTCGATGGTCGGGGCCGCGTCAATTGCTTCATTGGTGGCTTCGCCTTTTCGGCCGACAGCTTGCTCGATGACTTTAGGCTTTGCTACGGTCGCTTTCTTAGCCAACCTTTTGGCTTCCCGCAGGTCAATCTCGACGAGCGCCTTGATCACGCTTCCCTCAAGCCGGGCAAACACATATTGGTTGCTCACCTCGGTCTTGTACTCGTCCACGCCTTGGTCTGGATCGGTCACCTGAGCGGCTGTCTTTGCCTCCTCGATGTATTTCTTGATCAGAGCCTTGGCGACCCGGCGCGGATCAGGGTGCTTGAATTCGTCGTCTTTGACGTCCGATTTGCCGCCGCCTATCTCGAGCGGCTTGAAGTCGAGATTGATGTCGATGATCACCTCGAATTGCGTCGGCCAGATGCGTTCGATAGCGGGTTGCCGATCCGCGGCCATCATCCTGAGGAGCCGACGGATGACTGCGCCCTCAAGTGAGGAGAGCGCGACATGATCGCTGATCTTTGGATCGGGCTCATCGACACTTGGCGACGTTTTTGCGCCGACTTTCTTAGCAGCTTCGGGAAGAAGCTTGCGAACCACTTCTAACGCGGCTGACGAGCCGCCGGGAAAATCCGGGTGCAGGAAAATTGCGGCGTTGTGCGTGTCGCGGATGAGTGGGTGTTTGTCCTCAATGTCCTTTGAGACTTTTAGTTCCTGCTCGATCTGCTCTAGCAGCGGAGGCGCGATGATCGAACGTGTCAGATTCGTGTGATTGAAAGGATGTGGTCTGCGTTCGAGATCTGGACGTTGTCGGGTAGTCATGGTCGTTTGAATGAGTACGTGTTATTAGAGGAGTATGTCCATGAACGCAGCTTCCATAGAAGTAGCGTCTTATTTGGCGTATTGCCTAGCCTGTTGGCTAAACTGAAGCTCAACAATTTAAACAAATAGTATTCCTGCTTCTGACCGGATCGCTATCCGTACTATTACTGATAAGATAGATTTTGAGTGGGATTTAAGGTCCAGTGTAGCGATTAGAGAACTATAGCTGTATAAGAGCTTCCAAATTTCTTCACTTCCTGTGCCCGTTTTGCCAGTCAAGCCAGACAGTGAGCCTATTAAGAACAGTAACATAGCGGCGGCTATTGTAATTATCCGGGAGCAGTTCATCGATTCGGCTATTTGGCCAAATGGGCAATTTTTCCAAAGTGTCTTTTAATCATGCTGCTGAATTCAGGCCATTCAGCTTGGCGGAACCCAATAAGGTTTGGATGGCTGCGGCGCGGTGGCGACCGGCACGCTCGTCTTAACAAAATGTGCTAGGTTTTCCTCGACTACGAGTTTTGCCTCTTCTTCTGAAAATAACACTTCCTAAGCTATCCAAAACCTTCGTTTCTGGATATAGGTAGTGCCAGATGATTAACTAAAATTGACTGTCCGCTTGTCGTGAGTATGCTGCCGTTTGGAAATATGAATTGAGTGGTTCTTGTGGATCGGTTTTTGCCTGTCAATTGAATGACGAAATTCGGCCATAACCGGCCTGTCAATAATACATAATGAATGTCGGTTGAACTTAGGGAAACAGTCACTCAAAACCATAATTCATCAGGGCGGTGAAGAGGATTCCATTTTCATTGGAACGCCTAGATGGGCAGATGATGCACTAGCCATCTCCTTTGCTCGCTGCAATGCAGACCTAATGGGAAGTAGGCGCATATCGATCTTACTTTCCGTAACAGCTATGCGGATCCCATCATTCACGTCAACGGCGTAGCCGTGCAGTGCGAGTGCCATATTGGACTGGTCGTCACGCTCAAGTTGGAAAACGCACACGCTCTGAACTGTCACGTTTCTGCTAAGTATGTCGCACAAAGACAGATAGCTCAGTCTCCCACTCTTCGCATCAATGCTAGTTGATAGTGATACCCAATGAGCATGTTCTTTACCCTGTTCATCGAACGATTGCCCCCGTATGACTAGGCCCTCGAAATTCTGCTCAAAATGCTCCACGATATATCTCAAATCGTCATCGTGGCCACGAAAGTAGCCGATCCATGTGCCGTGCATAAATGATGCGCCGAACACTCTCGACTTAAACCAAAGCCACTTACTCAGTATTAGTTCAACTGCCCATGCAATTAGTTTATAAAGTGTAATAGATGCGATGATAGTTCCTCCAAGAATAACAGTCCATGAAGGAGCAAACATCGTCTGAATTAGTGGAAGTAAATGAACGAATGCTCCATACATGACCGTTATGGTAACGGTACAAACTATCAGGTAGAACCTGCCTGCTGACTCAATCACTGCAAATTGTCTCCAGTCTCAAGTTTAATTCCTACGCCTAGGAGTCTGTCGGACTTAGCGATTCGATACCAATTATTCTCCACCACACTGGGGAATTTGGCTTAGATTTTGAGCATAAAACCACATTATCGTATAGACCCGCATATATATGCTAAATATTTTCCACTAAAAATAGTTGATTAACGCTTATCCGACAGACTACTAGAAATTATTATGGTTTCCGCCTTTCGCCTTTATTGAACGATAAACTCAGCAAATGTACTCAGAACGCTAACTATGTACTTCTTACGTTAGGCGACTTTCGTGAATAGTAGCAGTCGGCCGACTCTAGATGATCATATGCGCTGATCTTGTCATTTCACTGTCACAATTGGGACGGAGACCGCAACTTTCCACCTAGTCTCCGGGATATCAGCAATGACTGAGAACTGAGAGTAACCATCAGCAAATCGAAGCACGTCATCATCAAGAGAAATGGGAATGACGCTGTTGGCGATATGCGTTGTCAATAGATCTCGCCGGCTTAGGTACAAGAGTCGTCGATGTGGATAACCTGAGTTCGGAGTTTGATGTCCATTTTGGTCGACATCGGTAACGGGGAATTCGTTATTTGGTGGGAGTAGGCACAGACCGTTGCTATCAATTAGGAGTAAAGCCATATCATCGTCCCAGAAGATGCGAGCTAGATCACGCGGTGTATTCCATTGCCCGATCTGGCAAGCTGAGAAGAGAAGACCCTTCATGTATCCGTCCGACATCAGTGGACAGCAGAGAAAGAAGGTCGAGTTCTCGTTGAACACCGACTCGGCGACATCGGAAACGAACTTGGTGCGGAAAGTCTTGGCTTGCCGGAAATAGGGGCGATCTGAAAAAGAATAGCCTGGCTTTGTAGCTCTATCTTGATGCGAGATTCCTGGAGGAGTCGCGTACGCCTCGGGAATTCCTTGATCATTTAACAAGTAGGTTCCCTGACTTGCCAATGACCCAAGACTCTGCTGGACTTCTTCCAACCATGACGTATCGTGATTCCCCCCAAGATATTCCAGCGCATACAGCGAAACGGCTTCTAGTTTTAGAAGTCCTTCTCGCAATTCGGTTGAGAGGGAGTTTACGACTTTTTGAAGGCGCTGATAGACATGAACGTCTGGAGACTTCGGATGACATCGAATAGTCGCCATGTCTGCCAATGCTATACCAAGACCTTGGCTGCGAACATATTCGATTTGTGCCGTTATAAGCGGAGGATGCAGGGCCACAATACCCCGTGCGGCAAATACTTCGGGAGTATGAGACCGCATGTCAAACTGCAGACTGTAGAAGTGCGGACGCGTCGAAACATGGTTACCACCATCACGAAGGTGCTCATATTCGTAGATCGTGTCTTCAACCAATCGCGATACCTCTGGGTCATTATGGCTGAAGCCCAGAAATAAGGTGTGCCTGTCCCTGAGAAGTTCCTTCAATTGTTCGAAGAAGGCTTTATTAAGACGATAGTGCCTTCGATAGTCCCTTCTTGTCAGAATCAGGTATTCGTCAAGCCGGGAGGCGCATCCGTGAATCTTGAACAACACTCCTGTGTTTTCTGTGAGAGCTCTCCGTACCTCATCCCTTCCAAGATCTGCACTGTTCACCACGACGGGAATCGGTTTGGAATTGACAAACCGCCATGCCTTCTCGAATAGCACATCGTAGTTTGTGGTGATATAGATGGGTAGCCGCAAAGCGGCAAGCAAGAGATGATTCGTGGAGAACTTGTCAGCTCGAGACATGACTGATCTCAGAGTGTCCTGAAGAACCTCGTGGCCGAGTCGTTGGCTTGCCAGTTCCGCGGTGGTCAGGGGGTCCGACTTAAGTTCATCGTCGTCTAGAAGTGCTTTCTCAAGTCCGAAATATTCAGCCAGAATTTTGTTCCACCCCGGAATACCGCACGGAATTGACAGGCCTGCTCCAAAGAAAACAGCACTTTCCCCGGTACGCATTGCGTGAGCTAGTCTAGGAGGCCAAAACGTGGGCAGGGAATCAAGCTGCAGTTGATCCAGAGCCAAGGCCCTTTCACAAACCTCCTCTAGGTGCTTTCGAATCGCCTCAGCCACGGGAACATCTGCGCAAGCTTCATTGGTAACTGAACGGTTGATCTCCTGTGACAGATTTTTTATCAGGAAAGGCGTCTGCAATCAAATCTCCTTTGACTTTGGCTGACTGTGAATAAATGGTTTCCGTATATCATCGCTAATTGCTAGAGGCTAAACAACAAATTCTGATTTTATGTTGGTTTCCATGTCTTAACTTATCCAACTTTATGTGATAGAGATTAAGTCAGCTATACAACAGAAAACAGCCAGATGTCTGCTAATCGTCTAAGGCAGCTGTGAGTCGAACTCGGCCTTCTACGAATGCCGCAGTTCGGCCAAAAAGAGACGAACAGGTATTGGTTGTTAGCGGCAAGTCGTTTACACAAAGCTGGTCATTTAACGATCGCTATAACCGGACGCAAAAAGCAGAGCAACGTAGCGCTTTTTGCGGTCCGAGTTAATAGCCTTGTTATAAATTGAAACTCGAACTCTTCAACGCCATTTGAACTATTGCACAAAGTGAATAGTAACTCATTAGATTGGATGACCTGTTAGATGGATGCCAAAAGCTTATATAAATTACCCCATCTGAAATATATGCGCGATCAGAAATTTTCTTTTTATTCTCAAGTTTCTTGCTGATAAGTGACCAAGTATTACCACACACAATAATATTTGGACTTATATCTTTAATTTGAGATGAAAGCAGATTCCAATCTTCGCTTACATATTTTTCAAGATCTTTCGTTGTAGAGCTCTTCTTCCCGCTGCTTTTTTTAATATTTACTACGGCTGAAGAAAAGAGAGCTTGTCTAACATCTTCACCGACTTGAACATAAGGTGAAATCTCACCATCCTTTAGAATTTTATGAATACCATACGCCCATTGAGCCATTGGCTTAAAGGTTCTACCAGATACGCCGCGCCTTTTTATTAATGTTGGTAAATCCCATGTTCCTTCTGATTTTTTAGAGTCGTAAGCTTCTTTGAGTAGAAACATAACTTTCTCACTTGATTTATCCCAAAGGTCTTGGTCAATAACTCCATCAGTAATAAATAGCTGATCTTTGTGTATATCTTTAGCCCTCCAATTATCAAAATAGCTAATCACTGATTCCCCACTTTCCTAAGGTTATAACGTAAAGCTAAGCCACGAGCCGAGTGAAGTCGGCTTGAGCGACGGTTATGCCGGTTTTCTCTTTTGATAGTTGATGCTGAACCACAAGCCCAGCACTCCAAAAATTACATGCATTAACCACTGCCGAAAGACGTAATTGTGAAAATTGACATGGTAGTGGGTAAATACCGCAAGAAACATAAACACGCTAATTGGTCCGGATATTAAACCGAAGAGATACGCACACTTTCCTTTTTTCAATTTTATAGCTAGCCACTGCACGGGGGCACAAACAGAGAGCACGAAAGACGCAACAAGAAACAGCGCAAGCAACCAAGCCTCCAGAATGTCTGTCGCCGAAAAGAAACCAAATAGCCACCAACCATAGAAGACCCACAATGCAAATCCTATACTGCCGAGAAGTACGATTTGCGTGGCGTAAAAGAGAACCGCTCGTTTTATTGGATTAATAGGCGTAACGTCTGACATAATAGGCGCGCTTTAGCATGTCCCACTTGATGAGTGAGTTAGGCTCACACCTTCAACTTCTGTGAACCACAGCGAGCCGAATTTCTCCCAGCTGAACGTGTAGCTTTTGCTGAGATTTACCATCACGGACTTTCCTCCTACGGGAACAGATAGTTGACCACCTGGAAATGTATAGCCATGTGAAATATCGTAAGCCCAGCACTTCCCCTTCCTTACTCTTGGATTTACAAAACGCTCAAGATCATTCATCACTAATGCAATTCCACGCGAAGCGTGACCAAGCTCTATGTACTCCTCAAGTATGTGTAAGTCTTCGTATACATCTTTCATGAAAATATCATGTGCTCCACGATTGCCTCCCGAGGCTGCTACCGCTCGATAACATTTCATCTCTATTGCTATCCGAAGTTCTCCAGATAGTGATTTGGCTCGTAGTAGAACGTCGATATTGTTCGAGCCATTTTTTGTTTTTACCCCAGTTTCAAGCTCTAGTTCTGCACTTTCTTCTTTGTGATGCAAAGTAAGTGGAAGAATCTGCTTCAATATGTAGGCGTATTGAAGCTGCATAGACGCTTCCTTGTTGATTGGAATTAACCCACCGCCAACTTTTCTGGCGAATACATGCCAAGCTACACTTATTGCGTTTCGAAGGCGGTCTTCAAAAGTTTCTGCAGTAACGAACATCTATATGCCTAACAAGTGATTAAATAGTTTCTGTATATCATCCATGATTACCTCACTCTAGACAACAAACTCAGTAAATTCCACAGACGCTAACAGTATATCTTTCCGTATTGGATAATATACAGTTTCTTCTTATCTTAGCGATTGTCTGTTAACCGGCAATAACCAGCCGATCAAATAACTGTTGTAAACGGCCAGCTTGGGTCGAACTCGGTCTTTCGCGAATGCCGCAGTCCAGCCAAAAAGAGACGATCGAGAATTTCAAAGAAATGGCGGGGATGGTCAGAAAACTGCGGTTCAACTCGTGAGCTAACCGATAGGGATTAGAACCGTCCGAGTTGAGTAAGGAGTTAAGTTATCGACGCAAATTACAGTAATATAAGTCTGATCCTTTGATCAACTGGAAAACCTAATTAGGCTGTATCCTTTTCTGCTCCGCATTTCTTTCAATATGATTATTAGATGTTCTAATTCTTAAAGGGTCAACTAGTGATCGACTAATAACCACTATCTGTTGAAGTTTTGCATGGTAAATAAAAATATCATTTCCAGCTTTTCCAAGATAGCGAAGATCTTTTTCTTCTGCTGTTAAACCTTTTATTTCATTTGTTATATATTTAAAAACACTTCCTTCTTCAATTTTAAGCGATTGATATTTTCCATAGCCATATGCTTGAAGTGGGAAAAGGGTGGCAATAAAGACTAACATCAGTTGGTTTCTTAAGTATGAGTCATTTTCGATTAGACCACTAAGAAAAACTAGGGTGGTCACCAATAAAGCAAATAACATAGGTAAGATTAGCCACTTGCTAGGGCCACCAAAAAAGATGGTGAGTACAATAAATACCAAAAACACTTTATCAGAAAGCTTGATGGCTTTTTTAGCCGCGATAATGTTTTTATTTTCGCTACCTTCAGTCTTATCTTCAAACTGATGAATTGCACTACCGACTCCTATACCAATAACCGAAAAAACTCCTACTCCAAGAAGAGGCACTGTCGATAGAACAATAATGTCAGATGCTGTTAGGAAGGAAAATATATCTATAGCAAATGTTCCCCAATACCCCCACAAATAGCACACAGAAATAATTACCGAGAAAGGAATAGTGAGTATGCTTAATTTAGACAATTGATCCATTCTTTTCCAAAACTTAACAAATTATTATCCAAGTCTGACTAACACAGGTTTTATCGTATCTAGTTGTCAGGAATGAGTTTTAATACCAAATTTTCTAAGCGGTTTAATCAACATTTTATGCATGATAAACGGATCGGAGTAACTCCAAAAAGTACATTTCAAATGACCGAAATGAGACTCTCAACCGACATTTAAAGATATGAGTTAATTGTCTGGTTTGGGTCTGTTTTACTCCTTCAATGTTGACAGAGCAAGTTCGGCCATTACCCGTCATTGGCCAGTTTCAAGTGAATGGCTGGTTAACTTTGGAAAGTGGTCATTCAGCGGTCACAATTAACCGCTACCCCTGTCCCTGCTAAGTAAACTTGATAATTAAATCTAAGAATCATAATGGCGAGTTTGTGTGCATACGAACAGAACTTAAAGCCGCGTCTGCTCTTCCGCATGTACCCCATAGTTCTGGAACAATATGACAAAGCTGCTGTATGTGGGAGTACAGTTTTTCGATTTCATCGTGTTGTAATGTTTGAAAAGCTAGTTCCGTCACCCACTCACCCACAAAGTGGCACCAATCAGTAAGATCAGAATGAGCCGCCGCCGCAATAAGTCCTACCCATATTGAATCTTCAGCAGATAATTTGTGTACCTGTTCGTGTCTATATCTTCGCACCAAGATTCTCAATTCTTCTGCGAGTTCGACACTTCTGGTTACTGAAGCAACGGTAGCGAGTCCACGTAAAACATAAATTAGCTCATTTTTATTGCCTACCCTCTTTAACTGATGTTTCATTTCCCTCAATGCCTTAGCAGCAAGTTCTGCTTGGTTTGAATCAAGACGAAATAATAAAACCGAGTTAACGAGAGCTGCAAACGATGTCGGCTGGAGCATGCCATCTCCTAGCCGTTCTTGAATTATCCGCAAAAAATCATCAGATGGATCAGTTTGCGATTCAATACCACCTTCCAAGGGACCAGGTAAAAAAGGAAATGGATATTCAATAAATGATTGAAGACTTTCAGGAGATTCTCCAAACAATAAGTTACGCAAAGTCGATGCTTCAATCTTCGATGCGTTTTGATTTGCTACGTTGATTATTCTCCCTATGAACTCAGCTTTAAGCTGAGTGGACGACACTGAATCTGGCTGCCACCGTGGTTCGTGTCGAAGATCAGTCATACCTTGAAGATAATAAATCATTCCCCTGGCTTCAAGCGCCCATTTAGAGAAATTGGTAACATTTACAGACAAACTAATGATTTCGCGTTCTATTAATGATGCTTGCGCAATTGATGCCAATCTTCTCCAAAACGCTGGCTTCCCTGTCAGAATTCTTGTCCGAGCAAGTTCACCATCAACTAACACGATTAATGCGGATAACAGCATAAATCTGCTGCTGTCAGCATCGCAATTGTCATCCCGTATTTGCTGAATTAGATTTTTAATATAGGGCTCAATTTTTGGGTATTTGTCTAAAATTGATAGACCGATCTCAATTGCTCCGAGTTGAGATATTCTGTCTCCTTTGACTTGTAGCCACTCGTAAGCCTGAACAAGGTCATCTTCATTTAATCGATCAATATCTATTGCGGATGGTAATGACGAATGCGATGACAATAATAGCGCGAGCAAGAATCCGTCATAAGCTCTCCATAACATCAGCTGACTAATATGCTTTTTTGCTACTGAATTCGCATACTCTACAATGTTTAGGCTTTGCTGATACTCACCAACAAGACTATTGAAATAAAGACTTGATCGCGGAACAAGTGTCGAGAAACTACTCTCTCCTCTCGTTATTTCCGACCTAGCCAATGTTGCCACTCGAATCGGGGTTTCTTTGATTTCATTATGAAGTTCTCCAAACTCATCATCCTGCAAAGCTGCAGAAGAGAGAATTTTTCGCCATTTGTTTACTGCCTTCTCCGGTAAATTAACCTCTTCAGCTATTCGCTCAAAGGCATTCAACCTTTCTGTTCTATCAGCAGAGAAAGCGGATAGATCTGGCAGGAAAAATTTGCATTCTCCATGCGATAAGCTAATCCGGCACTCATTATTTACAGGTACGGTCTCCAAAAGCCATTCCCTTTTTGATGTATCTAGTAGGATTTGTTGAGCATCCCTTTTTTCAAGAATTTTTCGAACGGAATTATAAAAACCTGAAGTCTGAAACGATGCTTCGTTGTCTCCGAAGGTAATTTGGCCGTCATTACTTAACCCATAACGATTCCGAAAACTTAAATCAGAAATTAGAGATTCTCGAATTGATACTGGGAAAAATTTCAATGCGGTTAACGCTAGTAGTGAATCTTCATGATGAACAGGCATTATTATTCGAACTCCTTTAAATCTTCGGGTTCGACTATAGACGATATGAATTCTTTAGCCTGATTGATAATCACAGAGTATAGCTCCGGCTCCTCTTTTTGTATTTTTTCCAGGATATGTTCGTCAATCCATTTCCAATATCTTTCTTTACCTTCACGAGGAGCATCTGATAGCGCCAATAGCAAAAGCATAACTTGAGAACTATAGGCATTTCTTAGTAAGTATGGATCATTACCTATACTTAAAAAATGAGCCCATCTCCGTATGTCAAATATATGTATCAGCCACTCTGAACGGGCTCGCACTGTAGCCTCGTCATTTTCAGTTCGCCACTGAGCAATTAGAGAATTCAAAAATATTCGGATTAGATTTTCCAGCCAAAATCCCTCCTTTGGAAACTGGAGGAAACTACTCATGCGCACCTGAAGAATATTTTCGCGAATTGCTCTCAATTCTGCTGATTCTAGTAAGCGGCCGTCATCTACCTCCGCAGAAGATAAATGATGTTGTAACTCTTCATTTGTTATTGGCACAAAGAGATAACCGGCGCGGCGCAGTTCTCTTCGGTAATCAAACATCTTGTCGCTAGTAATATTGCCCTTTGATTTCAAAACATCAAATAAGTCAAGTGTTGTCAAAACATCGGTATTCTCAATCTTGGGATACTGATTCAAAAACCGATCATCGACAATAATAGCGTCTGCACCATTGGCTAGACCAAATATTTCAAATGTCGGTTGAAATGCCAAGATATCTGGCTCTGCATCATCTATTTGCGCAGCCTTCCCCAGTTTTATTTTTCCTGTCTGAATACCGGCAGCGAGAAATTTCCTGATATCCTCAATAACAGTCTCTACTTTCGAAGTGAGTTCCTCGTAGCTTAGCAGCGCATTGATGTCCTTTATTTTCTCGGCTGAGATATACGCGCTTAAGCCTGCTGGACGTAACTTATCGAGAAGCCCCGTATGTTGCAGATGAGTTACGGATAAATCATCCAAATACAGGATCGCATCATCGGATATTTCTGGTTGATGCGGCCATGGTTTGTCATGCAGGCTAAAGTATGATCGTGCAAGGCGTTCTTCGGTCGTAGTGAGTTGCCCTTTTTGTTTCAGCTTGTTAACAATTGCCATGCAACTGCATAGTTTAGACTGATAAGGAGTGAGATCTACTTCCTCTTCCATCAGTGAGCCGATACGATGAACCGGTGAAGTTCTTATGACAAGCCTTTGCCTACTGCTATCGCTGACGGCTTGGGCTTCGGCAATCATGGCTGCAAACTCCTCACCAACTTCATTGGCTAAGTCAGAATCAATTGTTACGCTGCAACTAAAGCTTTTTAATGCTCCATTCGCATGTAATCCTCTGATTTTAGAAGCCTCCTTTATCCTACTAGGCTGATGAAATGAGACCCTTTGTTTTTCTTGAAAAAGCCATCCTAAAGTGGAATGCGCAATGAAAACTTGTTCAAAGGCGTTACAAGTTGTCTCAAGTATTCCAAGAAGCCCCAAAGTTAGAAGAACGGAAGGATCAACGACGATAGTCTTATAATCTTTATATTGCAATGGTTGCCTAACTCCACTGTAGGCAGGTATACGGGCGCGACTTCTAGGATCAGGTTCAATTCGACTTGCCATTGCGGTGACAAGGAACATATCGATAAAGGATCTGTTTAAAGCATTAGCAGCTGCAAAGATAGGGATATTTCCAACGCTCAACTGTTGCCATATTTCATTTTCTCTGCGATCCCACTCAGGTTTTCGATCCAAAAGCTCTTTCAAAGACATTTTTTGAAGTGGACCTTTTTCACCAGAGTGTTCGACGGCTTGCTGAAACCACTCTGCAACTAAGTCGCTATCTTCCCACCCAGCTTTTGTCGCCAAAATATAAGCAGCCATAAGTACATTTGCATTATTGGCATCCTTGGCAACAGCGACAGACACAAGTTCTTTAGTTCGTGGCGATCCCACAAACTGAGCTAAATGCGCAGTGTGCATTAGTTCATCGGCAGATCTTTCATTCCTTTTAAGCCATTCTTCTTCTATATATGGAAGTAGGGTTTCCCAAGCACCAGAAGCTATCGCTAAATTAACCGTTAGCAAACGATCATTAAAGTCGTCGCGCTTAGACTTCAACTTTTTCAAAACAACGAAAGACTCAGCCAAAGATCCATCGCGGTAAAGAACCCAACTCCAAGACATTTGAAGGTTGTCAGATTGATCTAAAAATTCTGGATATTTTCTCAATAATTCAGCTAATTCATCGTATTTATGGGACTGGTTTAGAGCTTTGGCTAAACGCTCAGCATCTGGCAAGGCCAGAGTTCTATTGAATAACAGCCCGCCGAAGTGACACAATTGCGACCAATCGTTTTGTTCTTCCAGCAAATTTACCAAATTGATGAGATCATTAAGCAGGTCAGAACTTTTGAACTGAGCTAGACGTGTTTTGAAGTGGCTACACTAAACCGGACACACAATCTAAAATAACCTGAAAAAAGAAGGTGTGCCGAAAATGGATCAAGAAAAACAAAAAGCAAAGCAATAT
>Ga0208888_100599_pt1 | contig 15813 bp, 13 predicted proteins | sample LakWasM115_HOW13_2_FD_183929 | JGI IMG/M metagenome (GOLD analysis project Ga0208888, IMG submission 183929) | Freshwater sediment methanotrophic microbial communities from Lake Washington under simulated oxygen tension - Sediment Metagenome... | ecosystem: Environmental > Aquatic > Freshwater >...
GGCGCCGTATGTGTGGCCCGCGCAGCCTCGACCACGGCCTTGTACTCGGGGGCGTTTTTGTCGGGCTTGAACAGAATCCGGTACAACTGCTCGCGAATCGGCTCAGGGCAGTGACCTGTGCCCAGCTCGGTCGCCCATTGGGTGATTTGCAGAGCCAGCACTTTCTTCTTCTCGATGGCGGCCAGCGCCAGAGCAATGACGTCGGCAGATGCCTTGCGAAACCGCCCCTTGCCGGCGCGGCGGAAGTAGTGGGGCGACTCGAACAGGCGAAACAGCATGGCCGCCTGCTCGGCGAGCGGCGCCTGGGCAGAAAAATAGTCGCGTGCCAGATCGGCAAAGCCGAACTCTTCCTCTGGTGCAAATTCCCAGGCCATTTCCAGCTCAATCCCCTGGCTGGCAGATTGCGCTGCCGCCATGAACTCGGCCGGCGCCGGTTTGTCGAATTTAATCAGCATGTTGGCGGTCTTGACCTTGACCCGCTTGCCGCTGTCGAGTTCTACCTGCGCCGACGCATCCGTCTCTGACAGTACACGGCCGGCCATGAATTTTCCGGCTTCATCAAACAATAAAAACATAGGGCGGCATTGTCCCATGCCGCCTTGTCGCCGGATTCCGGGCAGTTTTTGCCCCCTGTTTATGGGAGGCCCCTGCACCGCAGATGCCGATATGCTCGGGGGTATGGCTGGTTTGGCTCCCGTGGGGTGCTGGGGCTGTGTGGGAGTGCAACGCGGTGTGGCGTGTATTGATTGTTGAAGATGACCCGCAGATGCGAGAGTTTTTTGCCGGCAGCGTGCTGCGCTCGCCGCAGTTGACGCTGATCTCCAGCGTGGCCACGGTGGCTGACGCCAAGGAATGGCTGGACCGTGCCACGCCTGGGGTAGACGTGCTGCTGACCGACCTGGGGCTGCCCGACGGCAGTGGTTTGGATGTGATTCGCCACGCGCGCCTGCGCAATCCGGGCTGCGAGGCGCTGGTCATTTCCATGTTTGGCGACGAAGACAATGTGCTGGCCAGCATTGAAGCCGGAGCATTGGGCTACATCCACAAGGACGCTGCACCCGACGATATTGCGAACACCATCCTGGAAATGAAGGCGGGGGCGTCACCGATCTCGCCCATGATTGCGCGTCGGGTGCTCTCCAAATACCGGTCCATGCAGTCAAATATTGCCTTGGCCCATGCGGTGATGGCCCAGCCGGCCATCAAGAATGATCCGCCTGACAGTGAAAGAGGACTGCTTTCCAGGCGCGAGCAGGAGGTGCTGGAGCTTATCTCCCGCGGTTTCTCCTATTCCGAAATCGCCGAATTGAAAAGCTTGAGTGTGCATACCATCCAGACCCACATCAAGAGCCTGTATGGCAAGCTGGAAGTGCACTCCAAAATGGAGGCGGTACTGGAAGCCACGCGCATGGGTTTGCTGCCGCGGCAATCGCCCGCTTCGGAGAAAAAATGACGCACAGGCGCTTGTGGCCCTGGTTGCGGACCCTGCTGGGTCGGGGTGCCATCCCTGTCTGCCTGTTGGTCGGGTTGGGCTGGGCCAGTGCCGGCTCAGCTGCCATACTGAGTTTGACGCAGGCCCAGGCTGCCGTGACCGTCAACGGTGAAACAAATCACCGGACGCTGGATCTGCCTTACCACTGGGACCATGCCAACCCGGGGCAGCGAGGGGAAGCGGTGTTCGACTTCGATTTTGAACTGGCCCAGGCGCCGGATGCCGTGTGGGGTATCTACCTGCCGCGTCTGGGCAATGCCTATGAAATCTGGCTCAACGGGATCGTGTTGCAGCGCAACGGCGATCTGCAGGCATACAACGGCGCAGACTACGCAAGGGTGCCGCGCTACATCACGGTGGGCAGCGGACAATTCAAGACGTCCAACCATATCCGCGTGCACATTCGCGCCGACGTCGGTCGGCGCGGTGGCTTGGCGCCGCTGTTGATTGGCCCACAAGACGAGGTGTACCCCCTGTATGCGAACGACTACCGGTGGCGGGTCACGGGGTCGGTTGCTGTTGCAGCGTTCTGTTTTGTCGTTGGACTGACGGCGCTGGCGCTGTGGAGTACCCCGGCGGGTCCTCCGCAGTCCGGCCGGATGGGCCGTGATCCCCTGTACGTCTTTGCCGCGCTGGCGCAACTGGCCCTGGCGGTCAGCGTGGGCGATGTCCTGGTTGAAAATCCGCCGCTGCCCTGGCCCTGGTGGGGCATGGTTCAGGTGGTAGCTGTGGGGCTTTGGGGATGCAGCATGGCACTGGCCTGCATGGAAATTGCCCGTTGGGGTCTGCAGCCGTGGGCGCAGTCGTTTCGCCGCTGGCTCACGGAACTGATGCTGGTCTGCCCGGTGATGGCCTGGTGGGCCCTGGGCTCTGGGCAGCCCATGGCGTTGACGGTCTGGTATGGCTTATTCGAAGCAACCCTGCTGCTCTTCACGGCGGCCTTTTTGTGGAGCGCGCTTCGCCAGTCGCACGTTGAGCAGCGCATGGTTGCCGTCGCCGCTGCGATCAACATTGGGGTTGCCGTGCGGGATCTCTACGTTTTCCGGATTGACCCCGCCTATGGCATCAACACCTGGCTGCGGTATTCGTCGGTATTGTTTGGTTTGGCGCTGGGTTATGTGGTCTTGTTGCGGTTTCGCGCCACCAGTGTCCAGTTGCACGATTTGCTGGGCACGCTGGCGTCCCGCGTGTCGAAAAAGGAAGACGCACTGCGCGAGACCTACGCCCAGCTGGAGTTGCTGGCGCGCCAACAGGAGCGCACGGCCGAACGTGGGCGCATCTTGCGCAATATGCACGATGGAGTCGGTGCGCACATCAGTTCGGCGATGCGCCAACTGCAGGCGGGTGGCGTCGGTCCGCTGGCACCCGGGCAGGACGAAGTGCTGCTTACGCTGCGCGATGCGCTCGACCAGTTGAAGCTGTCCATTGACTCCATCCACCTGACTGCGGGTGATATCACGGCCTTGCTGGCCAATTTGCGCTACCGTCTGGGGCCCCGGTTTGCGGCCATGGGTATTGAGTTGCAGTGGGATGTGGATCTGCTGCCTCTGTGCCCGGGGCTGGATGCGAGCGCGATGAGCGAGTTGCAGTTCATGCTGTTCGCAGCGTTGTCCAATGTGCTGCAACATTCCCAGGCCCGGGTTCTGCGGATTGAAGGTCATGCCCGGGATCACATGCGGATTTTTGTACGGGTAGTGGACGACGGCTGTGGTTTTGATCCGCAGGCCGATCAGCGACAGGGGCTCGCTACCATGCGTGAGCGGGCTGCCTCCATCGGCACCCATCTGCATATCAGCAGCCAGCCGGGGAAAACCGTCGTGGAGATTCAGCTGGACGTTGAGTCCCCCGGCTCAGCCTAGGCACCCGTCTGCGGGGATAATGCGGCACTCTATGGCATCTGTTTTTGACAAACCCTCTGTCTGGAGGCGCATTGCGCCCTGGTTTCACGGCTTTGATGGTCCGCTGGCTTTTGCCGTGTTTCTGCTGGCCTGTGCGGGTCTGCTGACGATGTATTCATCGGGTTACGACTACGGAACCCGGTTTGAGGACCATGCCCGCAATATGCTGATCGCCGCCGGAATCATGTTTGTGGTGGCCCAGGTGCCGCCGCAGCGTCTGATGACCCTGGCGGTTCCGCTGTACCTGGTGGGCGTGGCATTGCTGGTTGCCGTGGCGGTTTTTGGTATCACCAAGAAAGGGGCCAAGCGCTGGATCAACGTGGGAATCACCATCCAGCCCAGCGAGATTTTGAAAATTGCGATGCCGCTCATGCTGGCTTGGTGGTTCCAGAAGCGCGAAGGCCAACTGCGACCGCTGGACTTTGGCGTGGCGGCCCTGTTGTTGGGGGCTCCGGTGGCCTTGATCATGAAGCAGCCCGACCTGGGTACGGCTCTGCTGATTCTTGCGGCCGGCATGTCGGTCATTTTTTATGCCGGAATGAGCTGGAAGCTGGTCATTCCGCCGGTGCTGCTGGGATTGGTCGGCGTGGTGCTGATTGTGGCGTTTGAGCCGGCACTGTGTGCCGATGGCGTGCGCTGGCCCGTGCTGCACGACTACCAACAGCAGCGCATTTGCACCCTGCTTGACCCGACCCGCGACCCGTTGGGCAAGGGCTTTCACATCATCCAGGGCATGATTGCCATCGGCTCGGGGGGCATTACAGGCGTTGGTTTCATGAAGGGCACGCAGACGCACCTGGAGTTCATCCCGGAGCGCACCACCGATTTCATTTTTGCCGCCTACTCGGAAGAGTTTGGTTTGCTGGGCAATTTGTTCCTCATTGGCGCCTTCATCTTCCTCATCCTGCGCGGCCTGGCCATCGCCCTGGATGCGCCGACGCTCTTCTCACGCCTGCTGGCCGGTAGCGTGACCATGATTTTCTTCACCTATGCCTTCGTCAACATGGGAATGGTCAGCGGCATCGTGCCTGTGGTGGGCGTGCCCTTGCCCTTCATCAGCTACGGCGGCACCGCCATGGTGACTCTGGGGCTGGCGGTGGGCATTCTGATGGCTATTGCCAATTCCAAGCGGCTGGTGCAGTCCTGATATCCCGCGTCGGGCAAGCCTCGGTGCAGACGCCTAGAATCGGCCCCATGATTGCACGCGAACCTACTATCGAACGCCTGGCCACGGCCCAGCGCCTGCTGCTCACCCCTTTCGGGCTGGACGAAACCCACCTTGCCCGCGCATTGAGTGAAATCAAGGCCCATCGGGTGGATGAGGCAGATCTGTATTTTCAGTACACCCGTTCCGAGGGCTGGAGCCTGGAGGAGGGCATTGTCAAGACGGGCTCCTTCAGCATCGACCAGGGAGTCGGCGTGCGCGCGGTAAGCGGTGAAAAAACCGCCTTTGCCTATTCGGATGACATTTCCGAATCAAGCCTGCTTGATGCCGCCCGTACCGTTCGCACCATTTCCAGTGCTGCGCAGACGGGACGGACGCGGGTAGCGACAAAAAAGATAGCCAAAGCCCGCTCGCTGTATGCGGGGCTGGACCCCATCTCCACGCTGGACAGTGCCAGCAAAGTGGAACTGCTCGGCAAGGTCGAGACGCTGGCGCGCGCCAAAGACCCGCGCGTGGCGCAGGTGATGGCCGGCTTGGCAAGCGAATACGATGTGGTGATGGTGGCCCGCGCGGATGGCACTCTGGCCGCTGATGTGCGCCCCCTGGTGCGACTGTCGGTGACGGTGATCGTCGAGCAAAAAGGGCGCCGCGAGGTCGGATCGGCCGGCGGTGGCGGGCGCTTTGGACTGGCGTATTTTGACGATGTCCAGATCGAAAAGTATGTGGACGAGGCCGTGCATGCGGCACTGACCAATCTGGATGCGCGCCCCGCACCGGCGGGTGAGATGACCGTCGTACTGGGGCCAGGTTGGCCCGGCATCCTGCTGCATGAAGCCATCGGCCATGGGCTGGAGGGTGATTTCAACCGCAAAGGCTCCAGTGCTTTCAGTGGCCGTATCGGCCAGCGGGTGGCTGCCAAGGGCGTGACAGTGCTGGATGACGGTACCATCGCCGACCGGCGCGGCTCGCTCAATGTGGACGATGAAGGCAACACCAGCCAGCGCACCGTGCTGATTGAGGACGGCATTCTCAAAGGCTACATTCAGGACGCCATGAATGCACGGCTGATGGGCGTGGCCCCTACGGGAAATGGACGCAGGGAAAGCTATGCCCACATTCCCATGCCGCGCATGACCAACACCTACATGCTGGGCGGCAACAAGGATCCGGACGAAATTGTCGCCAGCATCAAAAAGGGTTTGTACGCCACCAACTTTGGCGGCGGGCAGGTGGACATCACGTCGGGCAAGTTTGTATTCTCGGCCAGCGAAGCCTACTGGGTGGAGAACGGGAAAATCCTCTACCCCGTCAAGGGCGCCACCATCGTGGGCAGCGGGCCGGAGTGCCTCAAGCGCGTCAGCATGATTGGCAATGACATGAAACTCGACAGTGGTGTGGGGACGTGTGGCAAAGAAGGCCAGAGCGTGCCCGTGGGCGTGGGACAACCGACGTTGCGCATTGACGGCTTAACGGTGGGTGGAACTGCTTGACCATGGCATGGTCGGCACGTGGGCATGGCGACTGAGATGAATACGGACCCGTCCACCGCCATTCCTTCCGATGGCGAGGATGCCGTGTCTTCCCTGGCGCAATCCGGTTTGAATCCTCTGGCACCGACAGTTCCGCAGTCAAGCCCGACGTCACCTTCACAGTCCCACAGTTTCCAGTCATTTGGCCAGTACAGCCAGTTTCTGCGCTCGGCCGTGGCCGACGAAGAATCGCTGCAAGTGGGAGAGAGTCTTCAGGCATTGGCCGTGCAGATCGAGGCTTTGGTCACGCTGCTGCAGCAACGCAGTGAAGATTCGTCCGCGCTGTCGCAGGCGCTTATCGAGTTGGTGGGTGATCTGCGAACGCACCGGGCCCTGCTGCTGGCGCTGGGCGCTGACTGGCACTGCTATTACGAGTTTGACGCCCATTTTGCGGCTTTGAACCATTTCCGTATTCTGGTGACGCAATGGGCGATGGAGGCGGCACCACCGCGCCACGGAGTACCGGTGCTGGCTGACTTTGACCTGGCTGCCTGGCGTGTGTTGGGTGCGGGTTCGCTGTTGCTTGATGTCTATGAGCAGTCCCGGGCCAGTGCCGCGATTGAGGACGAGGAACGCGTTGCGCTGACAGCCTGGGATCGATGGAGTGCCTGGTGGAAACGCCGCCAGATCAAACGCAAAGTTGTGCGGCAAGAAGGGCGCCGGGGGCGGCGCAAGACCGACTGATCAACTGTGCTAAAGTGGCTTCCATGCATTTCGGCCGTTTTTACTTTAGCTACTTTTGGTTCTCAAGCGCTTATGGCGGTAGAGAGATCTGAACGTACCTGACACAGCAGACGTCCCAAATCCTCCCTAAACCGCCGGCACCACCGGCGGTTTTTTTTTGCCACCTTAGCCAGATTTTTGTATCCAGGAGCCACCCCATGACCGCTAAAGCCCCTTCCAAAACGGACGCATGGTATCCAAACGCGCCGCAGCAAACCGACCGCACAAGCCAAACCGATGACGAGCGCATCAAGGACATTACCGTGTTGCCGCCTCCCGAGCATCTGATCCGGTTTTTCCCGATTCAGGGCACTGCGGTAGAGGCGCTCATTTCTGCCACCCGTCACAGCATCCACGACATCATGGCCGGCAAGGACGACCGCCTGCTGGTGGTAATCGGCCCCTGCTCCATCCATGACCCGGCAGCCGCGCTGGACTATGCCCGCCGCCTGAAGGAGCAGCGTGCCAAGTACGCCGACACGCTGGAGATCGTGATGCGCGTGTATTTCGAGAAGCCCCGCACCACCGTGGGCTGGAAAGGTCTGATCAACGACCCCTACCTCGACGAGAGCTTCCGTATTGATGAAGGCCTGCGCATTGCGCGCCAGTTGCTGATTGAAATCAATCGCCTCGGCCTGCCTGCGGGCAGCGAGTTTCTCGACGTTATTTCTCCGCAATACCTGGGTGATCTGATCGCCTGGGGTGCCATAGGCGCACGCACGACCGAAAGCCAGGTGCACCGCGAACTGGCTTCTGGACTATCGGCTCCCATCGGTTTCAAGAATGGCACCGACGGCAACATCAAGATCGCAACCGACGCCATTCAGGCCGCTGCCGGTGCGCACCACTTCTTGTCGGTGCACAAGAGCGGCCAGGTGGCCATCGTGCAAACCAAGGGCAACAAGGACTGCCATGTGATTCTGCGCGGCGGCAAGGCGCCCAATTACGATGCGGCCAGTGTGGCTGCCGCGTGCAAGGAACTGGAAAAAGCCAAGCTGCCGGCGACCCTGATGGTGGACTGCAGCCACGCCAACAGCAGCAAACAGCACGAGAAACAGGTTGACGTGGCACGCGACATTGCCACGCAGATAGCCTCGGGCTCGCACAGCGTGTTTGGTGTGATGGTGGAGAGCCACCTCAAAGCCGGTGCACAGAAGTTCACGCCCGGCAAAGACGACGCCCATGCGCTGGAGTACGGCAAGAGCATTACCGACGCCTGCCTGGGTTGGGATGACTCGCTGGTGGCGCTGGAATTGTTGTCCGACGCAGTCAAGGCGCGGCGCGCGCGTTAAGGCGCATTTAACCCGGCGGGCGACTGGCCGCGATCATGGACCGGGTCCAGTTCTGGGCTTCGTCCAGGGTTGCAAACGTCTTGAATGGTCGATCAATCGATTGGTAGATGCGGTCGAAGTGGGGGGCCATGATCTTGCCACCCTCGACGGTCGGGCCCACAACAAAGGCGGTGGCGACCGGTATGAATTGGGGCGGTTTGGGGCTTTGCATCAGTTCGGTGTAGCGCCGAATCCCGTCAGGCGTCGTCATGGCGCTGTGTTTGATGGTGCAAATGCTGGCCCAGGGTTCTGAGATCGTCAGGGTTTTCAGGAACTCGGTTTGGGCTACCGCCAGCTGATCGAAGACCTCTGCATTGAAAGGCCCGGTCGCCTCGTAATAAAGCGTGCCGTCTTCCATCCACATATCGACACGTCCATGCGCCCTGAAACGCGTACCAGGGACCAGAGTGGTGCTTCCCATCAACGTCTTGTCGGTTGTCACGGTGGTGCTCCTGACTCCGCTGGATTGCGATGCGGTTCATCTTACTCCCACCTGGCCGGACTGCGCGAGGCGCATTCGGCCAAAGACCAGATGCGCGCACCAGGCGGCGTGCGCCGCCTGGCCCATCCCTGACTACTGAGAGTTGATGCTGGCACCGCCCTGGCCAATAGCCACATACTGGGCAAACCCGCTGATCACTGCGTACAGGCTGGCCGTGGTGCCGCTGGTGCGGCTGGTCCAGGTTATGCCATCCGGACTGGTGACCACTGCGCCACCGGTGCCTGTGGCCAGAAACTGGCTGGAACTCGGGCTGACGGCCAGCAGGTCCGCTGTAGTGCCGGAGGTCTGGGCCGCCCAGGTCACGCCATTGTCGGTGCTGCGCACGATGGTTCCACCGTTACCGGCGGCGACAAAGGTGTAGGTCGTTGCCACTTGCACCGCCACGGACTTGAGGTCTGCGGTGGTAGTGGACGCAACAGCGGTCCAGTTGACGCCATCGGGGCTGGTGAGCAACGTGCCGCCTGCGCCCACAGCCACCCAGAAGCCGTTGGGTGAGTAGGTGATGGCATACAGGTGTTTGGTGGTGGGTGCTGTTGCGACAGTCCACACGATTCCGTCTGCCGATGTGCGAATCGTTCCGTTGTTACCAACCGCAACGGCCATCGTGCCGTTGCTGGCAATGGCGTTCAGGGTTTCAGTGGTGTTGGAGGTTGCCGCTGTCCAGGTTGCCATATCGGTGCCATACGCAATGGTGCCGCCTGCGCCTGCCACGATGAATTTGCTCAGGGTATAGATGGCCGCGTTCATGTTGGTGCTGGCAGCCGCAGCCAGTGCGGTCCAGGCCAGGCCGTCCGTACTGCGGTAGGTGCTGCCACCGTCGCCCACGGCGAAGTAATAGCCCAGGGAGTCGGCCGTACTGGTGCCGTAGGCAATGCTGCGCATGGTATTGCTGCCCAGAGTGCCGCCGGCTTTCCAGGTGGCGCCGGCGGGGCGGGGCACAGCGGACACCGAAGGGCTGCCCGGGCCGCCAGGACCATCACCGTTGCGGCCGTTGACGGTAAAGGAATAGGTGTATCCGTTGGCCATGCCGGTCAGGATGTACGGCGACTGCACGTCCAGAATCGCCCGGCTGCCCGGGACATTGATCCAGTCGGTGCTGGAGATGCTGGCGGAGGGCGCATAGAACAGCCAGTATTTCACCCCGGGAACCATGGCCCAGCTCACGGTGACCGTGCCGTCGCCCGGCGTCGCGGTAATGCCGCCGACCGGTGGCGGTGCCGAACTGCCGCTGCCGCCACAGGCAGAAACCAGCACGGCAACCAGAAGAGCGGCCAGTGCCTGGCGGATGGAGAAGAGGGACATGAGCAAAACCACCTAGAAGAAGTAGAGCGCCGATTTTACAAGTCCCGGCGCCGCAGCGGTCGGCCTCCACATTTCTTTACCTGTGGTACTTGCGGGTCAGCGGTCCACCCAGGCGCACTCGCAGGTGAAGTGGCGCAGGAACCTGGGTTGCTTGGTGATCTTCACGCCCCGGATGCTGGCCGCCTTCTGCTTGACCTCGTCAATCACCTCGGCGGCATAGTCAAAATGCGACTGCGTGTACATGCGCCGGGGGAAGGCCAGGCGCACCAGTTCCATGCTGTGGTAGGTCTCGACCCCGTTCGGCAGCCGCTTGCCAAACATGACCGAGCCGATTTCCACGCCGCGGATACCGCCTTCCAGGTACAGCGCGTTGCACAGCGCCCAGGCGGGGTAGTGTTCGATGGGCATGTTGGGCAGCACGGTCTTGGCATCGATGTAGACCGCATGACCGCCGGTGGGCTTGACGAAGCCGACTCCGGCCGCCTCCAGGCGTTCGCCCAGGTATTCGGCGGTGCGCAGGCGGTAGCGCAGGTAGTCTTCGTCCATGCCTTCGACCAGGCCCACGGCCAATGCCTCCAGATCCCGTCCGGCCAGGCCGCCGTAGGTGGGAAAGCCCTCCATCATGATCAGGCCGTTGCGCACCGCATCCATCCATTCTTCGCTGCGCAGCACGATGAAGCCGCCGATGTTGACCATGCCGTCCTTCTTGGCGCTCATGGTGCAGCCGTCGCAGTACGAGAACATCTCCTGCACGATGGTTTTGATGGGCGTGTTCTCGTAGCCGGGCTCGCGCATCTTGATGAACATGGCGTTTTCCGAGAAGCGGCAGACGTCCATGATGAAGGGCTTGCCGTACTTCTTGAGCAGCGCGGCATAGGCGCGGATGTTGGCCATGGAGACGGGCTGTCCGCCACCCGTGTTGTTGGTCACGGTGATCATGCCAAAAGGAATGCGGTGCCCCTCGGCCTTGAGCAATGCCTCGGCACGCTCCAGGTCGATATTGCCCTTGAACGGGTACACCAGCGCGGGCTGCAGACCCTCGGCAATCACCAGGTCTGCCGCTTCAACGCCGATGTATTCGAGGTTGGCGCGGGTGGTGTCGAAGTGGCAGTTGTTGGGCACCAGGTCGCCTTTTTTGCAGACGGCGGTGAACAGCACTTTTTCGGCGGCACGGCCCTGGTGGGTGGGCACAAAGTACTGCATGCCGGTGATGTCCTGGATCACGGCCTCCAGGCGGTAGAAGCTGCGCGCGCCGGCGTAGCTCTCGTCGCCCTCCATGATGGCGCCCCATTGGCGGCTGGACATGGCGCCGGTTCCGGAGTCGGTCAGCCAGTCAATCAGCACGTCCTCGGCGCGCAGCTTGAAGACGTTGAGTTTGGCCGCTTCCAGCAGTTGCACACGCTCCTCGCGCGTGGTCATGCGGATGGGCTCTATGCTTTTGATGCGGAAGGGTTCAATCAGGGTCTTGGGCATGGTGGCTCCGGTGGAAGTATTCGGAAGTGTCTGTGTGAGGGCGCAAAGTTATCACTGACAAAATGACCGTGGTGTCGGTGATTTCCAACACCTGCAAAAAATAGCTGGCCTGCAAGCTGGTGCTGCCCTCGGCATCCGTTCGATGGAGGAAGCGCCTGGCTGGACGTGTTCCGCTGCGCCATCGAATTGCCGGTGGGCGCTATGAAAAACGTAGCTGCTTGCGCACATTCTGCGGGGTCTGGAGGTCGTTTTATCGTTTATTTTGCTGCAGAACACCAATCCGGGCATGCCGGCGGTCAATCCAGCGAACGCCCCTCGCCCGCCTCCTCCACCGTGTGCCCGTCCCGGATGTGGTAAATCCGCTTGAAGGTTGGGATGATCTTCTCGTCGTGCGTCACCACAATGATGGCGGTCTGGGCCTGATGCGCCATCTGGTTGAGGATGCGCATCACCGCCAGCGCGCGTTCGCTGTCCAGTGGTGCGGTGGGCTCGTCGGCCAATATGACCGGCGGGCGGTTGGCCAGGGCCCGGGCGATGGACACGCGCTGCTGCTCGCCACCCGACAGTTGCGAGGGCTGGGCTTTGGCGCGGTGCTGCACGTCCAGCGCGGTCAGCAGTTCCAGTGCGCGCTCGCGTGCTGTGGCATTGGGGAGGCCGGCCAGCATGGGCAGCAAAGCCACGTTATCGGTCACGTCCAGAAACGGAATCAGGTAGGGCGCCTGGAACACAAAGCCGATGCGGTCGCGGCGCAGCGTGCGCAGGTCGCGCACCTTCCAGGCGTTGTCATAAATCAGGTCGTCACCCAGCGTCATGCGCCCGGAGGTGGGCTCGATGATGGCGCCCAGGCACTTGAGCAGCGTGCTTTTGCCCGAGCCCGATGGGCCGACCAGGCCGACCACCTCGCCGGGGCTGACCTGCATGTTGACGTTCTTGAGCGCTTCGACCGCGGTATCGCCCTGGCCATAAACCTTGCGCAGGTTCTCGATCAGGATGCCGCCGGTGCGCGCACGGGTTCCGGTAGTGGGGGAGTGGTTTGGCATGGCGTTCATCCAATGGCCGCAGCCGGGTCAACCTTGAGCGCCGTGCGAATGGCCAGCGTGCTGGCCAGCGCGCAAATCACCAGCGTGACCAGCAGGCCGGTGACCGCGTCCTGCGGCAACAGCAGTACAAATTTGGGAAAGACGGGGGCCCAAATGGTGGCGGCCACCTTGCCGACGATGAAACCGATCAGGCCCAGGCCCAGCGCCTGCTGCAGGATCATGCTGGCGATGGTGATATTGCGCGTGCCGATGAGCTTGAGCACGGCGATCTCGCGGATCTTGCCCAGCGTCATGGTGTAGATGATGAAGGCCACGATGGCTGCGCTCACAATCGCCAGAATCACCAGAAACATGCCAATCTGCTTGGCCGAGGTGGCAATCAGTTTGGCTACCAGAATCTCTTCCATGTCCGCGCGCGTGAACACCTGCAGGTGCTTCCAGCGACGAATCGGCTCGGCCACCTGATCCGGCCCAAAGCCGGGTACCAATTGAACCAGTACGGCGTTGACGCTGTGGCTGCTGGTCTGCAGCGCCTGCACGGCGTCCAGCAGGCCGGGCACACCGGGGCGGTTGAAGGCCGGGTTGCTGGCGGTGCGGGTGCGGTCGTTCTGGATGGCGTCGTTGTCCTTCAGAAACTGCGCCTCCTGCGCGTCCTTGAGCGCGATGAAAACCATGGGGTCGCCACCCGAGGACACCATGCGCTGCGTCAGACCCACCACCGTGTAGTCGTGGCGGCGGATGCGGATGCGCTCGCCCAGTGCGAAGCCGGTTTTGACGTCGGCCACCGCCTCGTAGTGGCTGCGCGTGAGCTGGCGGCCAGCGACCAGGTAGCCGGGTTCGCCCGATTGGCCACTCTCGATGCCGACCACCATCGCGCGCGTGTCGCCGCCGTCGGCACCCTGCACCTGCATGGTGAAGTAGGTCACGTTGGCAGCCTGCGCCACGCCGGGCATGCCGCGCACACCACGCACCACGTCGTCCTTGATGCTGGACGACTCGGCGTACGGGCCCTGCGTGTCCTTTTGCACGACCCACAGGTCGGCACCGCTGTTGTTGAGCAGCGCATGGGCGTCGTCCACCATGCCGCGGTAGACCCCGGCCATGGTCAGCGTCACGCCAATCAGCAGCCCCAGGCCCATGCCGGTGAGCACAAACTTGCCCCAGCTCACGCCCGGCCAGGCTGATCATGGCGTGCTGCCTGCCTTGCTCCCGGCGGAGGCTTTCACCAACGCATCCACCACCTGGACGCGGGCGCCCTCGGTCAGGGCTTTCTGGCTGTAGACCACCACCGGGTCACCTGCCTTCAGGCCGTCCAGCACCTGCACCCGGCCATCCAGGCTGCTGGCGCCCAGGCGCACCGGGGCGAACACGGGCTTGCCGCCGTCCAGCCGCCACACGCCGGTCTGGCCCTGCTGGCGCTGGATGCTGGCATTGGGCAGCAGCAGGGCGGACGGGCTTTCGGGCAGCTGCAATTCAACCTCGGCCAGTTCACCGACGGACGCGGCAATGGGCTGCGCCGGGGGCGCGGTAAATGCGATCTGTGCGATGCGCTCTTCGGTCACGGCGTCGGCCAGCAGCTCGACCCGGGCCACCTGTCCCTGCAGCGGGGTGTGCGGCTGCGAGCGCAAGACAATGCTGGCCTTCAAGCCGGTGACAAGCCCTGCCGAGCGCCCCTGGTCCACGCGCAGCCGAACCCACAGGCTGGCAGGGTCGATCAGGCGCAGCACCGGCTGTCCGGCCACCACGGTGCTACCGGCTTCGGCGTCCCGGCTGGTGACCACGCCGTCGGCCGGGGCCAGCAGGCGCACATTGCCGCGTTGCTGTTGCAGGGCGGCGCGTTCGGCCTTTTGCCGGGTGATGTCTTGCGCCGTGCCGCTGAGGTTGGCCTGGGCGGCTTGCAGGGCGGCTTCGGCCGAGGCTTTTTCCTGCAGGCGGCTTTCCAGCGCGCCGGGGCTGATGAAGTTTTGTGCCGCCAGATCCTGGTTGCGTTTTGCATTGATGGCGGCCAGTTCACGGCGTGCGGTGGCATCAGCAACCTGCGCCTGCGCTGCGGCCTGCGTGCTGGCGGCGCGCGCCAGGGCCGCGTCGAGTGCGGCCAGGCGCTGGTCCAGGTCCACCGGGTCCATTTCAGCCAGCAGTTGCCCGGCCCGCACGGAGTCGCCCACATCCACCCGGACACTCAATACCCGACCCGCCACGGTCGGGCCCACCATCCAGCTACGCCGCGCCTCCACGGTGCCGATGCCAAAGATGGCCGGGTTCAGCCGTCCTTCCTGGATGGACGTGACCGTGACCCGTGTGGGGGCCAAGGGGCCGGTGCGCAGCGCCACATAGGCCAGGGCCGCGACCAGCCCAAGGATCAGGGCGCTTATGCCCATGCGGCGCAGCAGTAGGGGATTGTTTTTCATGTGCTTCTTTCTGCTGAATCCTGCACGGCAATTCCGCGCAGATAAATGGAAAACACGCCGCTCGCCTGGGTGCCCATGGTGTGCACCTGGCCGCTGAACAGCGATTGCAGGACCAGGCCCTGCACCGAGCCCAGGAACAGCACCGCTGCCGCTGGCAGATCCGTTCCCGGTGCCAACCGGTGCAGTGCCTGGGCGCGTTGCAGCAAGTCCATCACCAGCGTGCGGTACTGCTGCATCAGGCCGCGCACACGTGCCTTGAGGGGCGTGTCCTGCGCATGCTGCAACTCCTGAAAAATCACCCGTGGCACACCGGGATGGGCCATGACAAAGTCCACGTGGGCGTTGAACACCGCTTGCAGCGACGCCAGGGGGGCTGGTGCCTGGCCCCCAGTTCCGGCAGCGGCATGCTGAAGCCGGGCGATGAGCGTGTCAGCCGTCCAGTCCAGCACCGCCAGCCAAATGGCTTCCTTGCTGGCAAAGTGCCTGAAGACCGCCCCTTGCGTGATGCCGACCGCCCGTGCCAGATCGCCCGTGGTGATGTCGGCGGGGCTGCGTTGTGCAGCCAGCTGCAGAGCGGCATCCACCAGGCTCATTTGGCGGGTTTGTGTTGCCTGTCGGGAGCGTTTTTCGGGGGCTTTCATACTCTATAAGTAATTGATGAATTACTTGCAGTATAAACTGTATTTGTCCGGCACAACGCCGGGTTGTGTGGCGCATCGGGCGTGACACAATTGCAGCGAGTGCCGCACGTTGACGTGGTGCCAAATCCTGAGCTGCTGCGAACCATGATCCCCATCAAGACTGAATCCGCCTGGAAAGGCACCTCCAACTGCCGTACCTGTGGCATTCGGGACATGGTGTTGTTTGCAGATCTGAACGAAGACGACTTCAAAATGATCCACGCGCCGGTGGATGACATGGAATTTTCATCGGGTGCGAACCTGTTTCAG
>Ga0208888_100602_pt1 | contig 15776 bp, 5 predicted proteins | sample LakWasM115_HOW13_2_FD_183929 | JGI IMG/M metagenome (GOLD analysis project Ga0208888, IMG submission 183929) | Freshwater sediment methanotrophic microbial communities from Lake Washington under simulated oxygen tension - Sediment Metagenome... | ecosystem: Environmental > Aquatic > Freshwater >...
CACCCTGGGGGTGGCCGCACCCACCACCTTTGTCATGGACCCGGTGCTCAATGTGGTCGATCAGTTGGCCCCCAACATCGAGTTCGTGTCGGCCAGGCCGGTGGCCGGCGGCGGGCTGTCTGCGGTGTCTTGCACGCCTTCAGGCGATGTGGCCAGCGGCTTGTTGTTGACCTGCCAGATCACCCGACAGCCGCCGCTTCCCGCCAACAACACCATGATTTTCGAGATCATCGTTCGACCCACCGCAGCCGCGTTGGGGCAGTCGGTGCGCAACGTGGCCGTTACCAGCCCCACAGGGTCTGGTGCGGCCCTCAGCCCGGCCTCCTGTACCGCCAATGGCGCCCCCCAAGGGTGTGCAGTCACGACCGCGTTGACCGTTGGCGGCCGGAGCCTGAGTTTGACCCTCCAGGGCAACCAGCCTGGCACCTACACCTTCAGCGGCAACAACGGCTGGGCCCCACAGGCGCTGACGATCAGCACGGCGGGCACGCCCGTGACGGGCGAGCCCCAGGCCCTCACGGCTTCGGCCAGCACCACCCTCAACCTGAGCAGCAGTGTCAGTGGGCAGGTCATCACGGCTGCCACTTGCACGGGCTTGGGGGGCGGCAGTGTCAGCTTCAGCGCCACCAGCCTGAGCCTGGACGCCAAAGCCACGGCCCTGGGCAATGCCGTCAGCTGCAAGGTCACTTTGGGCGGCGCTCTGCTGAACCTGAGCAAAAGCAACCCGGCCAGCCTGCAGGTCGGGGCCTCGGGCAGCTACAACCTGGTGCTCAGCAACAAAGGCACGGCAGCGACCAGTACGCCCTATGTCGTGGTGTTTGATCAGTTGCCGCCCAACGTGCAGTACACCGGCATGACCGTGTTCACCCCCCCTGGCGGCCTCACGCTGACGGCCTCCAGCAGTTGCTCGGCGTCGGGCACGGTCGCGGCCGGGCAGTTGGTGACCTGCAACCTGTACCCGCCCGCAGGCGGCATACCGGCCAACGGCGGGCAGGTGGGTATCAAGCTCAACGTCACGCCCCAGGCCCCTGCGCCGTCAAGCATCAACAAGGCGGCAGTTGATGCCTCGGGGGCCAATGCGGTCCAAACCCCAGCAAGTTGCACCGCCGACGGCGTGCCGATGGCGGGGTGTGCCGTGGCGCCTGCCTTGTCGATTGGCTCACTCAAGCCTTTTGTCAGCTTTTCGGTGGTGGGCCAGGGCGGCAATGGTCTGAGTGCCAGCTTCAACAACCCCGCTGGCAGCGGCAGCGCCACGGGGGGCAGCAGCGGGGGGGCGGGCTGGGTCAATGCCAATGTCACCACCGGCGCCACCTCGGGTGGCGCACTGGGAACCCCGGCGCAAAGCCTGGGCAGCACACCGGCACAAGCTTTGAACACGGGCTTGGGGGCACGCATCGTGGTCAGCACCACCAGCCTGGTGCAGGGCGGCAGTTGCACCATCACCGACACGCAGGGCAATCCTGCCACGGGTGCGGCCACCTTCAATGCCGCTGACCGAAGCTTCAGCTTCGACAGCGCAGCCACCGGGGCGGATCGCCTGATCAATTGCACCCTCACGCTGGCGCAGCGCAGCACCTTGAGCTGGTATGCGGCGTACAAGAGTCCGCCGGGCCCGCCATCGACCTCCACAGGGGCCAATTGGTCAGGTACCTGGATGATCCCTGGATCGGCCAATGCCAATGGCTATGGCACCGCAACGACAGGCAACATGAACGGGCAGGCCCTGACCAAGACGGGTGATCCTTGGCAATCGGCAGCCAGCATCGACGTGGTGTTGGCCAACGTTTACACGCTGACCCAGGTGGCTGTGAACGCCCGCTCAAAACCGTACCCCAACAGCGAAGCCAACTACATGGGCTACACGGGGGTCTACAGCTGCACCGACCTCAATGCGCCCAACAGCGGCAACCCGAGCGTGCTGCCTGCTTCTGCCATCACCCAGTTGGGTCTTTATCCCAATCCGGGCTCAGCCACTCCCAACGTCGAGTTCCAAATTGCGCCAGCTTACATCGCACCCGGCGCGCGCCTGCTTTGCTCGGTTCTCTACACCAATGCGAGCGGTTTGCTGCTCAACAAGTCCAACCCAGCGTCGATGACCGCGAATCAGACGGCGTCCTATGCCCTGAGCGTGGTCAACCTCAACACCACGGCCAGTGCCAGCAGCATCAAGGTCTATGACCAGCTTCCGCCCAACCTGGCCTATGTGGGGGCCGCACCGGTCGGTGGTGGCTCTGTGACGCCCACCGCAGTCAGTTGCAGCGCCAGCGGCAGTGTGGACACCGGTCAACTGCTGACCTGCACGGTCACCCTGTCCGCGGGGTTGGCCGCCACCGGTGGCAACGCCAACTTCCGCATCGATGTCAAGCCGACGCCAGCCGCTGCGGGCCAGAGCCTGATCAACAAGGCCATGGTTGATCCCACTGGGGCCAACGCGGTCCAGAATCCGGCCAGCTGCACCGCCAATGCCGTGCCGGCAGGTTGCGCGGTGACGCCGGCACTCACGGTGCAAGGGCCCCTGTTGATGCTGCAACTGCAACTCAACAGCAGTGTGCCGGGCACGGTGACCTTCACGGGCAACAATGGCTGGGCAAGCCAAAGCTTGAGCGTGATCACCGCAGGCACCCCCGTCACGGGCACAGCTCAGGCGCTGGCACAAACCGGCGTGGCGACCCGGCTGACGCTGGCCAGCCCAGCGGGTTGGTTGCTCACCAGCGTGAGCTGCCTTGACCAGAATGCCGCCAATTCGGGGAATCCGGCCAGCGTGATCAACCCGTCCATCAGCGGTGGCAACAGTTTCGAGTTGCCCGCCAGCGTGTTGCGGGCCGGGGCTTCGCTGGTGTGCAGTGTCAACAACACCCTGGGTGACTACAGCCTGAGCGGGCAGGTGATCCTCGACAACGGCGTGGGCACGGGCGGCGTGGCCCACGATGGTGTGCAAAACGGCAGCGAAACGGGCCATGCCGGTGTGCTGGTGCAGCTCACCGACTGTGCCAAGGTGGTGTATGCCAGCGCCACCACAGACGGCGGCGGTATGTTTGCACTCAGCACCAGTGCGGCGCCAGCCGGCCCGGTGTGCCTGACGCAAACCCAGCCCGCGGGTTTTGCAAGCGTCAGTTACCAGTTGGGCAACACTGCAGGCAGCTACAACCCGGCCACTCAGACCTTGCGCTTCACGCTGGCAGCCAACACCCACTACATCGGCGTGCTGTTCGGTGAGGTGCCGATGGGCCAGTTGCTGGGTGAGGGCTCCCAGCAACTCGTGTCAGGCCAAAGTGTTTTCTATGCCCACCACTATGTGGCGGGCACCTCAGCCAGTGTGGTGTTCAGCAGCAGCGATCAGCCCAGCAGCAGCACCGACCGCTGGAGCAGCCTGATCTACAGCGACAGCAATTGCAACGGGCGTCTTGACTCGGGTGAGGTGGGGCTGACGGGGGCCGTCAGCGTGCAGGCGGGGCAGCAGCTTTGCTTGCTGCTCAAGGTCAACAGCCCGGCTGGCCTGGGGGCGAGCGCGCGCAACCTGAGCACGCTGCAGGCGCTGGAGACCTACCAGCCCGCACCGGTCTGGGGCGCTGTGGTGAACCGGCTCAGTCGCGTGGATGTGAGCACGATCGGCAGCGCCCAGGGGGGCACCCTGAGCTTGTTCAAGCAGGTGCGGCGTGTCGAGAGTTGTCCCAGCACCGCGGCCGACACCCAAGCCTTTGCCACCAGCAACCAGGCCCAGCCGGGACAGTATGTCGAGTATCAGGTGGTCTACAGCAACAACTCGGCCGGGCCGCTGACGGCGATTCGGCTGTCTGATTCGGTACCGGCCTACACCCAGTACCGCTCTGCGGCCTGTGGCCCACTGCCAGCGGGCCTGCAGAGCTGCACCCTGGTGCAGCAGCCGGCGGTGGGTGCCACGGGCAGCCTGCTGTGGGAGTTGGCCGACGCCCCGGCCACGGCCGCCGCGGTGGGCCTGCAGCCCGGCGCCAGTGGCGCGGTGGTGTTCTGCGTGCAGATCCAGCGCTGAAGACCTGGCCCGCCGGGTGGCCCTGCCGACGCCGCATTCACCCGTGCAGCCCCGCCAGGGAACAAGCTGAACAGGCCAGCCCGGCAGCTCCACCCGGCCCCTGACCCCTGCCGTTGGGCTTGTGGATGGGGCTCTCCAACGCCCTGCGTCTGAGCGGCATGACCGTCCGGGTATGGTGGCCGGCGGGCGCAGCGCACGAACTTGCGTCTGGCATCAGGATTTGAAAGTGCAGACGCAATTGATGAAAAATAATGTGGGTGGGGTTTTGCTCCTGGTGCTGAGTCTGGTTTTTGGGTCTGCCAGCGCCTGGGCAGGCAGAGTGACGGCAGGCGGCTGCGGTGCCTTTGATCCCGTGGGTTGGCGGCTGGCCAGCACAGGCCTGTCGATCCCGGACAACGCGGTCGTGGGGCAGTCTTTGGGGGTGATCGCTACAGCGGATGTGGTGGTCTCCAATTCGACCTACGCCTGCAACACCTCCAATGACACGGGGGTCTTCAACATCGGCTTGGTGGGGGCCTTCACCAATCAGTGGCCGGTCACCGGCGCCGACGGGCTGTGGTCCACCTCCACGCCGTTCATCAAGTTCAGGGTCACAGGCAATGGCGCATTGATCCGCTCCTTTGCAGGCAACGCAGCCAGCCCCCTGAGTGTCAACATTTCAAGCGGCCAGATTCCGCCGGTGTACAGCTTCAGCGTGCCACAGGGGGTGATTCGCTTCAGCGTTGAAGCGGTGGTGGGCGCCACCGGAAAGCCCCCGGCCGGAACGCAGATCTCGACGGCTTACCTGCCCGAGGCCAGCTACCTGCTGGGCATGTTGGACGCCGCCGATGTGCTCACCTACAACGATGTGGTGCAGGTGGCCGGCACCGCCGATGGATCAACCAGCATCCCGATCCTGACCCAACCGGCCCCGTCAGCACCCAGCCTGTGGTTGGGTAAAAACCTCTTCAGTGCCTTGCAAGTCGGGGTACCTGTCCAGTACCAGATTGATGTGATGAACGATGGCCCAGGCGCCTCGGGGGCCACGGTCGATTTGTATGACCAGTTGCCGCCCAACATGGCCTATGTCTCGGCCAGCAATGCGGCCTGTGCCGTGATCGGCGGCCAGGTCAGCACGGGCCAGTTGTTGAAGTGCACGGTCAGCGGCAGCATTGCCGCCAAGTCGGGCAGCACCTTCAAGGTGACGGTCACGCCGCAGGCGGCGGCCCTGGGCAAGGCCCTGAGGAACACCGTGGCCACCGATTCAACGGGCGGCAATGCCGTGCTCAACCCCGCCAGCTACTGCGTGGCCAATGCCAACCCCAAGGGTTGTGCCATCACCGACCCCGCCACGGTGCTTGTGGGTCCAACACCCCCGACACCGGCCCCCCCATCAACTTTTCAATACACGGTGCCTGCGGGCATCTACCAGATCAGTGCTTCTTTGACAGGGGGCGGTGGCGGCGCTGGGGGCCAAGACGGCCCGACCCCTGGCGGGGTGGGCGGCGCTGGTGGCAAGGTGACCGCGCTGATCAATGTGATGCCCGGACAGGTTTTGTCGGGTGTGGTGGGAGGCGCGGGCGGTGTCGGTGCACCGAACAGCCCCGTTGCCGTGGGTGGGGTGGGCGGTGTCGGTGGTTGGGTGGGGGTAGGGGTGAGCGCTGGGGTGGGCGGTACTGGCGGTGGTGTGGGCAATTCCGGAGGTGGCGGGGGCGGCGGCGGTGCTTCCAGCCTGACGCTGGCTTCGCCAACCGGCCCCACCGTGCTTGTGGCTGGCGGCGGCGGTGGGGCCCAAGGAGGGGCGTACCTAGGCACGGCAATGGCTGGCGGCTCCGGCAGTGCTTTGCCTTGGGTGACGGCGGCCAGTTGCCCCATACTCGCAGGCACCGTTGGGCGTGCCCTGGGCAGCAGCCTCGATGGCGGCGGCGGCGGCGGCGGCGGATCAGGGGCCACGGGTGGGCTCGGAGGGGCGGGGCACCGGGATAGCACGGCAGAGGGCATCCCTTCATCTGCCGGCGGTTCCTGTTACAGCACGGCCAGCGGCCAGTTTTATGGCGTGCCGGCGCTGGCCGCTGGTGGCAATGCCGGTCAGGCCGGGGCTTGGTCGATCACGCCGCTCCCACCGCTGCTCGGCATGAGCAAGACCACGGCCGGTTTGATGGCCGGGGTTCGGGGGGCCTACACGCTCACCATCAGCAACAGCGGCATCGGAGGCAGCAACCCGACACAGACCTTTTACGAACAGCTGCCCCCCAAGATGGCGTTTGCCGGCGCTGCTGCAAACACCGGTGGCACGGTGAACCTGTTGAATGCGCCGGTGTGTGGGGTGCTCAACGGCACGACCTATGACACGGGCCTGTTGCTCTCCTGCACCGTGCAACTGCCACCGGGGGGTATTCCGGCAGGGGGCCATGTGAAGATCGATCTGCAGGTCACGCCGGGCGAGGTTCTGGCTGGCCAGGCCGTGGTCAACAAGGCCCAGATAGACCCCAGCAGCCAGAATGCCGTGCAAAACCCCGTGGCCTGCACCAGCAACAACAAGCCCTCAGGGTGTGCGGTGTTGGCGCACTCGGTCAGTGCCCCCCCGTTGAGTTTGAGCAAAACCAACCCGAACCGCCTGATCGTGGGTCTGCCGGCGGTGTATTCCCTGTTGCTCAGCAATGCGGCGGGCACACAACCCACCGGTAGCAGCCTGGTGGTGTATGACCAGTTGCCACCCAACTTTCAATACAACAGTGCCTCGCCGCTCGGAACGGGCACAGTGACCCCCAGTGCGGTGAGTTGTGCAGCCAGCGGGGCCGTGGGCACCGGACAGTTGCTGACCTGCACCCTCATCTTGCCAGCCGGCGGTTTGCCCGCGGGTACAGGCACGGCCGGCTTCAGCATCGGTGTCACGCCGCTGCCCGCCGCCTCTGGTGTGCCAGCCGTCAACAAGGCTGCCGTCGACCCGCTGGGTGCCAACGCCGTGCAGACGCCTGTCAATTGCATTGCTGGCCACAAGCCACTGGGTTGCGCCGTGACCCCGGCGCTATCCTCCCTGCCGCTCAGTCTGCAACTCACGGTCCAAACCGGCGCTGTGGGTGACTACACCTTCTCTGGCAATAATGGATGGGGGTTGCAGAGCCTGGGGGTGGTGACGCCCGGCACCGCGGTCAGCGGCACCGCGCAGGGGCTCACGCAGGTGACTGTGGCCACCCGCTTGACCGAGACCGTGCCTGTCGGCTGGGCCTTGGAGAGCGTGAACTGCCTGGACCTGAACGCCGCGAGCTCGGGCAACCCGGCCAGTCAGATCAATGTGCCTCTCAGCGCCGGCAACAGCTTTGAGTTGCCGGCACGGGTGATCCGGCTGGGGGCTGCCTTGGTTTGCACACTCAGGCACCAGCCGATGGGCTACAGCCTGAGCGGGCAGGTGATCATTGACAACGGTGTGGGGGCGGGCGGTGTGGCGCACGATGGTGTGCAAAACGGCACGGAACCCGGTCACAGCGGTGTGGTCTTGCAGCTGACCGATTGCGGCAAGACTGTTTACGCGAGTGCCATCACCGACGGTGCAGGTCAGTTCGCCCTGAGCACCGGTGCCGCCCCGGCCGGCCCGGTGTGCCTGGTCCAGGCCCCACGCACGGGCCATGTGAGCGTCAGCTACCAGGTGGGCGACACGGGTGGGAGCTACAACGTCGCCACCCAGACCCTGCGCTTCACCCTGGCGCCGAACACACGCTACAGCGGTGTGCTGCTGGGCGAGGTGCCTGTCAGCCAATTGCTGGGCGATGGGGCACAGCAAATGGCGGCGGGGCAAAGCGTGCTGTATGCCCATACCTTCGTGGCTGGCACCTCGGCAAGCGTCGTCTTCAGCAGCAGCGATCAGCCCAGCGGTGCCAATGACAAGTGGAGCAGCGTGCTCTACAGCGACAGCAACTGCAACGGGCGTCTGGACGCGGGGGAGTTGGCCCTTGGCGGTGGTGCCATCAACGTTCAGGCGGGCCAGCAGTTCTGTCTGTTGTTGAAGGTCAACAGCCCGGCTGGCTTGATCGTCGGGGCGTACAACAAAAGCACGCTGCTGGCACTTGAAAGCTACCAAGCTGTGCCTTTGGCGGGCGCGGTGCAAAACAGTCTCAGCCGCCAAGACATCAGTGCGATTGGCGTTGCCCAGGGCGGCGCCTTGAGCCTGCTCAAGCAGGTGCGGCGGGTGGCCAGCTGCCCCAGCACGGCAGCCGACGCCCAGCCCTATGCCACCACCAACCAGGCCCAGCCGGGCCAGTACGTCGAGTACCAACTGGTGTACAGCAACAACTCGGCCGGGCCGCTGACGGCCATTCGGCTGTCTGATTCGGTACCGGCTTACACGGTCTACCGTTCAGCCGGCTGTGGCCCCGTGCCCACGGGGCTGCTGAGCTGCGACTTGGTGCGTCAACCTGCAGCGGGCGGCTCCGGCGCGCTGCAGTGGGACATGACGGATGCCCCGTCTGGCGCGCCCGCAGTCGGCCTGCAGCCGGGGGGCAGCGGGGCGGTGGTGTTCTGCGTGCAGATCCAGCGCTGAGCCGGGGGCGTCGGCCCCGTGCATCATCAGGGCGCCGACACGTGTCTGGCGCCCGCTGCGGACCCCGTCCGGGTGCTTTCGCACGGGTTCCCGGCCGGTCTGAAGACTGGCTTCAAGGGTTCTGCAACTGCAGCTGGCCGCCAAGGTGGCGCAGTTCTTTCGAGGCCCTGACAAAGTCGCCTTCTTCGATCAAGGAGGTCACTCCCCTGAAACCGCTGGCTTGGGGTTGGTCGTGCAGCAGGTGGGCAATGGGCCGGGCCAGGCTGGCCGCATTGGCATCGCGCTCCGACAACAGAGTTTCCAATTCGGCCCACAAGGGTCGAACCAGGTTTCGCAGCGCTTGGCTGAGCGGGCTTCTGGCAGCCTCGGCTTGCATGGCGGTGGGCCGTTGGTCCGTGCCTGCACCGCGTCCCCAACGCACGGCCATGTTCAACAGCAGGGTGGGATCGATGGGCTTGCCCAGGTGGTCGTTCATGCCCGCCTGAAGGCAGGCTTCCCGGTCACTGGGCAGGGCACTGGAGGTCATGGCAATGATGGGCAGGTTGGCAAACCGGGGGTCGGCGCGCAGGCGGCGGGTGGCTTCCAGCCCATCCATCACGGGCATCTTCCAATCCATCAGAACCAGGTCGCAAGGGCCCTGCTGCAGTTTGTCCAGCGCTTGCTGACCGTCGGCCGCCACGTTCACTTCGGCACCGGCCTCGCTCAGCAGGGTGGCCGCCAGTTCCTGGTTCAGGTCGTTGTCCTCCACCAGCAACACCCTCAGCCCTGCCAAGGGCCGGGCGGGCCGTGCAGCCGCTCCCGCTGTGACCGCCTGGGGCGTTCTGGGACTTGTGCGCTGCATTGGATTCAGCGCCTGGTGCAGGGCATCCATCACCGACCGGGGGCTGACCGGCTTTTCCAGCACCGCAGCCAGTTTCAAACCCTGGGCAGACTCCAGCAGGTCATCGCGGCTGTGGGCCGTGACCATGATGACCGCCAGCGGCTGCCCCTCGTCAGTCCATTGCAGCATGTGGCGCACAGCCTCCAGTCCGTCCATGTCGGGCATCTGCCAGTCCATCAGCACCAGGTGGTAGGGCTGGCCCCGGGTCCGGGCGCTCTGCAACTCGGCCAGGGCTTGCCTACCGCTGGAGACGGCCTGCAACTGGGGGTGCATGGCGCCCAGGATGCTGACCATCACCTCGCGTGAGCCTGGGTCATCATCAGCCACCAGGACTCTCAAGTCCTGCAGCCGCGGAAGGGCTGCCAGCTGAAGGTTGCCCACACTGGGCACCCCCAGACGGCACGTGAAGATGAATCGGGTCCCTTGGCCCGGCTCGCTTTCTACCCACACCTGTCCTTGCATGGTCTCGATCAGATGGCGTGAGATCGCCAGGCCCAGCGAGGTGCCCAGCGGGGAGTGGACCGGCCCAGAGTCGACTTGCACCAGGGCCGAAAACAGGCCTGCAATCTGTTCGGCTGTCAGCCCCAGGCTGGTGTCACGCACCTCGAAGCGCAGCAGCGCCTGGGCCTCGTCCTTGTCCAGACAATCGACGCGAACGCGGATTTCACCCTCTTCGGTGAATTTGAGGGCGCTGCCGACCAGGTTCAGCAGGACCTGACCCAGGCGCGTCTGATCACCCACCAGCGTGGCGGGCACCTCGGGGCTGACTTCGAAACGCAGGGCCAGGCCTTTTTCGTCGGCCTCCAACACGGTCTGGCTGGCCAATGCATCCAGCGCTTCGCACAACAAGAAGGGGCGGTGCTCGAACCGGAGCTTGCCGGTCTCGATTCTGGAGAAGTCGAGCACATCATTGATGACCCGCATCAGGCTGCGCGAAGCGGCCACCACCCGGTTCAGGTGGTGGCGGGCCCGCTCGGGCAGGTCGGTGCGCAGGGCCAGGCCGGTCATGCCCATGATGACGTTCATGGGGGTGCGTATCTCATGGCTCATGCCGGCCAGGAAATCATCACGGCTGCGGTGGGCGGCCTCGGCAGCCGCCATGGCGTCGCGCAGTGCCTTCTCGGCCTGCAGCTGTTCTGTGACGTCGATGCCGAATGAGATCTCCGCCACATCGCCATCGTCCACATGCATGACGTCCGGAGGCAAGGGCTCCGAGAAGCGCCAGATGATGCGCCGCCGTTCGCCACTGAGGTGGGTGATGTCGTAAGTGCGCTCCTGCACGGCGTTGCGCTGGTCGGAGCCAATGTCTTCCAGCCGCAGCTCGGGGTTCAGTCGGGCCTGGATGGCCGACCACTCCCGTCCCAGCACATCCTCACGCCGGTAACCGCTGGCGCGGGCCGCTGCATCGTTGAACAGGGTGATGTGGCCTTGGGGATCCACCCCCACCACGATGATGTCGGCCGACTCGATCAGCTTTTCCAGCAACTCGCGTGCGTGGCGTGATCGGGCCTCGGATTTGCCCAAGGCCTCCATTTGTTGCTGCAGGGTGGCTGCCATCGCATACAGGGCGGTCAGCAATTGCCCGGGTTCATCGCGGTAGCCCTGGCATTCGGCGGCGGGTTGCCAGTCACCAGCTGCCACGCGCTGGGCCACCTCAACCGCCTTGGCCAAGGGGCCGGTGATGCTGCGCCGGATCAGGTGGGCCAGACCGATGGCGGCCAACAGGGACAGTGCCAGCACCCCGAGCAGCCACAGGGTCTCGGAGGAGACCCGCTGTGCCACCCAATCCTCCTCCCGTGCACTGTGGGCCTCGGCGGCCGGGATGGTCATGTCCACGGCATGGCGGTGCTGCTCGTACAGGGCATTGAGCTTCTCAAGAGACAGCCTGCGCGCCTGCGGATGGTGGTTTTCGAGGCTGGGCAGGTAGTTTTGCCACACCTCGTCAAAAAAGGCTTCGGCGGCAATGTTCAGTTCATCCAGCAGCGTGCCGGGCAGACCCAGGTCGGCCAGCCGCTCCTGCCAGTGGGCATGGCGTTGCCGGTACTGGGTTTCCAGATAACGCAGGCGTTGCACCAGATCCACTGAGGGGATCGAATCGGCTGCACGTTCCAATTGAAGACACAGCAAATACGATTCAACAATATAGAGCGGTGGCGGCAACAGATCGGAGACCAGGTCTTTCGATTCTCCAATGCGGTGAAATACCGCGCCCCCCACTTTGATTTCATGCAATGTCTTGAACGACCAGAGTCCGAATATGGAAAAACTGATCGTGAACATCGCAATCAGCAGGTACAGCCGTCGAGACAGATTCAAAGACCGAAGCATGGGAGGAATTCCGTTCAGGGTGGAGAGGGTCTCGAATGCAGAGCTTGGAGCGGGTTGCCGCCAACAAAGCGCTCGATCCTCTTTATATTGGAATTATTTGTCAATAAATGTCCCAGTCGTTCGTGCTGGTGTGTCGCCCTCAAACCGACCATGTTGCACGGAATGGCGTGGTATTCAAAAGGGTGAATTGTTAACGTATGCAATTTCAAATGTCTGTAATCGACAATTCGATGCGGTGTGTGGGTCGGAATAGGGCGTTGAAAATGAAATATGCAGTGCTTTATTCAGGCGAATGAGTGGTTTTCGCTCGCATGAAGAACAGAAGTGAAATCTGTGGATTGGCCGCTGTCAGTGTTGCATTCGCTGACAGGACGCCATGACGTGCCGTGCGAATCAGGCACAAGCGCATGCCATCGGAGCCGATGCGAAGGCTGCAAAGTGCTGGTCAGAAGAGGCTTGCCACCCCTTCTGGCGCGGCGATCACACAAGCGGTTTGGGCCCGGCCCAAGAGCTCAGTGCGCCACACCCAGGCGCTGTTGCAGCAAGGTGCTTGTGGTGGTGTATTGCAGGCGCACCGGATGCTCGGGGTGCACCAGGGCCACGGCCGCAAAGGCGGCCAGGGTGGCTTCGTGGAAGCCGCACAGGATCAGCTTGCGCTTGCCGGGGTAATGGTTGATGTCGCCCACAGCAAACAGCCCGGTCTCGGCGGTGCTGAAGGTGGCCGCGTCGACGGGCAGCAGCTTGCGCTCCATGGCCAGGCCCCATTGGGCCAGGGGGCCCAGGCGAGGTGACAGGCCCAGATAGGCCTGCAGGCTGTCCAGCGGCAGGGTGTGCTCGGTGTCGTCGTCGGTGGCGATCTGCAGCCCCGTCAGGCGCTCGCCCTGGGGCGTGGCATGGGTCTGGACGCCAATGGGCTGGCCCAGTTGCACGCGCAGCAAGCCGGCCTGGCGCAGTTGCTGCAAGTCTTGCAGCAAGGCGGGCTCGGCTTCGAAGGCGTCTTTGCGGTGCAGCAGCGTGACCTGGCGCGGGGCCGGGCTGCCGGCCTGCGCGGCGGCCGCCAGCGTGACCGCCGCCTGCACGGCGGAGGCGTCGCCCCCTGTCACCACCACCCGTTGTCCCGCCAGCGCGGTGGCATCGGGTGTCTGGTTGTAGTGCACCTGGCTGCCCTCGAAGGCGGCCAGGCCGTCCACCCGCAGGGTGCGCGGCACAAAAGCCCCCACGCCAGCAGCGATGAAGACGGTGCGCGCCAGAAAGCGTTGGCCTGCCGTGGTGTCGGCCAGCCAGCGCCCATCGGCCTGCCGTTGCAGCTGGCTGACTTCCTGGCCGAAATGAAAACCCGGCGCAAACGGACGCACCTGGGCCAGCAGTTGGGCCGCCAGTTCACGCCCCGTGCAACGCGGGATGCCCGGGATGTCGTAGATCGGCTTGTCGGGGTACAGCGCCACGCACTGGCCCCCGGCTTCGGCCAGGGTGTCCACCACATGGGCGCGCAAGCCCTGCAGGCCCAGTTGAAAGGCCTGGAACAGCCCCACGGGGCCTGCGCCAATCACCAGGGCATCGGTTTCGATGGGGAGGGCAGGGCTCATGGGCTGGGGTGGATCGGCAGGGCCAGGGCCCCGCCAGATCAGCGGATCAGTTCAGCCAGCTTGCCGGGCTTGTTGTTCCAGGCGTCGGCGTCGGGCAGGGCCGGCTTGCGCTTCGTGATGCTCTTCCAGCCATCAGCCAGGGCCAATTCGGCGTTGAGCTTGATGAAGGCGAGTTGGTCCGAAGGGGTGTCTTCTTCGGCAAAGATGGCGTTGGCCGGGCACTCAGGGATGCAGACGGCGCAGTCGATGCACTCGTCCGGGTCGATGACGAGCATGTTCGGGCCTTCGCGGAAGCAGTCCACGGGGCACACATCCACGCAATCGGTGAATTTGCACTTGATGCAGTTTTCGGTAACGACGTGAGTCATGAGGGGCTCTGTTCGGTGGTGGGCATCCCGGATGCTGCCGCCAATCGGCTCAGCATTCGGAAAAACCCTGGATTTTAGGGACTTTCGCAAGCCCTGCCGGCCTGTGGGGCCCACATGCCGGTTTCAGGGGCTTATTTTTTGCGTCGGATCAGGCGTTGACCAGCACGGCCGCGGCGGTTTTGTTGCTGGCGGTGTCCACCAGGATCAGGGACCCCAGGGCCCGCGCCTGGGCAAAGGGCAGGGTGGCCACGGCCTCTTGCAACGCCAGCTCGATGTGGCCAATGCTGTTCGGCGGCAGCTCGGTGGCGTCTTCTTCGGCCAGGGTGTTGATGTCGAGCTTGTGCACGATGCGGCTCACCTTGGCCTTGACCCAGCGGTGGCCATGCAGCGCCCAGTAGACGCGGCCTGGCACCAGCGGTTCATCATCCAGCCACGACACGGTGGCCTTCAGGCTGCGCTGGGCTTCGATCTGGCCCGGGGCCAGCAGCCAGTCGCCACGCGACACATCCACCTCGCGGTCGAGCACGATGCCGGCGCTGTGACCGGCCTCGATGTCGCCCGGGCGGCGGGCGTGGTCCAGCACCTGGGCCACGGTGGCGCTCTGCCCGCTGGGCAGCACGGTGATGGCCTGGCCGGGCTTCACGCTGCCGGCGGCCACACGGCCCCAGAACACGCGACGGCCCTGGCTGGTGTCGGACGACGACGAGAACTTCTCCACCCACTGCACCGGGAAGGCAAAGGGCTGCTCGACATCGGCGTGGGTGACGGGCAGTTGCTCCAGCAACTGCAGCAGGCTTTGGCCTTGGTAGCCGCACCAGCCGGGCTGGGCGTCCACCACGTTCCAGCCCTTGAGGGCCGACACCGGAATGGTGGCGCGCACGGCAATGCCGGCGGCCGAGGCAAATTTGTTCAATGCGGCGCTGATGTGCTGGTAGGCCAGCGTCGGGTCTTCCACCGCGTCGAGCTTGTTGACCGCAAACACCAGCGAGGTGACCCGCAGCAGGTTCACCAGCAGCGAGTGGCGGCGCGTCTGCACCAACAGTTCGAGATCGGGGTTCTTCCAGTCCAGCTTGGTGGCATCGACCAGCACCACGGCGGCATCGGCGCTGCTGGCCGCGGTCACCATGTTGCGGGTGTATTGCTCGTGGCCGGGGGCGTCACCGATGATGAACTTGCGGCTTTCGGTGGCGAAGTAGCGGTAGGCCACGTCGATGGTGATGCCTTGTTCGCGCTCGGCCGAGAGGCCGTCGGTCAGCAGGGCCAGGTCGGTCTCGCCCTGGCGCTGCACGCCGGCCAGGTGGTCCTGCAGCACGGCCTTGCTGTCCACCAGCAGGCGCCCGATCAAGGTGCTCTTGCCGTCGTCCACCGAGCCGCAGGTGATGAAACGCAGGGCCGCGCGCAGTTCGGTGCTGGGGGCGGCCGGCACGGTGGCGGGGGAGGTGTTCAATTCAGTCGTGCTCATCAGAAGTAACCGTCCTTCTTGCGTTTTTCCATCGAGGCGTCAGAGGTCTTGTCGTCCATGCGGGTGGCGCCGCGTTCGCTCACGTCAGCGGCCAGGGTTTCGATCACGATGTCGGCCGGGGTGGCCGCCGTGCTCTCCACCGGGCAGGTGCAGGTGATGTCACCCACGGTGCGGAAGCGCACGTCGCGCAACTGCACCTCTTCGCCGTCCTTGGCGGGGGTCAGTTCGGTCACCGGCACCAGCAGGCCGCGGCGGTCCACCACCGGGCGCTGGTGGGTGTAGTACAGCGAGGGCAGGGCAATCTGCTCGCGGTCGATGTACTGCCACACGTCCAGCTCGGTCCAGTTGCTGATCGGGAACACCCGGAAGTGCTCGCCCGGGGCGAGCCGGGTGTTGAACAGCGTCCACAGCTCAGGGCGCTGGGCCTTGGGCTGCCATTGGCCGAAGCTGTCGCGGTGCGAGAAGATGCGCTCCTTGGCGCGGGCCTTTTCCTCGTCGCGGCGGGCGCCGCCGATCAGGGCGTCAAAGCGGAACTCTTCAATGGCTTCGAGCAGCGTGACCGACTGGTGCACATTGCGCGACTCGCCCGGGTGGGCCAGGCGCACGGTGCCGCGCTTCATCGAGTCT
>Ga0208888_100604_pt1 | contig 15689 bp, 11 predicted proteins | sample LakWasM115_HOW13_2_FD_183929 | JGI IMG/M metagenome (GOLD analysis project Ga0208888, IMG submission 183929) | Freshwater sediment methanotrophic microbial communities from Lake Washington under simulated oxygen tension - Sediment Metagenome... | ecosystem: Environmental > Aquatic > Freshwater >...
CCGGGCGGCCCCCGCACCGGCGGCGCCCCCCGTGGCGGCCCGCGTGACGATCGCCGCGATGACCGACGTGACGACCGCCGCGATGACCCCCGCGGTGCCCGCCGCGACGACCGCCAGGACGGCGCCCCGCAGGACGACCAGCGCTTCAGCACCCGCACCGGCATCCGCACCTACAACGTGCCCGCCGAGCGCACCCCCATCCCGGTCAAGCGCCCGCTGCCGGCCCCCGGCGCCGAGCGCCGCCCTGACCGGGGCGAGCGCCCGGCCCGCACCGAAGGCGCCCCGCGTACCGAGGGTGGCGTCGAGACCGTGCGCCTGAACAAGCGCATGGCCGAGCTGCGGCTGTGCTCGCGCCGCGAGGCCGACGACTGGGTCGAAAAAGGCTGGGTGCGCGTGAACGGCGAGGTGGCCGAGATGGGCCAGCAGGTCAAGCACAGCGACCGCATCGAGATCGCCCCCGAGGCCCTGGGCCAGCAAGAGCAGCAGGTCACCATCCTGCTGCACAAGCCCATGGGCTACGTGAGCGGCCAGGCCGAAGACGGGCACGAGCCCGCCGTGGTGCTGGTGCAGGTGGCCAACCACTGGCATGGCGACACGGCCAACATCCGCTTCAACCACTCGCAGTTGCGCGGCCTGGCCCCGGCCGGCCGGCTCGACATCGACTCGGTCGGCCTGCTGGTGCTGACCCAGGACGGGCGCGTGGCCCGTCAGCTGATCGGCGAAGACTCTGACACCGAGAAGGAATACCTGGTGCGTGTGACCTACGCCGCCGTCACCGGCGACGTGGCCCTCAACGTGCAGGCCGCCTTCCCGCCTGAGAAGCTTGAACTGCTGCGCCACGGCCTGAGCCTGGACGGCGAGCCCCTGCGCCCGGCCCAGGTGGACTGGCAAAACCCCGAACAGCTGCGTTTTGTGCTCAAAGAAGGCAAAAAGCGCCAGATTCGCCGCATGTGCGAGCAGGTGGGCCTGAAGGTGGTGGGCCTCAAGCGCATCCGCATCGGCCGGGTGGTGCTGGGTCAGCTGCCGGTGGGGCAGTGGCGCTACCTGACGCCCGGCGAGCAGTTCTGACGCCACGGGTACCCACCCTGCCAGGGGTGGGGCGCAAGCGGGAGGGGCGCATTTTTTGCGCCAGCGCACGGGAATCACTAAATACAGTCTGTAACATGTGGCCCTGGCCCGAACCGGGCCCTGAACGATCTGCCGGAGATGCCGATGAGCTCGAACAAATACCGTCTTGTGACCCGCAGCGACTTTGATGGCCTGGTGTGCGCCGTGCTGCTCAATGAACTGGAGCTGATCGACGAGATCACCTTTGTTCACCCCAAGGACATGCAGGATGGCAAGGTGGCCATCAGCTCGCGCGACATCACCACCAACCTGCCCTATGTGCCCGGCGCCTACCTGGTGTTTGACCACCACGAGTCGGAAACCGTGCGCAACACCGGCGAGCGCGCCAACCACATCATCGAGGCCCATGCCCCCTCGGCTGCCCGCGTGGTGTTCAACCACTACGGCGGCAAGGCGGCCTTCCCGCGCATCACCGACGAGATGATGGCCGCGGTGGACCAGGCCGACTCGGCCCAGTACTCGCGCGAAGACATCCTCGACCCGCAGGGCTGGGTGCTGCTGAACTACCTGATGGATTCGCGCACTGGCCTGGGCCGCTTCCGCGAGTTCCGCATCAGCAACTACACGCTGATGATGGACCTGATCAAGTACTGCCGCGACCACACCATCGAGCAGATCCTGCAACTGCCCGATGTGCAAGAGCGCGTCACCCTGTACTTTGACCACGCCACCCGCGCCAAGGAGCAGATCCTGCGCTGCGCCACCCAGATCGACAACCTGGTGGTGCTGGACCTGCGCCAGGAGGAAACCATCTGGGCGGTGAACCGCTTCATGATCTACGCGCTGTTCCCCACCGCCAACATCTCGATCCACGTGATGTGGGGCCTGCAAAAGCAGAACACCGTGCTGGCCACCGGCAAGTCGATCCTCGACCGCAGCAGCAAGACCCATGTGGGCAACCTGATGCTCGAATACGGCGGCGGCGGCCACAATGCAGCCGGCACCTGCCAGATCGCCAACGACCGCGCCGACGAGGTGCTCAAGACCCTGGTGCAACGCATCAACGCTGACGGCTGAGGCCGGCCGGGGCGGGGCGCTTGACGCGGCTCGCCCTTCGCCTGCCCCACCTCATCCCCCCATCTCGATTCCAGGCCCCGGCCCCGGGCCGGCCACCGCATGCCTGACATCCTCACCCTCACCCTGAACCCCGCGCTCGATGTGCTCAGCGCCATCGACCGGGTGGAGCCCACCCACAAGCTGCGCTGCAGCGAGGCCGTGATGCACCCCGGCGGCGGCGGCATCAATGTGGCGCGGGTGCTGCACCGCCTGGGCGCTGATTGCCTGGCCCTGTACACCCAGGGCGGCGTCACCGGCCACGAACTGGCCACCCTGCTGGCCCAGGAGGGCGTGCCCGCCCAGGGCCTGCCCATTGCCGCCGAAACCCGCGAAAGTTTCTCGGTACATGAAAACAGCACCGGCCTGGACTACCGCTTTGTGCTGCCCGGCCCCCGCCTGCAGCCCGCCGAAGTGGAGCAGGCCCTGCAGGGCGTGGCCCGCCACGGCGCGGGGGCGCGCTACTGGGTGCTGAGCGGCAGCCTGCCGCCCGGCGTGCCCGATGGGTTGTACGCGCGCCTGGCGCAGCAGGCCCAGGCCCAGGGCGCCCGCCTGGTGCTCGACTCATCGGGCCCGGCGCTGCGCGCTGCGCTCAGCGCCGGGGTGTTTCTGTTCAAGCCCAGCCTGCGCGAGCTGTCTGAGCTGGTCGGCCAGCCCCTGCCCGGCGAGGCCGAGCAGCTGCACGCGGCCCGCCAGCTCATGGCCGCCGGCCAGGCCCAGGCCGTGGCCCTGACCCTTGGCGAGCAGGGCGCCTTGCTGATCACCCCTGAGCAGGCCTGGCGTGCCCCGCCACTGCCCGTGGCCGTGGCCAGCACCATCGGGGCCGGCGACAGCTTTGTGGGCGGCCTGGTGGCTGCGCTGGCGGCTCAGTCTGGCACGGTCGGCAGGGTTGATTGGCCCGGTGCCCTGGCCATGGCCATGGCCGCCAGCGCCGCGGCCCTGCTGCACCCCGGCACCGCCCTGTGCCGGCCCGACGATGTGCAGCAACTGCTGCCCCAGGTGCAGCTGCAGCCGATTTGAGCGGTACAGCGGGGCTGTGCCTGGCCGCGCTTTTATGACGGGTTGGCGGCAGTTTGACGGGCTTTGAAGTCTTTTTGCCTGCTTTTCTGCCGTGTTTTGCCGCTGCCTCTTGAAAGCCGGCGCAACGCCCATAATTCACGCCTGCCGGGGTGGCCTGCCCACCCCCGAAGATCTTCTACTGCAACAGTCCACCCTAGAAACACCATGAGCAAACAGACCCTGTCATTCCAGGCCGAAGTGGCCCAACTGCTGCACCTTGTCACGCACTCGCTGTACTCCAACCCCGAGATCTTCCTGCGTGAGCTGATCTCCAACGCCAGCGACGCCTGCGACAAGCTGCGCTTTGAGGGCTTGAACAACGCCGCCCTGTTTGAAGACGCGCCCAACCTCGAAGTGCGCGTGGCCTTCGACAAAGCCGCCCGCACCATCACCATCACCGACAACGGCATCGGCCTGTCGCAGCAAGAAGCCATCGACAACCTGGGCACCATCGCCAAGAGCGGCACCAAGGATTTCGTGAGCAAGCTCAGCGGCGACCAGAAGGCCGACGCCCAGCTCATCGGCCAGTTTGGCGTGGGCTTTTACTCGGGCTTCATCGTGGCCGACAAGATCACCGTCGAATCGCGCCGTGCCGGCCTGCCGGCCGCAGACGGCGTGCGCTGGATCAGCGGCGGCACCGGCGACTTCGAGGTGGAAACCATCAACCGCCCCCAGCGTGGCACCAGCATCACCCTGCACCTGCGCGAAGACGCCGAGGAATACCTCAACCTCTGGAAGCTCAAGTCGGTCATCAACAAGTACTCTGACCACATCAGCCTGCCCATCCTGATGGAAAAGGAAGAGTGGAAAGAGGGCGAAAACGACCAGCCCGGCGGCATGGTGCCCACCGGCGAGTGGGAGGCCGTGAACAAGGCCAGCGCCCTTTGGACGCGCAACAAAAAAGACATCACCACCGAGCAGTACAACGAGTTCTACAAGGCCATCAGCCACGACTTTGAGGACCCGCTCACCTGGTCGCACAACCGCGTGGAAGGCAACACCGAGTACACCCAGCTGCTGTACATCCCGGCCAAGGCCCCCATGGACCTGTGGAACCGCGACAAGAAGGCCGGCGTCAAGCTGTACGTGAAGCGCGTCTTCATCATGGACGACGCCGAAGCCCTGATGCCCACCTACCTGCGCTTTGTGAAGGGCATCATCGACTCGGCCAACCTGCCCCTGAACGTGAGCCGCGAGCTGCTGCAAGAAAGCCGCGACGTGCGCGCCATCCGCGAAGGCTCGACCAAGCGCGTGCTGAGCATGCTCGAAGACCTGGCCAAGCACGACAAGCACGACGCCACCCCCGGCGCCGACGGCGTGACCGATGTCGTGGATGCCGACGACAAGGCCAAAGAAGGCAAGTACAGCCGCTTCTACGCCGAGTTTGGCGCCGTGCTGAAAGAAGGCCTGGGCGAAGACTTTGGCAACACCCAGCGCCTGGCCAAGCTGCTGCGCTACGCCAGCACCCAGAGCGACACCGTCAGCGTGAGCCTGGCCGACTACAAGGCCCGCATGAAGGAAGGCCAGGACGCCATCTACTACATCACCGCCGACAACCTGGCCGCCGCCAAGAACAGCCCGCAGCTTGAAGTGTTCAAGAAAAAGGGCATCGAAGTGCTGCTGATGACCGACCGCGTGGACGAGTGGTCGCTCAACTACCTGCACGACTTTGACGGCACCCCGCTGCAAAGCGTGGCCAAGGGCGCGGTCGACCTGGGCAAGCTGCAAGACGAAGCCGAAAAGAAGGCCGCCGAAGAGGCCGCCGAGGCCTTCAAGCCCCTGCTCGCCAAGCTCAAGGAAGCGCTGAAAGACAAGGCCGAAGACGTGCGCGTGACCACCCGCCTGGTCGACTCGCCTGCCTGCCTGGTGGTGCAAGACGGCGGCATGAGCACCCAGCTGGCCCGCATGCTCAAGCAAGCCGGCCAAAGCGCCCCCGAAGCCAAGCCCGTGCTTGAAGTCAACGCCGAGCACCCCCTGGTCAAGAAGCTCGACGGCAGCGTGCACTTCAACGACCTGGCCCACATCCTGTTTGACCAGGCCCTGCTGGCCGAAGGCGGCCTGCCGGAAGACCCGGCGGCTTATGTGAAGCGGGTGAATGCGCTGCTGGCTTGATCGACCAGCTCAGCCGATAAAACGGGCCTTGCGGGGCCCGTTTTTTTTGGGGCCCAGCAAACTACCTGGCCATGCACGGGCACGCGGTTTGGCGCCCATGGTGCAAAAATCCGCGCACACCCAATGCAACCCAGCAGGAGTGGCCATGTCCGCGATGTTGATGGTTCTGGAATTTGCCTTGATCACCGTGCTGGCGGCCTTGCTGCTGGAGGCCGTGGTCTTGTCGCTGTGGAAAGGACGGGGCCCCTACAACTGGAAGGCCGCTGGCATCTCGCCGATCGATTTTCTGGTGCGCGAGTACTTTCTGCGCTGGGCCTTGCCGCTGAGCTTCTGGTTTGGCGCCATGCAGTGGATCTGGGAGCACCGCCTCTTCACCCTGCCTATGGACCATTGGACCGGCTGGGCCGCCTGCTTCATCGTCCAGGAGTTTTGCTACTACTGGTACCACCGTGCTGCGCACCGCATCCGCTGGTTTTGGTGCACCCACGCCATTCACTATTCTTCGAACCAGCTCAACCTGTCGGCGACCTACCCTTTTGGCTGGACGGGCAAACTCACCGGCACCCTGCTGTTCTTCATGCTCGCCCCCTGGCTGGGCATGCCCTCCAGGGTGATCCTGGTCATGTTGTCCTTGAACCTGCTCTACCAGTTCTGGATACACGCCACCTGGATCCCGCGCCTGGGCCCGCTGGAATGGATTCTGAACACCCCCTCAGCCCATCGCGTGCACCATGCCTCCAACCTGGCCTACCTGGACGGCAACTACGGCGGTGTCTTGATCGTTTTTGACCGCCTGTTTGGCACCTATATCCCCGAGCGGCAAGACCTGCCCATCCGCTACGGCCTGGTCAAACCCAGCGCGGGCTAAAACTTGTTCAAGATCGAGTTTGAGCATTAGCTGGCGTTGTGGCGCGATGTCAAAGCAGCCCCCTCGCCCAGGGCCGTGCTGGGCTACCTGCTGCGGCCCCCAGGCTGGAGGCCGGGTGGCGCTGGGGAGACCACGGAAGAGCTCAGGTAGGCAGCCCAGGCGCAAGGCCTTGCGGCCGAACCCGCTGTGCAGGTCGTGGCCTCGCAGGCTGGCAAGCCGGCGGCAGCGGCATGAGCCCAGGCCCAGGCCGCCAAGCAGCGGCGAAGCCTTTGGCGATCGTTCTGCAGGACCCCAGCGGCGCGGGCAAATCGAGCACGGCTGCAGCCCTGCAAGACAGCGCCACAGTCCCTCCGTTTCATGTGAGCCTGGACGTCTTTGTCACGATGTGGCGCTGTGGCTGGCCGGCTTGGCCACCACGCCCGGGCGATGCCGGGGTCTGCTGCCGATCGTCGCCTGACCCGGTGGGGGCCAAGGTGGGCTCCAGCCTCACGGCGCTGATGTTCTTTGAGGTGCCGACTGCCGTGTTTCTGGTGCCCAGTTCGCGCCTGTCGGGCCCGGCCCAGGTTGGTGGCCTCGTGCTGGTCAACACCTACAGGCCTCGGGCAGCACCCACAACGGCTGGTTGCTGAGGGCGGGGCTGCTGGTGTTGGACGGGGCAGGAAGGTCCGGAGGGGCTGGGCCCCACCGAATGGCGCCGGGTGTGCCGTGAGCTTGAGCAAAGTTTTCTTCTTTTTCGTTGAATTTTGATATTTTTCTGATGTAGCCTGCCGGAATTCAAAAAATAATCTTAATGCGGCCTTTATAAAGGCCGAATACAACGTGGCATGGGTCTTTGTGCTGATGCCTGTATGGATGACATTGGGGGAGCTCTCATGACCCTTTTTCAGCATCTTTCGGTGGCCAAGCGCCTGGCCGTCGGATTCGCCGTTGTTTTATTGCTGTCGATTGCCGTGATCGGGCTCAGCATCTATCGCTTGAGCGCCCTGGCGGATGCGGCCGACGAGATGGTGAAGGTTCCTATCAAGGCCGAACGCCTGGTGAGCGACTGGTCGCGCAATCTTCATGTCGGCATCACGCGCACGGCGGCCGTGGCGCGCAGCAGCGATCCAGCGCTGGCGGCCTTCTTTGCTGACGATGCCAAAGCTTCATCTACTCGCTCGGGTGAACTGCAGAAGGCTGTTGAAGGCATGTTGGTCCTCGACACCGACAAGGCGATCTTCCGCGAGATCGGTGAGTTGAGGTCGCTGTACCTGAAGAACCGTGACGGCATCGTGGCTTTGAAGAAGGACGGCAAGGCCGAGGAAGCCAATGTGCTGCTTGAAAAACAGTTTCTGCCCGATGCGAAGCGGTATGCGGGCAAGATGGACGAGTTGCTGCTCAAACAACGTGAACAGGTTGATCAACTGAGTCGGGTCATTGAGGCCAATCGGCAGAGCAGCAAGAAATTCTTGATTGTGCTGGGTGTGTTGAGCCTGGTGCTGGGCACGGTGGTTTGCTGGCTGTTGGCTCAGTCGGTGACCGTGCCGCTCAGGCAGGCATCGCAATTGGCCCGTCGTGTTGCCGATGGTGACTTGGCTGCTGAGGTGCCAGCCCACGGTACGGACGAAGTCGGTGAACTGATGGACGCACTGGCCCTGATGCAGGGCAATTTGGCCAAGGTGGTGAAGAACGTACGCGAGAGCTCTGATCGGGTGTCCAGTGCCAGTGAGGAAATTGCACAGGGCAACCATGACCTGAGCGCCCGAACCGAACACCAGGCCAGCTCTCTGGAGCAAACGGCAGCGAGCATGGAAGAGCTCAGCTCCACCGTCAAGCTCAACGCCGACAATGCGCGGCAGGCCAATCAGATGGCCTTGGCGGCGTCCGAGATTGCGTCAAAAGGTGGCGAAGTGGTGGGGCAGGTCGTGGGCACCATGAAGGGCATCCAGGATGCGAGCCAGAAGATCAGCGAGATCATCAGCGTTATCGATGGTATTGCGTTTCAGACCAATATCCTGGCTTTGAACGCCGCGGTTGAGGCGGCCCGGGCCGGTGAGCAGGGGCGTGGCTTTGCCGTCGTCGCCGCCGAGGTGCGAAGCCTGGCCAGCCGCAGTGCGGAGGCGGCCAAAGAGATCAAGACGCTCATCAATGCCAGTGTGGAGCGTGTTGAGCAAGGCACCGTGCAGGTGGACCAGGCGGGTGTGACCATGAACGAGGTGGTCAGCAGCATTCGGCGGGTCACCGACATCATGGGTGAGATCAGCGCGGCCAGCCAGGAGCAGACGACTGGGGTGGCCCAGGTGGGTGAAGCGGTCACGTCCATCGACGAAGCCACCCAGCAGAATGCCGCCTTGGTTGAAGAAATGGCGGCGGCCGCCAGCAGCCTGCGCAACCAGGCGCATGACCTGGTCGCGGCGGTGTCCGTCTTCAGGCTGTCAGCCGGTGAGCAAAGTGGGGGAGGCCTGCGCATGGCCGGCCCCATGGGCGTGGCCAGTCAAGCCGCCACGCGCAAACCGGTGGCCAGGGCTGCTGGTGCTGGCATGCTCCAAGCCAAGGCCCAGACCAAGTCCGCCGCACCGGCCCTCAGCCTGAAACCGACATCGGCACCTGCCAGCCCGGCGAGCAAGCCAGACCGCGACGACAACTGGGAAAGCTTCTGAGGCGGTTGGCCCCGCAAGCGCCGTGCATCACCGGGTTCGCTGGGCAGGCAGGGGGCTGGGGCGTGCGCTTGGGGCGGTCGTCCATTGGCGGGGAGCGGTGGTGTGCGGTGCATGGCGCAGGCTTGTCTGTGAAGGTCTGAGGAGGCCTGCGAATTGCCCGAAGCCAGCGATGAATACCTTGAGCGCTTGAACCCGAGACTGCCGCGCCCCCTCAACGAAAAACGGCGCCCTGCCGTGGCAGTGCGCCGTTCATACCTTGAGGGCCCCTCAAGCAGCCGTCATCACAGTGCCCCGTCACCCAGCACAATGCCCTCGCGGCGTGGATCGACCCCGCCTTGGAGCTTGATCTGGCCATTGACGTTGACGCGCATGATGGTGGAAACGCCGCTGGATTGCGCCGCATTGTTCACGGTGTGGCCCTTGGCCTTGAGGCCGCTGATCAGCCCCGTGAGGTCGAGCGATGTGTTGGCACCGTCCACGTTGGTGGTGGCGCTGTTGGTCGCGCCGATGTTCACCAGCGAGGTGGCCTGTTGCGCATCAAGACCCCAGTCGAGTGCTGCGACCACGGTCTTGAGCACATACTGGATGATGGTACCGCCGCCAGGTGAGCCGGTGGCCATCACAAAGTCGCCGGGCGCTGTGCCCTTGAACACCAGCGTGGGCGCCATGGTGCTGCGTGGGCGCTTGCCCGGTGCCACGCGGTTGGCCACCAGCACACCAGCGCTGTCGGTGGGCAGGGCCGAGAAGTCTGTGAGCTGGTTGGTCAGCAAAAAGCCGCCCACCATGTGGAACGAGCCCATGCTGGATTCGACGGTCGAGGTCATGGAGACCACGTTGCCATAAGCATCCACGATGGAGAAGTGGGTGGTGCCCTGCTCGATGGTCTTGTCCACACCCAGTGGAACGTCGCCCAGGTTGCCCGCGCTGGCCGTGCCCATCGAATTGCCACTGGCGTTGATCAGCGCCGCCCGCTGCTGGAGGTAGGCCTTGTCGATCATCGACGAGACGCCCTTGCCGGGCAGAGGCACGAAGTCGGTGTCGGCCACATACTTGTCTCGGTCAGCGTAGGCCAGGCGCTCGGCCTCGGACACCAGGTGCACGCCCATCACGCTCGGCACTCCGCCTTCGTTGCTGGGGTTCGTGGGGCCGTATTTTGAGAGGTCGAAGTTCTCCAGAATGCCCAGCGACTGAGCGATGGCAATGCCACCCGACGATGGAGGGGCCATGGTGCAGATGTAGTAGCTGCTGCGGTAGCTGGTGCACACTGGGTCACGCTTCTTGGCCTGGTAGGCTTTGAGGTCGGCCACCGTCATCAGGCTGGGGGTGATGGGGGTCTTGGCCGCGTCATCGCCCACCGACTGGGCCGCCTTGGCCACGATGGCTTCAGCGATGGTGCCAGAGTACAAAGCGTCTGCGCCGCGTGTCGCAAGGGCTCGGAGTGACTGCGCATAGGGCAGGTTGGTGGTCACGCTGCCACTGGTCTTGGGCGTGCCGTCGGCATTGAAAAAGGCCGCCACGGCGTTGGCATCCAGTCGCAGGCTGGCGGCGTTGGCGGCAATCGCATCGCCCATGCGGGTGGGGATCTTGTAGCCATTGGTGGCGAGGCTGACACCTTCATCGAACAATTGGCTCCAGACCAGCTTGCCATGCTCTTTGTGGGCCAGTTCGAGCATGCGCATCACGCCCGGCACACCGATGGAACGCCCGCTGCGACGTGCGCTGGGCACGGGGGCTGGGGACGATGCGTCGGCCTGGTTTTGGCGCACCAGGTAATAGCCTGTGGCGGCCGCCGGGGCAGCTTCGCGGCCATCGTAGGCGACGACCTGCTTGGTGGCAGCGTCGTAGTACACCATGAAGGCACTGCCCGCAATGGTGCTGGACTGCGGCTCGACCAGTCCCAGCACGGCTTGCACGGCAACAGCCGCATCGACCGCTGTGCCGCCAGCTTTGAGCACATCGCAACCGGCTCGGGTGGCCAAGGGGGTGTTGGCCACCACCATGTAGCTGCTTGATGTCTTTGCCTTGTAGCCGAGCCGGTAGCCCGAGGCGGCCTCGGGCGCTGCAGGGTCACCCGTCAGACCCGAGCCCACCACCACGGGTGAGCCGGTGCTGGAGACCACAGAGCAACTCTGGGCATTGTTGTCCACGATGAAGCCAGAGTCGGAGCCTCCACACCCATGCAGCGCCAAGGCTGCAAGCACGGGCGACAAGGCCCATAGCCATGCTTTGTTCTTCATTCCAGATCCCTGTGACAGCCAAAAGACAAGCAGTTTTACACTGCAGACAAAAGAAGTTTGCAATATCCATGCCGTTGAGTCGGTCAGGAATCGAGGTCCTTGTATAGAACCCGGTTCCATGCGCAGTGCAGTGTTGCTGGCGGGGTGGTCGCCGGGCGGCGGTGCCCCGCGTGCGTTCGAGCTGGAGTTGGGGCGCTGGTCAGCCCCCACAACGGCCCAAGCGCACACAGCTGTTGGTGAGCCAGGCCTGGTCTGGGCTCAGCAGTGGCTTGGGTGCCCTGGCTCGAACAGGGCTGTGAGCGAGGGTACTGTGAGGATCAGTTGGTCCCAGTGCATCGGTTGGTCGGGTTGGGCCGATTGGATGCCGGGGGGGGGCAGTCTGGAATCGGCCCGAGGCGCTGTTCGATTTGGTGGGTCAACATCCAGATCAGACCCTCATCGAGTCCTTCTTGACGTCCTTCCTTGCGCCCCTCGGTCTTTCCTTTTGCAGCGCCTGTGTGAGCAAGCGGCCCATTGTGTTGGCGAGCATGGGGGGCCTTCATTCAGATCGGGTATCAGGGCAAGTGGGGTGGCGACGCCTTCGCTGAGCTCGGGTGGGGCCTTGCGGCTGATTTTTCGCGCAGCCATGCGTTGAGCGTGCGTTGCAGCTCATTTTGCCCTGGGGCCTGCAAAGCGAGCCGGAGGGCCATGATCAGCCGACCCGCGGGATCTAAAGCGGGGCTGCGTTCGAGTTGAAACACGGCATCCCCTTGTCGGGCTTGCTTTGAAACTCCAGCAGCAGATAGACCCATACCCAGCGGGTGCCCACCTTGAGCCGCCACACCATGTCGTTGTGGCGGTGCTGTTCAGATTCGCTCACATAGCTGGCGTTGATGCGCTCCAGGGTGTCAAAACGAGCGTTCTTGAGTTTGGGCCTGCTAACACTGATTTCGCCGGATGCGTTGGAGATCCAAAAGGCCTAGCGCCAGGCGCCAACCGCAGCTGGGTCGGTGACCCAGCGAGGATTGGCAACGCCGCGATCGGCCTTTTGGGCTCCAACCCGAAGGGAAGCCGGCTGGCCAAGCGCCACTCGGCGTTGCGTGCCTTGCCCAGACGCCCGGTCTGGGCTGCGACACGCGCCTTGATTGGCGCTTGGTCAGCAGGCTTCGCACCGGTGAAATCAGTGTTAACAGGCCCTATGGCACAAAGCCCAGCAGCAGGTCGCGCACCATCTGCGGGTGCGAAAAAAATTGCTTGCAACCGCTGTCGTGAGAGGTCTTGGCGGCCATGGTGTGGGGTGTCGGCCAGCGATGCTGTGGGGGGGCGTGCTGTTGCCACAGAGGGCCGGCTTCGGCGATTGAGCGGGCGTGTTGCTGTGCTTTGCAGGCGCGCCCGCCGTCGCTGCCTGCCTTTTGGGGCGGTGCGGCCTCAGCGTCCGAATGTGGCTTGCGGCGTATGGCTCCTGGTGGCGCTTGATACGATGGCGGCGAACGTCGGGGGCCGCCATCTGCCCCAGATGCGACCGCTAGTTGCTGTTCCGCCCCATTGCCAAGATATGCCCCGCCGAGTCCCTCTGATCACGCGCACCCTGATTCTTTTTGGGGTGGTCGTCCCCGCGTTGGCCTGGGCACTGGTGAAGCCGGTGCGGGTAGCGGTGCCCACGCTGAATGGGGTGAGCTGCGTCGAGCAGGTGTGTGTCGATCAGCTTGACCGATTGGGCGAGGCGCAGGCGCTTTACCACGAGGGCAACGAATTCATCACCGAGCGCTTTGGCCTTGAACTCAAGCAGCCCAGGGTGGTGTTCTGTTCATTGCCGGCCTGCGCAGAAGGCTTTGGCCTTGGCACCCGGTCGGCTGTGACGGTGGGCACGGTGGGCACCGTCATCGGCCCCAAGGCCTGGAAGTCGTATTACTTGCGCCATGAGTTGATCCATCAGCTTCAAGCCGACAAGCTGGGGTCGGTGCTGTTGCTGCTCAAGCCTTCCTGGCTGCTGGAAGGCATGGCCTATGCCCTGAGCGATGACCCCAGGCCGGTGCTGGCCGAGCCCTGGCAAGGCTACCGCGCCCAGTTTGGGGCCTGGTTCGGCAAGGTCGGCCGAGATGGCTTGTGGGAGCGCGCCAAGGGGGTCTGGGTTTGGGGGGCGGTAGGGTGGGTAGCCGCTCTGCAGCCACCGAGGGGCGGTGTCAGCTCTCTAACAGGCTAGCCACACATGTTCACCGAGCTTTTCCCATTGACGGCTGCGCTCGTCACGTTGCTGGGCACCTCTGCCGTGGGGCTGCGCAGGCGATTGCGGCTGCAAATGAAAAGCGCCCGCTTCATGGGTCAAGCATTGGGGAGCTTGGAAGACAGCCCTGAATTCTCCCACCCCCAAACCTCCACCCCCTCCACCGGCACAGGCCGACTGAACAAGTAGCCCTGAAACTGCTGGCAGCCGTTGTCCAGCAAGAAGGCGCGTTGCTCGGGGGTTTCGACGCCTTCGGCGATCACCTGCAGGTTCATGCTGCTGCCCAGGGCCAGCACCATGCGCACGATGGCGGCGCTGTTGGGTTCACTGAGCACATCGGCGACAAAGGATTGGTCGATCTTGAGCTTGTTCAGGGGCAGGCGCTTCAGGTAGTTCAGGGAGGAGTAGCCGGTGCCAAAGTCGTCCAGCGAGAAGGTGACGCCGCAGGCGGCCAGGGTGAGCATCTTGAGCTTGATGTCGTCCAGGTCTTCGACCAGCATGGTTTCGGTCAGCTCCAGCTCCAGACGGCTGGGGCTGAAGCTGTGGTGCTGCAGCAGTTCCAGCAGCTTGGGCACGAACTCGGGCTGGCGGAACTGGCGTTGGCTGATGTTCACCGCCAGGCACCAGTGGGCGCGCACAGGGTGTTGCGACCAGGCCTGCAGCTGGGCGCAGGCGGTCTCCAGCACCCATTGGCCCATGGGCACGATGAGGCCGCTTTGTTCGGCCAGGTCGATGAACTGACCGGGCATGACCAGGCCGCGCGTGGGGTGCTGCCAGCGCAGCAGGGCCTCGGCGCCCAGCACCTGGCCCTGGGCGTCCACCTGGGGCTGGTAGTGCAGCTCGAACTGGTGCAGCACCAGGGCCTGCACCAGCTCGGCTTCGAGTTCGGATCGTTCGGTGGCGTCGGTCAGCAGCACGTGCACCAGCAGGATCAGCATGGTGGTGGCGCACAGGATCTGCAGCCAGGTGCCGGGCACGCGGATGTCGTCAGGCAGGGCGTAGCCGGGCACAAAGTCGGCGGTGGTGGAGGCCAGCACCACAAAGGCGCCCAGGCAGCTCAGGGCCACGCCGTAGCGCAGGCGCGGGTCGTCGTCGCGGAACGCCACCAGCGCGGCCACGCCCAGGGCCAGCAGGTACAGGTGGGTGGAGCGCGGCGTCATGCCATTCGGTGGGTCCAGCAGCACGGCATTGCCAATGACGATCACCAGCAGGCTGCCAAAGATGACCAGGTTGGCGGCCTGGCGCCGGTTCAGGCCGGTCAGGACCAGGCTGATCAGGCCGAAGGTGAACAGGGCCGTATCCATGGCCACCACCAGCCACAGGCCCTTGGAGGCAAAGAACAGGCCCCACACCACGCCCATGAACATCATCATGGCACCGGTCAGCAGGCGAACACGCCGCTCACGCCGGTGGTACAGCAGCCCCAGTTCGGGGGCCACCCACAGACGGCGCAACTGGCGGATGAGACGAGCGGCGATGTACGGCATCGTGTGCAACAACCTCCCGCTCCCATTCTGGCAGCAGGCCCTGGGTTTGTCTTGCTCGGTGGTGCTGACAGAGGGGTGAAAGGGCTTGCCTGGATGGCTGCCTGTTAACATTTTTCTCCTCGCTTTGCCTGGGCTTCACCCGTCAAAGCCGCCTGGGGCGTCTACAGTCGGGGCCTCCGATCGCCGGCTGGCGATGGTTTGTCTGGGTTGTTGATGCAGAGTGTTCTTTCTCTTTTGGCCTTGTTGTTGCTGGTGGCCTGTTCGGGTGTGGTGGCGCGCTTCTGGCCGCGGCTGCCGCAGCCGCTGCTGCAGCTGTTGATGGGCGCGCTGGTGGCCTGGCCGGCCTCGGGCCTTCGGGTGGAGCTGGACCCGGCCACTTTCATGTTGCTGCTGGTGCCGCCGATGTTGTTTGCCGATGGCTGGCAGATGCCCAAGCGCGAGTTCGGCGCCAACATGTGGCCGATTCTGCTGCTGGCGGTGGGCCTGGTGCTGGTCACGGTGCTGGGCGTGGGGCATGTGATCCACTGGCTGCTGCCGGCCATGCCGCTGTCGGTGGCCTTTGTGCTGGCGGCGGTGCTGTCGCCCACCGATGCGCTGGCGGTGTCGGCGGTGGCGCACCGGCTGCCCATGCCGCCGCGGCTGCAGACCATTCTCGAGGGCGAGTCGCTGATGAACGATGCCTCGGCCCTGGTGGCGGTCAAGTTTGCGGTGGCGGCCACACTCACCCAGCAGTTTTCGCTGGGCCGGGCCCTGCTCGACATGGTGTGGATGTCGGGTGGCGGGGTGCTGGTGGGCCTGGTGTTTGCGCGGGTGTTTGCGGCGCTGCACGACCGCTTTTTGTTCTGGCGCGAGGGGGCCGAGTCGGCCCCGCCGGTGCTGGTGATCTTGCTGATGCCTTTCGGG
>Ga0208888_100606_pt1 | contig 15672 bp, 11 predicted proteins | sample LakWasM115_HOW13_2_FD_183929 | JGI IMG/M metagenome (GOLD analysis project Ga0208888, IMG submission 183929) | Freshwater sediment methanotrophic microbial communities from Lake Washington under simulated oxygen tension - Sediment Metagenome... | ecosystem: Environmental > Aquatic > Freshwater >...
ACTTCAACAATTTTGTGTTGATCAGTCTGCTGACCGACGGCCGCCCGGACTACCTCAACACCAAGTTGCCGGCGGGCACCACCGACATTCTGGTGTCCTACACCTACCGCATAGCCTTCACCGATTCGGGCGCCAACTTTGGTTTGGCGGCGGCCATATCGACGGTCATCTTCTTCCTGGTTGCCATCCTGTCCATGGCCAACCTGAAGTTGTCGCAAAGCAAAGACGAACGCAAAGGGGGACACTAGCCATGGCCGTTGTTACCGGTAAAAGCCAGCGCTGGCGCATTGCAGCGGCCCACGCGGGTTTGTGGCTGCTGATCGCCGTGACGCTGTTTCCGCTTCTGGCGGTGGTATCCATTTCATTGCGACCCGGCAACTTTGCCACCGGCTCGCTGATACCTTCCGAGATCAGCCTGGAGCACTGGAAGCTGGCGCTGGGTTTTTCGTACACGCAGGCTGATGGCGTGGTCGTCAAGCCGCCCTTTCCCGTGCTGCTGTGGCTGTGGAACTCGATCAAGATTGCCACCATCTCGTCCTTGCTGATTGTCGGCATTTCAACCACGGCAGCCTATGGCTTTGCGCGCCTGCGCTTTCGCTTCAAGACCACCATTTTGAACAGCATGCTGTTGCTGCAGATGTTTCCGGTGGCCGTGGCGCTGGTCGCCATCTATGCCATTTTCGAGGCCATTGGCGGCTTCATTCCGTGGCTGGGCATTGAGACGCATGGCGGGTTGATCGTGGCGTATATCGGTGGTGTGGCCATGCACATCTGGACCATCAAGGGCTACTTCGAGACCATTCCGACCGAGATCGAAGAATGCGCCAAAGTGGATGGAGCAACGTCCTGGCAAACCTTTTACCGCGTGCTGCTGCCCATGGCTGTGCCGATCCTGATGGTGGTGTTTGTGCTGGCCTTTATCGGCACCATCATCGAATACCCCATTGCGTCTGTGCTGTTGCGCGAAGAGCCCAACCTGACCCTGGCCGTCGGCTCCAAATACTACCTGTACGAGCAGCGCTACCTGTGGGGTGATTTTGCAGCGGCCGCGGTGCTATCCGGGCTACCCATCACGCTGGTTTTTCTGGCCGCCCAGCGCTGGATTGTGTCGGGGCTGACGTCCGGTGGCGTCAAGGGCTAGCGTGTGCGGTTTCTACTGCTTGTCCTGGTCTTGCTGATGGGAACCAGTGCGTTGGCGCAAGCTGTTCCCACGGTACGCAGCGGCACCGTGGAGCGCATTGCGCACTTCCCTTCCCGGTTTGTCGATGCACGCAATGTGGATGTCTGGCTGCCCGAGGGTTACAGCGCCGCACAGCACTACAACGTGCTGTACATGCATGACGGCCAGATGCTGTTCGATCCCGCAACGACCTGGAACAAGCAGGCCTGGGGCGTGGATGTCACGATGGCACGGCTCATGGCGCAGGGCCAGATTCCACCCACCATTGTGGTGGGCGTGTGGAACAACGATACGTACCGCCACGCCGAATATTTTCCGGAAAAACATCTGTCTTTTCTGCCCGCCGCGTTGCGTGCCCAGTACGTCACACAAACGCTGCAGGGCAGGGCGCAGGCCGACAACTACCTGCGATTTTTGGTGCGGGAACTCAAGCCCGCCATCGACCGGCGTTACGCCACCCACACCGGCCCTGCCCACACCTTCATCATGGGCAGCAGTATGGGCGGCTTGATCTCGGTGTATGCCATGAATGAATACCCCGACGTATTTGGCGGCGCAGCCGGCCTGTCCACGCACTGGATTGGCAGTCACAGCCCGAACGCGGCCATCCCGCTTGCGGCCTTCAACTACCTGCGTGACCATCTGGCCGACCCGCGAACCCACCGGCTCTACCAGGACCACGGCACGGTGGAGCTTGATGCCCTGTATGCGCCGTACCAGATATTTGTGGATGAACTGGTGCGGGACAGGGGCTACACCGACGCCAACTACCTGAGTCGGGTTTTTGCGGGTCAAGGCCACAATGAAAAGGCTTGGGCCGATCGGCTGGAAATTCCCATCCTGTTTCTGATGGGTCAACGTTGATTCAGGGCTCTATGGCCGCGATTGCCAGGCCGGGTTGCCCACCACCCACTGGATCACGTATTCGCCCCCGGCGTCGACTCTGGAGCCTGCCGGGGTGAACCCCGCCTTCTTTGCCACGCACGCAGATGCGTGGTTCGCGGGAGCGATTTCCGCCAGAACTTCCGTCGCACCCGCCGTGAATGCGGTGCGGACCAATAGCTGCACGGCTTGCGTAGCAGCACCTTGATTTTGTGAGCTCGGTGAGACTCCGTATCCGATTTCGACTCTTCCTGCTCTCGGTGCATGCTTGAATCCGCATCCGCCAACGATTCGATCATCACTGCTTCGAACGATTTGATACGTGCAGGACCAGACCTCTGGGGCACCTTCTGACAGCAGCGACAGTGCTCTTGCGGCCACGAAACCGGGTGGCAGCGCGCCTGCTTCAAGCCGGTGTGCCAATTCCCCTGGAATCCGGCCCTCCGCGATGTCACGGAGTTGTTCTGCATTGAGTTGGAGAAGCGAGAAAGTCATTCTTTTTTGCGCCTGACGAAAAAAAACCCCACCGCGTGAGCAGTGGGGCAAACCCATTGAGAACCCGAAAAACTCAGAACTTGTAGTTCAATCCAAACAGATACGTCGTACCAAACTTCATGTACTCCAGCGGATGGTCTGGAGCATCAGCGTAGGTGCTGTATGGCGAATCGGTCATGTTATTGACCTGCAACACCAGACCCAGACCCTTCATGCTGCCTTCAGTGAAGTTATAGCCGACCTGGAAGTCGACCACTTTTTCGCCGTTGATCCAGCGCAGGCTGCGGTCACCGGCAAAGTTGCCGATTTCACCAATGAACTCAGAGCGGTTGCGCTGGCTGACACGGGTGGACCAGCCGCCCTTTTCGTAGTACACGGTCAGGTTGGACACGTTCTTGGACAGGCCTGGCAGCGGGGTGTCCGTGCCGACTGTCGAACTGTTGAAGCCGTTGGTTGGAACGCGGATGGCGCTGTCGTTGTACGACATGCTGGCCGACAGACCGAAACCATCCAGTGCGGGCGTCAGCATGTTCAGCGGCAGGGAAGCCGACAGCTCAATGCCGCGCATGGTTCCGCCGTTGCCGTTGTACGGTGCGGTGTACTGGCCCTGGTTGGTGATGGCAATGGTGCCCGGCGTGAACGCCGAGAAGTCCATCGTGCGGCTTTCTTCGTAGATGTAGGTCTTCAGCTCCTTGTAGTAGGCCGCGGCCGCAAAGTAGGCCTTGGTGCCGAAATACTTCTCGTAGGAAACGTCTAATGCATTGGCGCGCCATGGGTCCAGATTCGGGTTGCCGCCGCTGGCCGATGGCCTGCGGGTGGTTGTGTCCACATTGAACTCGAACGAGGAGCGCAATTGGTCGATACGGGCACGGGCAATTTGCTGGGCCGCCGCGACGCGCACGGTTTGCTGGTCAGCCAGTCCAAACGCGAGGTTCATGCTGGGCAGAACATCGGTGTAAGTCTTGCCGCCGCTGACAGGCTTGACCGCGCCACCCGACGCATTGTCCACGTAAGCGGATGCGGAGGATTGGTCGGTGTTGATAACCTGCACACCCACATTGCCGCGCACGCCGACCGATCCCCACTGGGATTCGATATCCGCTTTGACGAATGAGGTGGTGACTTTTTCTTTCACGTCCCACGCACGGCTGATCGCGCCGGGGTTGATCTCGGACGGATTGAACGGCTGGAAGTACTTGGCCACTACGCCGGGCACGTTCCACGATGGAATGATGCCGCTGCCCGAGAACCCGAGGTCAACCGGTGCGTACAGCAGGTCGCTGGAGATTGTGGGTGTACCGTTGGCTTCCAGTGGACCTTCTGGCTGGCGCTTCTTCTTGGAACGGTCTGACAGGTTCAGGCCAAAGTCAACTCCGCTGAAGAAGTCGCTGGTAACAGGCAAGGTGCCAACCAGTTTGTAGCCTTTCAACTCGTCTTCCACCTGGGGTTTGCGTCCGTAGCCTTGACCATAGATGGAGTTGCCGGTGAACAGCTTGGTAGGGTCGCTGTAGTTCAGGCCGCCCTTGATGGTGGGGAAGCCGCCATTGGCCCAGTTCACGCTGAGTGTGTCCAGGGACGATCCATTCGGAGTGGACGCCAGTTGCGTGTTGTTCTCCAGGTAGAGCTCGTTGCGCTTGGCCTTGGAGTAGTTCACGTCGGCCAGCAAGGACCAGCCGGTGAACTTGAACTTGTTGTTCCAGCCGATCGCATTGATGGTGTCTTCGCGGCTGTTGTACTGGCCACGCACCAGTGGGTACACATTGACCGCTTGCGCGCCGCCCAACACACCATTGCTGATGACCGGGTTGGCGTAGCTGAAAGGGATATACGGGTTGGTGCCGTTGTAGCCGCTCAGGTTGACTTCATACTGGTTGTTGGTGTCCACCTGTTTGAAGGTGGATGCATACGCGTCCAGCACGCTGGTCCAGTTTTTGGATGGCTTGACTTCCAGCACACCCATGAAGCCGTCGCGCTTCATGTTGCCGCTCTTGGCCAGTGACTTGATACCGTCCTGCAGGTAAGTGCCGGGCGTCACGCCAGGGCGTGTGTCTTTCTTCCAGGGCTCGTAGATGCCGGTCTGGTTTTCCAGAATCGGGGAATCCAGATGGGCGAAACCCAGCGCCAGGCCCACGGTACGGTCGGCGAACTGGTCGATATAGCTGACGCTGATACGGTTGCCGTTGGCCTTGGTGTCGGCAATGGATCCAATGGAGCGGTTCTCGCCGCGCACGTTGATTGAAACGGCACGTTCCTTGAAGTTCAGGGGGCGAACCGTCTGCATGTCCAGAGTACCCGAGAGGCCTTGGCCAACCAGGCCGGCATCAGGGGTTTTGTAAATGGTGACGCCGCTCAGCAGTTCGGAAGGGTACTGGTCAAATTCCGCACTGCGGTTATCGCCCGTGCTGACCATTTCGCGGCCATTGAGCAGGGTGGTTGCGAAGTCAGGTGACAAACCGCGCACGCTGATGGCTTGTGCGCGTCCGGCTACGCGTTGCGCGGCCAGACCGGGCATGCGGGCGATGGATTCGGCAATGCTGACGTCAGGCAACTTGCCAATGTCTTCTGCCGAGATGGCTTCAACGATGGACGTTGAATTCTTCTTGATCGAGATGGCGTCCTCGATACCTTTGCGGATACCGACCACGGTGACCGTGTTCAGATCGGGTGCAGCTGCCTGCGCGAATGCGGCAGACGACGTCACGATCAGCACGGCACAGCCGGCAGCCACAGGGGCCAGTTTGAAGAGTGAGCGGCGCGAGGTGGTCCTCGTGGAGCGCTGGACGGTGGAACTCATTTTGGTATATCTCCTGGTACACGGGCTGGCGAATATTCTTTTGGACGGGGCCCAAAAGACACTGAAATCGGAACGGCGGTTCCCAAACTCTCAGCCCAGTTTGTACCAAAACTAGATATTTGCATACATAGGGGTAAATACCAGTTTTGTGCTGTTTGATGCTAACTGGCCGATAAAAAGACGTGTTTTTGTAAAAATCCAACAAGATTTCGGTCGTATATGCCGCTAGACTTGTTTGAAATTAGAAATTTGACTAATTAATGTAGGTAAATTACATTGCGTAAAGTGGAAAAATTGGAGAAGATCGGTTCCAGGATGGGTGCTCGCCGGTTGTGCTGCGTGGTGTGCGTCTCTGATGCCCCATAGGGCGCCATGGACGGCCAGCTCGTGGCGGGTTGATCGGGTGCACTCCGGCGTGGTCCTTGGTCCAGCTTGGCCTCAGCCAAAAAATGTCGTTTTACTAGTATTTTTTTGTTTTTTCGCATGTCTTTTTTAAAAATTGTTATAAAAATCAATATTTTCCCTAGTAAGGGTGACAAACGGCGCAGTGTAGACTGCGTGTCGTTTAACTACATGCACGGCGAAGAATCGGCCGATGCCACGGAGTGTTGGGCATGAATCAGGGTTATCCGAGGTTGTTGGGAGACATTGGCGGGACCAATGCACGTTGGGCGTGGCAGGAGTCTGCCGGCGCCGAACTGGAAGATGTTTCGGTACAGCCCTGCGACGCCAGTGCGTCGCTTCAGCAGTCTGCGGTGAATTACCTGAGCAGCCACGGCCATAAGAGTCCGCGTTGGGCCGGCATCGGCATTGCCACGGTGATCACCGGAGACGATGTGCGCGTAACCAATAGCAGCTGGCGCTTCTCCATTGCCGAGTTCCAGCGCGCCCTGTCGCTGGAGCGTTGTCTGGTCATCAACGACTTCACCGCGCTGGCCATGAGTTTGCCGGCGCTGAAACCATCCGATCTGCGTGCGGTGGGCGGCGGTGCCGCGGTGGCCGGTGCCACCATTGCCTTGCTCGGCCCCGGCACGGGCCTGGGGGTGTCCGGGCTGGTGCCCGATGCCGCAGGCCGTTTTACCGCGTTGAGCGGTGAGGGTGGCCATGCCACGCTGGCGGCCACTGACGATGTTGAAGCGGCGCTGATCGGGATATTGCGTCGCCAGTTCCAGCATGTCAGTGCAGAGCGTGTGCTGTCCGGCTCGGGGTTGGTCAACCTGTACCAGGCCATCTGCACCATGGAAGGTCGCCCGGTGCGCCATCTGGATCCATCTGATGTGACCGATGCCGCCGTGGCCGGGTCTGATGCGCAGTGTGTGCAGGCGGTCCAGCACTTCACCCGATTCCTGGGCAATGTCGCGGGCAACCTGGCGCTGACGCTGGGCTCGCTGGGTGGGGTCTATATTGGAGGCGGCATCGTGCCACGGCTGGGTGCGGCGTTTGATGACGCCCTGTTCCGTCAGAGCTTTGAGAGCAAGGGACGTTACCGCAGCTTGTTGTCGACGGTGCCGGTGTCGGTCATTACCGCGTCAACGCCCGCGTTGACAGGCGCTGGCCGTGCGCTGGACACTATGCCGTAGCACCGCTTGCCGCAGTTGCGGGCACCGTGCATCCGTTAAGCTTTGCCCTTGGCGAATAAATAATAAAGGGAAGCAGACATGTCCGAACCTCGATTTGACCATCCGCGCCTGATAGCTGACATTGGCGGCACGTTCGCGCGGTTCGCTCTTGAGGTTGCCCCCCATGTGTTCGAGCAAAGTGCCTCCTTGCGCTGCGAGGATTTTGCCGACTTCCATGCGGCCGTCACGGCTTACCTGTCCGGCCTCAAGGATGTTGCCCCCGGCGCCATCAAGCACGCCGCGGTTGCCATTGCCAACCCCGTGTCCGGCGACGAAGTGCGCATGACCAATTACCACTGGCAGTTTTCGATTGAACAAATGCGCCAGCGCCTGCATTTCGACAACCTGGTCGTGGTCAATGACTTCACGGCGCTGGCGATGTCGGTGCCCAGCCTGACGGCCCAGCAGCGCCGGCAATTTGGCGGCGGTACTGCCGTGCCGCGCAGCGTGGTGGGTCTGATTGGTGCGGGAACGGGGCTGGGTGTGTCGGGGTTGATTCCGGCCGACGACGGCTGGATCGCGCTGGGCACCGAAGGCGGGCACACCAGTTTTTCGCCGCACGATGAGCGTGAAATCGCCATCCTGCAGTTTGCATGGCGCCAGTATCCGCACGTGTCGTTCGAGCGTTTGCTGTCGGGTGCCGGCATTGAGCTGATGTTTCGGGCCTTGACCCACCGGGCCGGGCTGCCCGAGCGCAACCTGGACGCGCCCGAAATCACCCGCCTGGCACTGGACGGCAGCGATGCGCTGTGCAAGGAAACGATAGACGTTTTTTGTGCCATTTTGGGTACTGCGGCCGCCAATCTGGCGGTCAGCCAGGGCGCCTTCGGGGGTATCTACATCGGTGGCGGCATCGTGCCACGGCTGGGCCTGTATTTTGACCAGTCACCGTTCAGGGAGCGCTTTGAAGACAAGGGGCGCTTTACCGACTACATGAAGGGCATTCCAACCTTTGTCATTACCGCCACCGATGCGACCTTGATGGGCGCCGCAGACATCTTGTCCTCGCAGTTGCGGGAGCTCGATGGCGCCCATGGGTCGGCCATTCTGGGGCAAATACGGAGAGCCCTGACCAGTTTGTCGCCCGCCGAGCAGCGGGTCGCGCAGCACGTGCTGGCCCAACCCCGCTCAGCACTGAACGACCCGATTGCACAAATCGCCCGTGCCGCCGAAGTCAGCCAGCCCACGGTGATCCGGTTTTGCCGGTCGCTGGGCTGTGAGGGCCTGTCGGATTTCAAGTTGCGCCTGGCCTCGGGCCTGACAGGCACCATTCCCATCACCCATACGCAGGTGACGGGCAAGGACTCCATGCTGGAGCTCGGTGCCAAGGTGCTCGGCAACACGGCATCCGCCATTTTGCAGGCGCGTGACCACTTGAACCGCGACACCATCGAGCGCGCGATGCGCCTGATTGCCGACTCCACCCGGGTAGAGATCTACGCCGTGGGTCACTATGGTGCCGTGGCGGATGACGCCCAGTTCAAGTTCCTGCGGGTGGGTGTGTCCGCGGTGGCCTATACCGATCCCCGCCTGCAGGCATTGGCGGCCAACCTGCTGCGTCCCGATGTGGTGGTGCTCATCATCAGCAGCAGCGGGCGCATTGCCGAACTGCTGGAGGTGGCTGAGAAAGCACAGTCCCGCGGGGCCAAGGTAGTGGCGATTACCGAAAGCCAGTCGCCGCTGGCCCGCAAGGCGGATCTGGCCCTGATCGTGGACCACGTGGAGGACATCGCCACCCAGGTGCCCATGATCAGCCGGATTTTGCACCTCCTGATGGTGGACATTCTGGTGGTGGGTGTGACGCTTCAGCGTGGCACCACTGTGCCCGCCCTGGGCAGCGATGCCACGGTCGCACTGGACGAAGTGGCGCCGGGGCTGGCTAGCGTCGGCGCACGTCGCAAAGCGCCGGGTATCAGTGCAGCGGGCACCCTGGCGCACCTGACGTCCCACAGCCGCTGATCGCTGGCGCTTGGGCGCCGCTGCCCTGAGCCTTGTTTCCGCACTCCCAAACCAGGGCCTTCTGGCCATTCTGGCCTGGGTGTTCCTTTTTCGAGGAATTAGTAGCAATTGAGGCCGCAAGCCCCCGTGGAACGTGCGCAAGCAGCTACTGATTTCATAGCAAAAAAGTAGAAGAACAGTCCTGTCATGCGCCGGGCAATTCGACAAGGTTGTCAAAATCACGTGTAAGTAATTTGACTACATTTTGCTGAGATGAGATTGATGCACCCGGTAGGCCACAGGGTCACTCAATCATCTGGGTGTTCGACGTTTTGATGCCATGGCATTCGTGTTTTCCCTTGCTTGTCCGGGCTTTTGTGGTGATAGACTGCCTGGCATCGGCCACTGTTGCTGGCAAGACACGCATTGTCAATCGGCTTGGGCCCATTCCATTTCTTTGATATTACTCAATTTGTTTATATGTTTTTTCACTACATTTTCTCTTGCTTTGGAGTGTCTGCATGACCCCTGTCGCCGATCTCAATCGCACGCCTGTTTCAGCCCCGCGTTTCGGCCTGTTGGCCCAGTTGAGGGCCATGCTGCCGCGAGCGTCCGCGGGCAGCCATGGTCCGGCACGCTCCTCCGGTTTGCACGCCATCGACGCAGCCCTCGCCCAGAGGATTGCGGCCGCTCCCGCGCAGGCCAGCCTGCACGACCAGATGCAAACCCTGTCGCTGTTTGCGCGTGAGCAGCTGGCCAGCCGCTGGGCGGCTACGCACGCGACCGACACGGCGGCCAGGCCCAAGCGGGTCTACTACCTGTCGATGGAATTCCTGATGGGGCGTTCGCTGTCCAACGCGCTGGACGCGCTGAACCTGACCGGCCCCGCCGCGCAGGCCCTGCAGGCCCATGCGCACCGGCTCGAAGACGCCATGGAGCACGAGCCCGATGCGGCGCTGGGCAATGGCGGTCTGGGCCGTCTGGCGGCCTGCTTTCTGGACTCCATGGCCACACAGGGCCTGCCGTCCTTTGGTTACGGCCTGCGCTACGAATTCGGCATGTTTGCCCAGCACCTGGAGCAGGGCGCCCAGACCGAGGGGCCGGACGCCTGGCTGGTGGGTGGCACGCCGTGGGAGTTCACCCGCCCGCACGACACCTACACCGTGCGCCTGGGTGGCACGGTCGGGCAGGTCAACGGCCAATCGGTGTGGAGCAATGGCAGTACCGTCATGGCGCGCGCCCACGACATGGTGGTGCCTGGTCACGGCACGCAGCGGGTCAGCACGCTGCGCCTGTGGAAGGCCCTGGCGCCGCAGGCGCTGGATCTGCAGGCCTTCAACGCCGGTGACATTGCCGCTGCCGCGGCCACCAAGAACCAGTGCGAAAGCATCTCCTGGGTGCTGTATCCCAATGACAGCACCGATGCCGGCCGTGAACTGCGTCTGAAGCAGGAATATTTTCTGGTCAGCGCCGCCATGCAGGATCTGGTCAAGCGGCACCTTAGCGAGAACGACAGCCTGCTCAATCTGCCCGAGAAGGTGTCCATTCACCTCAACGACACCCACCCCGCCATGAGCGTGGCCGAACTGATGCGCCTGCTGTGCGACGAGCATGGCCTGGCCTGGGACACCGCGTGGACGCTGTGCCAGCAGACCTTCTCGTACACCAACCACACCCTGATGCCCGAGGCGCTGGAGACCTGGCCGGTGGCGCTGCTGCAGCGCCTGCTGCCGCGCCACCTGGAGATCATCTACCGCATCAACCACGACTTTCTGCAGTTTGCGGCGGAGCAACGACCCAACGACCCTGCATTCTTGTCCCGCCTGTCGCTGATCGACGAGTCGGGGGAGCGCCGGGTGCGCATGGCCAACCTGTCCATCGTGGGCAGCCACACGGTCAATGGTGTGTCGGCATTGCACTCCGAACTGCTGGTGCAGACGCTGTTTGCCGACTTTGCCGCCCTGTGGCCGCAACGCTTCGTTAACGTGACCAACGGGGTCACACCCCGGCGCTGGCTGGCCCAGTGCAACCCGGGTTTGGCAGCTCTGCTGGACCAGCGCATTGGCAGCCACTGGCGGCTGGACCTGACCGAACTGCAGCGTATTGCCTCGCTGGCCAGCGAGGCAGCTTTCTGCGCCGACTTCCGCGCCGTGAAGGCCGCCAACAAGGCGCGTCTGGCCGCCTACATTGCCAGGACCACGGGCGTCGTGGTCGACCCCACCAGCCTGTTCGATGTGCAGGTCAAGCGTATCCATGAATACAAGCGCCAGTTGCTCAACGTGCTGCACGTAATCACCCGCTACCAGGCCATGCTGGCCCAGCCGGACGCCGACTGGCAGCCCCGCACCGTCATTTTTGCCGGCAAGGCAGCGTCGAGCTACCGCATCGCCAAAAGCATCATCCGCCTGATCCACGACGTGGGGCAGGTGGTCAACAACGATGTGCGCCTGGGCGGCAAACTGACGGTGGTGTTCATTCCCAACTACGGTGTGTCGGTGGCCGAAATCATCATTCCTGGTGCCGATGTGTCCGAGCAGATTTCTACCGCCGGTACCGAGGCATCGGGCACCGGCAACATGAAGCTGGCCATGAACGGCGCGCTGACCATTGGTACCGATGACGGCGCCAATATCGAAATCCGCCAGAACGTGGGTGATGACAACATCTTCATCTTTGGTCTCAAGACGCCCGAAGTGGCGGCGTGGGAAGCTGCAGGCTACGACAGCCGCACTGTGCTGCACAACAACCCGTCTCTGCAGGCTGTGCTGGACGCGATTGCCGGCGGGGTTTTCTCGCCCGAAGAACCCGGCCGCTACCAGGAACTGGTAGACAGCCTGCTGGGCCACAAGGACCGCTACTTTGTGCTGGCCGACCACGCCAGCTATGTGGCGGCCCAGTTGCGGGTTGATGACTTGTACCGCCGTCCGCAAGACTGGACGCGCTGTGCCATTGCCAATGTGGCGGCCATGGGCGTATTCTCGTCCGACCACACCATTGCCCAATACGCCAACAGCATCTGGAAAGTCGCGCCCAGCGTGTGCACGCCTACACTCGAACAAGCATGAAATTTCCCCGCCACAGCGGTGTGCTGTTGCACCCCACCTCCTTGCCAGGGCCGCACGGCAGCGGTGACCTGGGTTCGGCCGCCTATCACTTTGTGGACTGGTTGCAGTCCGCCGGCCAGAAGCTGTGGCAAATCCTGCCGCTCAGCGGCATTGGTCCGGGCAATTCGCCGTATATGAGCAGCTCCGCTTTTGCCGGTAACCTGCTGCTGATTGAGCTGGACGACCTGTTGCGCGAGGGCTGGCTGCGGGGTATCGACCTGGAGCCCGACGCCGGATTTTCCACACGGCGCCAGAACTTTGCCACCGTCTGGCCCTGGCGCATGGAGCGCCTGGCCCGCGCAGCGCGCGCCTTTGCGGCAAGACCCGAACACACGCAACACCAGCACGAGTTTGCGGCGTTTTGCCAGGAGCACCATGACTGGCTGGACAACTACGCCCTCTTCATGTCACTGGCCGAGCATTACCACTGGAAGGACTGGTGCGAGTGGAGTCCTGGGCTGGCGCAACGCGAGCCGCACGCCATGGAGGGGGCCCGTCAAACGCATGCCGAACGCATAGCGTTCTGGAAGTTCTGCCAGTGGCGTTTTTTCACGCAGTGGTCGCGGCTGCGCGCTTACGCCAACGTCCGTGGCATCCAGATCGTCGGCGATGCACCGATCTTCATTGCCTACCAGAGTGCCGAGGTCTGGGCCCGCCAAGACCTGTTCGATCTGAACCCCAGCGGTCGCCCGCGCGTGGTGGCCGGTGTGCCGCCCGATTATTTCAGCAAAACCGGCCAGCGCTGGGGCAACCCCATCTACCTGTGGAGCGCGCATGCCAAAGAAGGCTATGCCTGGTGGATCGAGCGCATCCGGCGCACCTTTGAACTGGTGGACATTGTGCGCATCGACCACTTCCGCGGCTTTGCCAGTTACTGGGAGGTGCCGGCCAGTGAGCCCACCGCCATGAAAGGGCAGTGGTTGCCCGGCCCCGGTGCCGCCTTGTTCAATGCCATCCACGCAGCGCTGGGGCCCCTGGCCATCATTGCCGAAGACCTGGGCGAGGTCACGCCCGATGTGGAAGTCCTGCGGCGCGAGTTTGCCTTTCCTGGCATGCGCATCCTGCAATTTGCCTTTGGCGACGACAGCCGCAACACGTTTCTGCCACACCATCACCAGAACGACACCGTGGTCTACACCGGCACCCACGACAACGACACCACCCGGGGCTGGTGGGCGAGTGCGTCGGACCAGGAGCGCAAACATGTGCGCGACTACCTGGCGGTCGATGGCCATGACATCCACTGGGACCTGATCCGCGCCTCCTGCGCCAGCGTGGCCAATACCGCCATTCACCCCATGCAGGACATCCTGGGCTTGGGCACCGAGCACCGCATGAACTTCCCCGGCAAATGCGAGGGCTACTGGGAGTGGCGCTTCGACTGGTCCGAGGTGAGGCCCGAACACGCCCACCGGCTGGCCGACCTGTGCCGCATCTACGGGCGCGATGGCAGCAATGACGTGAAGGCGTAACGGCCGCACGCCTCGCGCCGACAATAGGGCCATGAACCGCGCTGTTGTTTTTGCCCTCGCCGCTGCCGCACTCTTTGGTGCCAGCACTCCGTTTGCCAAGCTGCTGGTCGGCAACGTGCCACCGGTCTTGCTGGCGGGCCTGCTGTATCTGGGCAGCGGCCTGGGTTTGACGCTTTTTCGCGTGCTGCGTGATGGCGGCTGGAAGCCATCAAACCTGCCAAAGTCTGAATGGATCTGGCTGCTGGGTGCGGTCTTTTTTGGCGGCATCGCCGGGCCAGTCGCGCTGATGCTGGGGTTGACGACCACCAGCGGATCGTCCGCATCCCTGCTGCTGAATCTGGAAGCGGTTCTGACCGCGCTCATTGCGTGGATCGTGTTCAAGGAGAATGCCGACCGCCGCATCGTGCTGGGCATGGCCGCCATCGTGGCCGGCGGTGTGGTGCTGGCGTGGCCTGGCAAGGGTGCCACGGCATTGGACTGGATCGGCCCCTCGCTGGTGGCCGTGGCCTGCCTGTGCTGGGCCATCGACAACAACCTCACCCGCAAGGTCTCGGCGTCCGACGCCTTGTTCATTGCCGCCAGCAAGGGGCTCATTGCAGGCGTGGTGAACACGCTGTTGGCAGTGGGGCAGGGCGCCGCCATGCCGGACATGGTGACGATGCTGTCCACGATGGCGGTTGGACTGCTGGGCTACGGCATCAGCCTGGTGTTGTTTGTTCTGGCCTTGCGCGGCCTGGGCACGGCCCGCACCGGGGCCTACTTTTCGACGGCGCCGTTCCTCGGGGCCATGGTGGCGCTGTTCGTGTTTGGTGAATCCACCAGCGCCACCTTCTGGATAGCGGCGTTGCTGATGGGCATTGGCGTTGCGCTGCACCTGACCGAGCACCATGAGCACCTGCATGAGCATGAGCCGCTGGAGCATACGCATGAGCATGTCCATGACGCGCACCACCAGCATGCGCACCCCTTTGAATGGGATGGTGGAACCACCGCCCATACGCACACCCATCAGCATGTGGTCATTCGCCACAGCCATCCGCATTTTCCGGACATTCACCACCGGCACAGCCATTGACCGGCCAGTGACGGGCCTTTGCACGCGCCAGCCCGGACGCGGTGGCAATGGATTTTTCTCTGTCGCCATGCGTGCTTCTTTGTAACTATTCGAGTATCATCAAAATATGGAATCAATTGCCGTCGTCAAAGCCCTGGCCGCACTCGCGCAGGCATCGCGCCTGGAAATCTTCCGCTCGCTCATCGTTGCGGGCGATGCGGGCCTCACCCCCGGCGCCCTGGCGGAAAGCCTGGGCGTCGCGCCCGCCACGCTTTCATTCCATCTGAAAGAATTGGTGCATGCCGACCTGGTGACGCAAGAGCGGGCCGGACGCAACCTGATCTACCGGGCCCAGTACGACCGCATGAATGCGGTGCTGGCCTATCTCACCCAAAACTGCTGCCAGGGCCAGGCCTGCCTGACCGAGGCCGCAACGCAATGCAAATGCTGAGTACGAAAACACCATGACCACCACGACCACCCCAGCGCCGATCAACGTTCTGTTTCTTTGCACCCACAACTCGGCCCGCAGCATCCTGGCGGAAGCCTTGCTCAACGCCATTAGCAGGGGACGCTTCAAGGCGTTTTCCGCCGGCAGCAGCCCGCGGGACAACCAGAAGCCCAATCCGCTGGGCTTGCAGGTTCTGCAGGCCGCCGGTATTTCCACCGAGGGTTTGCACAGCAAAAGCTGGGACGTGTTTGCCGCGCCCGATGCGCCGAAGATGGACCTGATCATTACCGTATGCGACAACGCCGCCGGTGAGGTGTGCCCGGTCTGGCCAGGACACCCGGCCACGGCCCACTGGAGCTATCCCGATCCGTCAGAAGGCAATGGTTCTGACGCGGACAAGCTGGAATCCTTTCGCAAGACCCTGCATGCCATCAAACGCCGCCTCGAACTGCTGTGCAGCCTGCCGCCGGAGAAACTGCAGCAGGCGGTGCTGCAGTCCAGCGCCCGTCAATTGGCCAACACCTGAGCAGGGTCCGTCATGAGCGTCCCATGTGAAGTGACCGCCAAACAGGCGGCCGGTGCACCGATGAGCGTGTTCGAGCGCTACCTCACGGTGTGGGTTTTTCTGTGCATCGTGGTGGGCATCGCGTTGGGGCAGTGGTTGCCCGGCGTGTTCCAGGCCG
>Ga0208888_100608_pt1 | contig 15629 bp, 15 predicted proteins | sample LakWasM115_HOW13_2_FD_183929 | JGI IMG/M metagenome (GOLD analysis project Ga0208888, IMG submission 183929) | Freshwater sediment methanotrophic microbial communities from Lake Washington under simulated oxygen tension - Sediment Metagenome... | ecosystem: Environmental > Aquatic > Freshwater >...
AGATCCGGGTGCCGCTCACGCCTTGGCAGCGGGCCGCGCTGATCGACTTCACCTACAACCTGGGTGAAGAGGCGCTCGCCGGGTCAACCCTGGCCCGGCTCTTCAATGCGGGCCAAGCCCAGGCCGGGTGTGAGCAGCTCTCGCGCTGGGTCAAGGCCCGGGTGCAGGGCGAACTGGTGACCCTGCGCGGGCTGGTGGATCGGCGCGGGGCGGAGCTCGAGGTGTGTCTGGGTCAACTGCAGGAGGTGGCGAATGCTCGATAGCTTCAAGAGCAAAGCCTGGCAGGTCCTGGTGCTCGCATTGGCCAGCACCGCAGCCGTTCAAACCTGGCGCCTTCAGGGGGCCCAGCTCGAGGCCTCCGAAGCCAAGACCCAGCAAGCCAAGCAGCAGGCAGAAAGTGAACGCCTGGCCCGTGTGGCCTCAGAAAACAACCGTCAACTGGAGCGGCAATACCGTGATCAAGTCTCAGAAATCGAAACCCGGGCCCAGGCCTACCTGGCGCAGTCGCGTGTGGCTCTGGACCGTGCCCGTGATGCTGGCCAGCGGCTGCAGCGCGAGCTTGCCGGTTACCTCGAGCGTCAGCGTGCCAGCGCCTCAGCGGCCGCCGCTGCCGGCCAGTGCCAGGCAGACGCAAGCCCCGGCGTCGATTTGCTTGCCGAGCTGTTCAGACGCGCTGACCAGCGAGCGGGAGAGCTGGCAGCAATTGCTGATGAAGCCCGAGTGAGAGGACAGGCCTGCGAGGCCGCATATGACATGCTGAATTCCCCCGGGGGATAGCCCTTGATGGCGCTCGCCTTTTTCTGAGCTCCAGAAGTACAAATCGGGTGAATGTTGTGGGAAGACCAGAACCGAGGGCGTGATAGCTTCACCTAGGCAGGTCGACAGCCAGTGTCTCGTAGTAGTTGTTGGCTAGTTCTATGTGATCACCGGGATAAACCGTCATGCCCTCTAAATACCCCAATTGAGTGGGATGTCGCCAAGTTAAATTCACTGTACGTCTATTGACAGATCCCAAGGCCCCACTGGTAACAGTCAGGGTGGCGGGCACATCTTGTTTCACGGTCGTATTGATGACCAGTACATAGCCGGGCCCTGTTGCTGCCTTACGAAACGCCACTGTAGCGGGAAATGCTTCAGCCATCGCGTTTGAAACGGTACCGAACGAAATTGCCGCGATGGCGGCAGTCAAGAAAGCTTTCTTCATTGTCTTGATACATCCAAGATACGGAGCTCAAACCATACCAGGATGCGATACCGACACGGTGCTGTTTGTCGATATTTTTTCCTCTCCCATGCCTTTGGAGAAGGGTTGAGAGTCTGTCAACATCGTATGCATGTCACCTGACTGACGGTTGACCCAAAGATTGCTTGCGCCTTCTGTGGTAGGTGGTCAGAACTCGGCCGAGAACGATTTGAATTTGGCGGAAAAGAAGCCCAGGATCAGTCCGACAACCTTGACGGTAGATAGCGACGATTGCGGTCGCTCCACTGCGCACACTCAAGTCACGCTGTCCCTGTGTCATCGAGGTCTACTGGGTGATTTTTATTGCCTTCAGTTTTGTTGCTGACTTTTCTATCCTCTTTTTTTTGCGCCTCTTACCCTCTTGAATCATCTGACTCTCACCATAACGTCCATTGATTATGTAGTATGTTTCCGCGAGGGATTGATATTCTGAGAGGAAGGAGCCGAAAGCGGCGTGCAGCTCTTTTGCCCACTCCAGCCTTTCTCCATCGTCTGAGAAGAAGCGGGTGATGGCGTCGTTATCATTTCTAAGGTGAAAGGTGTCGTTGCGCAGTTTCCGTAAGTCGTCGGCATGCCGCTTTACTAACTTCCCTATTTTTCCGCACTTAGTAGTTAGTTCATGGAATATTGTGGGTCGCTTGTGTTTAAGAAGAAGCCAGATATTATGATTTTCAAATCCTTCAATTGTTGTGTTCAAATAGCCGAGCCAAGAAAGGAGATAAACCCGAAACTTGAGTGAGTTGGAGCTGTTGAGTTCCCCATTTTTTGTCCAGAGAGCATCGATTGATCTGTAGTGCTCGAGCATTAGGTTTGCGGATGCAAAACATTGCGAGGACAGCATCTGTATGCTGTCATGGTTCCAATGGGGCAAGCCACAACCTGTTGTCAAGGTGGCTGCCACTTTTGAACCCAGTAGTTTCACTGAGTCAACTACGTGGCAGAAGGTGGGCGTTGATGCAACAAGCGTACCTTTCTCAAGAGCATTCAAAAAGCATTCGGCGAGAGCTTGCTTTGTTTCGAATCCATAAGATTTCGATCTTTTTTGTGAAAAATCCCATAGCCGCCATTCATCGATTCCGTCAATCTCACCTCTTTTGCCAAAATCAAAATCTACCTCGCCTTCTGGTAGGTAAATGCGACAACCGAATCCATGTTTAAAGTACCTGATGCCATCTTTTAACTCCCCATGCGCGGGAATTTTGAGCTCGAGCCATTCGGTGTTGCTGGATGGTATCTCTATTCCAGACTTCGACATCTGAAGGACGGAGAAATTGACTGCTGCTTGATAATCTGAAATCAGCTGCGCAAGTTGGCTGTTCATTGTTACTGGTTTTTGTTTGAGTGGGTGATGGCTTGGAGGTGAGGTGAATGGCGGTGTTAAAAAATTTTAGGATAATTTGGGTGAGCCAGGGAAAAATTATCGTAAATTCATCGGGAGTGGTCTGTGATATTGATTCGCTGAATTATTGTATCGAGGCCTGTGCTGAAAATGATGTCCTAGTTAGCGTGATTGCATGCACTAGCATTTGAAGTTTTTATCCCGCCGCTCCAATGCGTACATGCGGTTGCAATCAGCGGTATAGGCATATGTTACTTGTGCATTGGAGTTGAAATTCGGTTGGCGGAGGTCGCACTCGTGCTTGCGGGAGGGGGCTGCTTTTGAGTGTGGTACCTTCTGGTGGGTACGTCCAACTACTGGTAGAAGTTGGTATGAGCGAGTCGATCGTTTCGATTCCTTCTGAACTGGTCGGAAATTTAACAAAGGGGAAAGCAATTGGTATTGCCTGATGTGGAACGAGTGGTGGTGGAAGATGCTTTGCGGTTGTTTGATGCCAATTTGCGGCCATTGCCTCAGTGGAGCGGCTGGGAATCTAGTGCAAGTCAAAAGTTTGCTCTTGTGCATCTCGGGCTTCGTTACCCGCCGAAGAAAATCATCTCGATGGCGACTGGTGTACCGGTAGGCAGTTTTTCGGGGGGGCGCCAATCAAACGAATACCTCAAGGATCGCGGCTTCGAAGTTGTTGCTATTGACCATGCGGTGGTTGGTCCGCTGGAGGCTCCAAGATTCGTAGTCGGAAGGGTCTATGACCGCTTACCCGACATCAACGTGCCATATGGTGGCAGTCGTCAGAGCGGCATTTCTCCGTCTAGTCGAACGCCGGCAATATTCTTGTTCACTGGCGACTCGGGTGAGCAGTACGGCTATCGCGATGCGTTTGATGACGACGGCGTGTTCTCGTACACCGGTGAAGGGCAGGTCGGTGATATGCAAATCGCTAAAGGCAACCTCTCGATCACCAATCATGCCCGGGATGGTCGCGCGCTGCATGTGTTTGAGTCCCTCGGGAAGGGGAAGGGGCAGAAATACGTCGGAGAATTCACCTACGTGAATCACAACTTTCAACGTGGCCTAGATCGAGAGGGGAACGATCGACAGACCATCGTGTTCCATTTGGTCCCGGTAGGTAGGGAGATCGATGAAGTGCCACTTGATGTGGTCGACGAAATTCCCTTAAGTTCACCGATGCCGGATCTAACGGACGCCCGGAAGCGAGCTCTATCGGCGTTTGGCGCTAATGAGGGGAGTGGTGGTAAAGAGGCAAAGAAGAAGCTATATGTTCGCAGCAGAGCTGTTCGTGACTATGTCCTGCTCCGCTCGCGCGGCGAGTGCGAGTCCTGTCACGAGCCTGCGCCATTCAAGCGCGTCGATGGCAGCCCTTACCTTGAGCCGCACCATACGACGCGCGTTTCTGATGGGGGGCTGGACCACCCCCGGTTTGTTGGTGCGATCTGTCCGACTTGCCATCGAGAGATTCACCATGGCCTCGATGGCAATCGACGCAATGCCGAGTTGATGGAGTACTTGGCCGAGATCGAGCCCCTCAATTGAAGCCTTAACTATGGCAAACAAGTGATACCCAGCGTGGGGGCGGCAGCTATCTGTCTTGGAGCCCTGTCATTGGCATGCAGCCGTTGTCGAATGGCTCAGTCGGGTCGTTCTTGGTCAGCCCACGCAGTGCACGAAGTGAGACAAAAAAAGCCACCTCAAGGGTGGCTGACTCTTAAAAGCGGAACATCACGCTGAACGGATGCGGAACGTTTCCTTGCTCTTACCCATCGACTACACGTAAGTGCTTGATTTGTAAGTGGTGCCCGGGGCCGGAATCGAACCGGCACGCCTTGCGGCGGGGGATTTTGAGTCCCCTGCGTCTACCAATTTCACCACCCGGGCAAAAAAACGCTAGAGCGAAATTATGGCACAGTGTTGGGCATGAATTACCCAACCATTGAAGATGCAGTCGGCAAAACGCCGTTGATCGCGCTGCAGCGCATCGGTGTGGCCGACAACCAGCGGCGTGGCAACGTGGTGTTGGCCAAGCTGGAGGGCAACAACCCCGCAGGTTCGGTGAAAGACCGGCCGGCGCTGTCGATGATCCGCCGTGCTGAAGAGCGGGGCGACATCAAGCCGGGCGATACGCTGATCGAGGCCACCTCGGGCAACACCGGCATCGCGTTGGCAATGGCGGCGGCCATCCGGGGTTACCGCATGGTGCTGATCATGCCCGAGGACTTGTCCATCGAGCGCGCCCAGACCATGAAGGCTTTTGGGGCCGAGCTGCTGCTGACGCCCAAGAGCGGGGGCATGGAATACGCCCGTGACCTGGCCGAGCAGATGCAGCGCGAGGGCAAGGGGCGGGTGCTGGACCAGTTCGGCAATGCCGACAACCCCCGCATCCACTACGAAACCACTGGCCCCGAGCTGTGGGAGCAGACGGGCGGGCGCATCACCCACTTCGTGAGCGCCATGGGCACCACGGGCACCATCACCGGCGTGGCCCGGTTCCTGAAAGAAAAGAACCCGGCGGTGCGCATCATCGGTGCCCAGCCCAGCGAGGGTTCGCGCATCCCCGGCATCCGCAAATGGCCCGAGGCCTACCTGCCCAGCATTTACGACGCCAGCCTGGTGGATCAGCTGGTCTATGTGTCGCAAGACGATGCCGAAGAAACCTGCCGCCGCCTGGCGCGCGAAGAGGGCATTTTTGCCGGCATCTCGGCGGCCGGGGCCTGCTGGGTCGCGCAAGAGATTGCACGCGGCTGCGAAAACGCCACCATCGCGTTTGTCGTGTGCGACCGGGGCGACCGCTACCTGTCCACCGGCGTCTTTCCGGCTTGACACGGCGGCCTGACACGGCGGGCTGCTTCAGCGGCCTGCTGCGGTGGGCCGGCGCTGTTTCACACCGATTGCCGCTTGCCTGTCGCTGATCGCTGATCGCTGTTTGCCCGAGGAGGGGTTTTTACATGGCCGCTGATTTCCGCTTTTGTCCGCAATGTGCCACGCCGCTCGAATGGATCTCACGGTCTGAAGATGGGGGCGATAAGCTCCGGCTGCGCTGCGTGGCCTGCGACTGGACGCACTGGAACAACCCCACGCCGGTGCTGGCGGCCATCATCGAGTACCGAGGTCAGGTCTTGCTGGCCCGCAATGCGGCCTGGTCGGGGCGCATGTTTGCCTTGATCACGGGCTTCATGGAGGCCGGCGAAACGCCTGAAGAGGGCATTGCGCGCGAGATCAAGGAAGAGACCAACCTCGACGTGCTGTCGCTGGATCTGGTGGGGGTGGCTGATTTTCAGCGCATGAACCAGGTCATCATCACCTACCACGCGGTGGCCGAGGGCGAGATCAGCCTGTCGCCCGAGCTGGTCGAGTACAAGCTGCTCGATCCGCAGGATGTGATGTGCTGGCCCGCCGGCACCGGGCTGGCCCTGGCCCAATGGCTGCGGGGGCGCGGCATCGAGCCGCGCTTCATCGAGTTTCCACGGCGCGAAGAATGATCGGCCTGGATGGCGACCTGCCGGCCCGGTCCTGCGTAGAATTGCCCAAGACCTGAGGAACCCAGATGGACATCCACAAAGAAATCGATACCCGTGGCCTGAACTGCCCGCTGCCCATCCTGAAGGCCAAGAAGGCGCTGACGGACATGCTGAGCGGCCAATTGCTCAAGGTGGTGGCGACCGACCCCGGCTCGACGCGCGACTTCCAGGCCTTTGCCAAGCAGACCGGCAACGAGCTGGTCGAGCAGCAGACCCAGGGCGAAGAATTCATCCACGTGCTGCGCCGCCGCTGAGGCAGGCGCGCCGCCAAGCAAAACAGCCACCCGGGCGTGAGTCCGGGTGGCTGTTTTTATGGGGTGGCCCGGCCTTGTTTGAGGCGCAGGCCTGGCCTTGGGTTTTGCCTCAGAGCGTCAGGCCCTTGAGGTATTCGCGGAAACCGGCGCCCACTTCGGGGTGTTGCAAGGCCAGTTCCACCGTGGCTTCCAGAAAGCCTTCCTTGCTGCCGCAGTCGTAGCGCTTGCCTTCGTACTGCCAGGCGTACACGGCCTCGGTGGTCATCAGGCGGGCGATGGCATCGGTCAGCTGGATCTCGCCGCCGGCGCCACGGGGCTGGTTGGCCAGCATGTCGAAAATGGCCGGGGTCAGCACGTAGCGGCCTGCCACGCCCATGCGCGAGGGCGCTACTTCAGGCATGGGCTTTTCCACGATGTGGCTGACCTTGAGCACACGGTCGTCCACGGGCTCGCCCACCACGATGCCATAGCGGCGGACGTGTTCCAGAGGCACCTCTTGCACCGCCAGAATCGAGCGACCCAGCTTGGCAAACTGGCGCGTCATCTGGGCCATCACAGGTTCGCCGCCGGCTGAGGCGGACATCAGGTCGTCGGCCAGCAGCACGGCAAAAGGCTCATTGCCTACCAGGTGGGCGGCGCACAGAACGGCGTGTCCCAGGCCCATGGAACGGGGCTGGCGCACATACGAGAAGGTCATGCCCTCGGGGCGCAGTTCGCGCAGTCGGGCCAGCATCTCGGTCTTTTGGGCGGCTTCGAGCTCGGCTTCGAGTTCGTAGGCGGTGTCAAAGTGGTCTTCGATGGCGCGCTTGCTGCGACCCGTGACGAAGATCATGTGGTCGATGCCTGCGGCATGCGCCTCTTCAACCGCGTACTGGATCAGTGGCTTGTCGACCACGGGCAGCATTTCCTTGGGGCTGGCCTTGGTGGCCGGCAGAAAACGCGTGCCCAGTCCTGCGACCGGAAACACCGCTTTGCGAACAGTCTGCTTGATATTCATTTATTTCATCCTCCTGAGTTGATCTTCGATGCCAGCCAACTTGGTTGAGAAGTCGGCTACCCGCTTTTTCTCTTGTTCAATCACTGCCGGTGGGGCCTTGGCCACAAAGGCTTCGTTTGACAACTTGCCTTGGGCCTTGGCAATCTCGCCTGCGAGGCGCGCTGCCTCCTTGGCCAGGCGGGCCTTCTCGGCAGCCACGTCGATTTCCACGAACAGGCACACCCGGGCCTGGCCCACCACTGCGACCGGGGCCGCCTGGGCGGCTTCGGCCCATTCGGCTTCGGTGGCAAACAGCTTCACCTCGCTCAATTTGGCCAGCGCCTGCAGTATGGCGGCCGATTGTTGCAGGAAGGTGGCTTCGTCGGGCTGGCTGGCCACGGCCAGCAAGGGCAGGCGGGTGGCGGGCGACACACCCAGTTCGCCACGCAGGTTGCGGCAGGCATCCACCAGGGCCTTCAGGCGCTCCACATGCGCGATGGCAGCTGGGTCGATCTTGGCGGGCTGCGACTCGGGGTAGCGCGCCACGCTGATCGATTCGCCCTGGAGGCCGGCCACGGGGGCCACGATTTGCCACAGTTCTTCGGTGATGAAAGGAATGATGGGGTGGGCCAGGCGCAGGATGGCTTCCAGCGTGCGAATCAGCGTGCGACGGGTGCCCCGTTGTTGTGCTTCATCACCGGTCTGGATCTGCACTTTGGCAATTTCCAGGTACCAGTCGCAAAATTCGTTCCAGACGAAGTCGTACAGGCGGTTGGCCACGTTGTCGAGGCGGTATTCCTCGAAACCCTTGGCCACATCGGCCTCAACCTGTTGCAACACCGAGGCAATCCAGCGGTCGGGCTGGCTGAAGCTCATGTAGCCATGGGCCTTGCCCCCCACGGCGCAGTCGGCCTTGGTGTGCTCCAGCAGGCCGCAGTCGTGGCCTTCGCAGTTCATCAGCACGAAGCGGGTGGCGTTCCAGAGCTTGTTGCAGAAGTTGCGGTAGCCCTCGCAGCGCTTGCTGTCGAAGTTGATGCTGCGCCCCAGCGAGGCCAGCGCGGCAAAGGTGAAGCGCAGTGCATCGGCGCCGTAGGCCGGAATGCCTTCGGGGAACTCTTTTTGCGTGTTCTTGCGCACCTGAGGGGCGGTCTCGGGCTTGCGCAGCCCGGTGGTGCGCTTCTCCAGCAGGGGCTCCAGCGAGATGCCGTCGATCAGGTCCACCGGGTCGAGCACATTGCCTTCCGACTTGCTCATTTTCTTGCCCTGCGCATCGCGCACCAGGCCGTGGATGTACACGTGCTTGAAGGGCACCCGGCCCGTGAAGTGGGTGGTCATCATGATCATCCGGGCCACCCAGAAGAAGATGATGTCGTAGCCCGTCACCAGCACGGTGCTGGGCAGGTACAGGTTGAAGTCGTCGGTGGCTGAATCGGTCTGCTCGGGCCAGCCCATGGTGCTGAAGGGCACCAGGGCGGATGAATACCAGGTGTCCAGCACGTCTTCATCGCGGCGCAGCGTCTTGCCCGGGGCCTTGGCCTGGGCTTCGGCTTCGTTGCGGGCCACGATCACCTGGCCGTCTTCGTCGTACCAGGCCGGAATCTGGTGGCCCCACCACAGCTGGCGGCTGATGCACCAGTCCTGGATGTTGTTCATCCACTGGTTGTAGGTGTTGACCCAGTTCTCGGGCACAAACTTGACCTCGCCGCTGGCCACGGCGTCGATGGCCTTCTGAGCGATGGAACGTGTATCGAAGGCGGGATCGGACCCGGCGCCGGGCCGCCCCAAGCCGGGGCCAGCCCCCTCGGGGGGCAGCGAACCACACGCAGTGGGGAGCGTGGGGGCCTTGTTCATAGCGACAAACCATTGGTCAGTCAACATCGGCTCAATGACTTGGCCGGTGCGGGTGCAGCGCGGCACCATCAGCTTGTGCTTTTTCACCTCGACCAGGGCGCCGGCGGCTTCCAGGTCGGCCACCACGGCCTTGCGGGCCACAAAGCGGTCCAGGCCCTGGTACTTGGCGGGGGCGTTCTCGTTGATCTTGGCTTCGAGGGTCAGCACGCAGATCATCGGCAGGCCGTGGCGCTGGCCCACGGCGTAGTCGTTCTGGTCGTGCGCCGGGGTCACCTTGACCACGCCGGTGCCGAACTCGCGGTCCACGTAGTCGTCGGCAATCACCGGGATCTCGCGGTCGGTCAGCGGCAGCTTGACCATTTTGCCGATCAGGGCGGTGTAGCGTTCGTCTTCGGGGTGCACCATCACGGCCACGTCACCCAGCAGGGTTTCAGGGCGGGTGGTGGCCACGGTCAGGCTGCCCGAGCCATCGGCCAGCGGGTAGGCGATGTGCCACAGGCTGCCGTCTTCTTCTTCGCTTTCCACCTCGAGGTCGGACACGGCCGACATCAGCACCGGGTCCCAGTTGACCAGGCGCTTGCCGCGGTAGATCAGGCCTTGCTCGTACAGGCGCACAAAGGTGTCGGTCACCACGCTGGAGAGCTTGTCGTCCATGGTGAAGTACTCGCGGCTCCAGTCCACGCTGTCGCCCATGCGGCGCATCTGGGTAGTGATGGTGTTGCCGGATTTCTCTTTCCACTCCCACACCTTGCTGACGAAGTTCTTGCGGCCCAGGTCATGGCGGCTGAGCTTTTGCTCTTGCAGCTGGCGCTCCACCACGATCTGGGTGGCGATGCCCGCATGGTCGGTGCCGGGCACCCAGACGGTGTTGAAGCCCTTCATGCGGTGGTAGCGCGTGAGGCTGTCCATGATGGTCTGGTTGAACGCGTGCCCCATGTGCAGCGTGCCGGTCACATTGGGCGGCGGCAGCTGGATGGCGAACGAGGGGGCGTCGGCCTGGGCCGCGCCGGTGCCGCGGAAGCCGGCGGCACCGTAGCCGCGCTTTTCCCATTCGGGGCCCCACTGGGCCTCGATGGCAGCAGGTTCAAAGGATTTCGAAAGGCTGTTCAGCCCGGGCTGTTGAATGGTGTCGCTCATGGCGTGGCAAATGGAAACGGCACCCTGGGGTGCCGTTGGAGACTGTTGCAGGATGAGGCCGATTTTAGCGGCCCGCCAGCCCTTATCCCCAGCGGCTGCGCAGATTCGCATGGCAGGGCCCGCGCCGGCGCACTGAACAGCACCTGCTATTGAAAATGAAGCGACCGTGCCGCCCTTGGCCAGCGTGGCGCCGCGATGGCTGTCTGGCGAGCATTTTTGCCGCGCCTCTCGCCGACCTGGGCAGGTCACGGACGTCACGACCACGTCATGGCAGCATGTTTTGCTTTGGGTCGGCCCCCAGTTTCGCGGGGCTTTGGGAGGATCGGACGGGATGGGAATGCCGCTGAGGACCGCTGGCCGGTGGATCCGGTCCCATAATTGCGATCCTATGAACTCGATCGTCACGGATCATCGGCTGGCGCGGCCCCCAGTCTCGGGTGTGCGCCTTTTCGCTGGTTGGGGCGCTGGGCTGATCGTGGCGTCCATGGGGCTCAACAGTCTGGTGGGCACGGCTTGGGTCGATCAAAGCACTGCCGCTGCTGCCGAGCCTGCGGTCAACCCGGCTGCGGCGCCGGATCACCCCTACAAACTCACTTTCGGCCTGTACCCGATGCAAGGGGGTGGGCTGCCCGCCAGCACCGGGGCCGATCTGAACCTGCGTTACGGCTACGGCAGTGGCAATGTCTGGCTGGGGCGCTACCAGGCCGAGGGCCAGGGCACGCAATGGCGGGGCGGTTGGGACCGCTCGGTGTCGCTGCCCGGGGGCTGGCGTTTACAACCCTCTTTGCAACTGGCCTCGGGCGGCTTTGCGGGCGGCAGCCTGGGCCTGGAGCGGGGTGAGCGCTGGGTGGCGGGCGCGGGCCTGGGCCGCACCAATCTGCGCCCCTATGTGAACCTCAATTTCGACCCCAACGATGCCTGGATGCTGTGGGCGGGCTACCACCCGACAGAAGCGCAATCGCTGTCGGTGCTGGTGGTGCGCGACAACCGGCAGAACCCCGACCAGCAGCACATGCACCTGGTCTACCGCGGCCCCGTGGGCGATGGCCTGCGGCTGACGGTGGATGTGCTGCGCAAGACGGGCCTGGTAGACGGGCAGGGCATCCGGCGCCTGGGCTGGTCGCTGGGGTTGGACGGGGCGCGCACCTTTGTGCACCTGGCCTGGGATCCGAATGTCAATTTCAGCAGCCAGAACATGTGGCGCCTGTCCACGGGCTGGCGATTTTGAGCAAGGCAGAGCAGATGGACAGGATCGAAATCGACACCTCGGCCCAGGCCTTGCGCGTGCAGGCATTGGTGCGACGCGACACCGGGCAGGTGCTGAGCGCTGATGGCCTGTCCGAATTGCTGGCGCTCACCGCCCATGGCGTGCAGGCCCCCTGGAGCGACCCGGTGCATCAGCGAGAGGTCACCGTGGTGCTGGCCGATCTGCGTGGCTTCACCGCGCTCACCGCCACCCAGCCTGCAGGCGTGATCATTGCCTTGCTGAACCGTTGCCTGGCGGTGCTCAGTGAGGTGATCCTGCGTCACGGTGGCACCATCGACAAGTTCATGGGCGACTCGGTGATGGCCTTGTTCGGGGCGCCGCAAGGGCGCCCGGACGACGTGGAAAGGGCCCTGGTGTGTGCGGTCGAGATGCAACTCGCCATGGCCGAGCTCAACCGGGAGGGCCCACCTCAGGGCCTGCCCGAACTGTACATGGGCATCGGCATCAACACGGGGCAGGTGATTGCCGGCCGCTTTGGCTCGGCCGCCTACTCTCAGTACACGGTGATCGGAGACGAGGTCAATCTGGCCTCGCGCATCGAGTCCTTCAGCCTGCGCGGGCAGGTGCTGGTCAGCGAGCACACCTACCAGCGCTGCGCGCACCTGGTGGAGGCCTCTGGCCCCATGGAGGTGCATGTCAAGGGCAAGAGCGAAGCCGTGCGTGTGCGCGAGGTGGTGGCCATCCCGTCGCGCGGGCTGCATGTGCCACGTGCCGAAGTGCGGCGCAGCCACCGTGTGGAGGTGCGTCTGCCCTGCACGATGCAGGAGCTGCAGCACAAGGTGGTACTGCCGTCGCACTTGCCTGCCGTGATCATCGACGTGGGCTACTACGGTCTGCAGATCGAACTGGACCAGCCGCTGGAGCCCTTTGCCGAGCTGAAGCTGGAGTTCCCCCTGCTGCTGGTCGATTTCACGGTCAGCGATGTGTACGCCAAGGTGGTCAAGTGCCGCCCCTGCGAGGGGCGTTGGCGTGCCGGGCTGGAGTTCACCGCCATCGGTGTCGAGAGCAGCGCTCGGCTGCAGACCTTTGTCCAGCTCCTGGTGGCCGTGCGCTGAGGCCGTGCCAGCGCCCGGCAGGCGCAAAAAAGCCGCCGAGGCCCGGTGGGCTGCGGCGGCGGGTTCAGACAGGCCTTGGCGACTTGGCCAGGCCCGCAGGCCGTTTACTGCTTGACGGCTTCGACTTGCACCACCAGGCGCACGTTCTTCGGGAAGCCCCAGTCGATGCCGTAGTTCATGCCCCACTGGGTGCGGTCGATGGTGGCTTCGAAGTCGCCGCCGCACACTTCACGCTTGAGCATGGGGCTTTGGTAGCAGTTGAACTGCTTGGCGGTCAGGGTCAGGGGGGCGGTCTTGCCCAGCAGGGTCAGGTTGCCGGCCACGCTGGCCACCTTGTCGCCATCGAAGGTGAACTTGTCACCCACGAACTTGATGGTGGGGAACTGCGGTGCGTTGAACAGGTCGGCGCTTTGCAGGTGCTTGTCGAAGGCCGGGGTGCCGCTGTTGATCGAGGTGGCGTCGATGGTGATCTCGACCTTGCCGGTCTTGGCGGCCTTGTCCAGTTGCACGGAGCCTTCCTTCTTGTCGAAGCGGCCGCGGTTCACGGAGGCGCCGAAGTGGCTGATTTCGAAGGTCGCAAACGTGTGGGTCGGGTCAATGCCGTAGGTGGCGGTTTCAGCCTGGGCCAGGCCGGCAGAGAGGGCGGCCGCAGCGGCCAGGGCGATCATCGAAATACGCATGGTTGAAAACTCCTGTTGGGAATGGGTGGAAAAAGAAAACAGACGGGATTCAGAGAACGGTGCGGATCAGAGCTTGTTCACACCGGTCAGGGCGAACTTGAACTTCACCTGCACGTCGTCGGCCACCATGCCGGTGTCCGACCACTCGCCTTCGCCGATCTTGAAGACCAGGCGCTTGATCGGCAGCACGCCGGTGGCCAGGGTGGTGGCGCCGTTCTGGGTCAGGGTCACGGGCACGACCACATCCTGGGCATGGCCCTTGATGCTCAGCTTGCCGCTGATCTCAAACTTGCCGCCGCCCAGGCCCTTGGCCGAGGTGGACTGGAAGGTGGCTTGCGGGAACTTGGCGGTGTTGAACCAGGGGGCCTTGGGCAGCTCGGCATCGCTTTCAGGCACGCCCAGGGTGGCGCTGGCCACATCCACGGTCATGGCGATCTTGCTGGTTTCGGGCTTGGCCGGGTCGAAGTTGAGCTGGGCATCGAACTTCTTGAAGCGGCCTTCGACCGGCACGCCCATCTGCTTGCTCACAAACACGATCTCACTCTGGGCCGGCACCAGCTTCTGGTCGGCATGGGCGGGCGAGAAGGCGGCGATGGCGCTCAGGGCCAGGGAGGCGGTCAGGGCGCGCTTGAAAATCATGGTCATGGTTCACTCCTGTTGCGGCCCGCAGGCCGGCTGGAAAAATGGGAAATCAGAAAGCCGAAAGAGGGGGCAGGGGGCGTGGCTCAGCCACGGCCCGGCAGCATGCGGTTGATCAGGCCGTCGCGGTCGATCAGCTGGTGCTTGAAGGCGGCGGCCACGTGCAGGGCGGCCAGGCCGGCCAGGGCCCAGGCAGCGATCTCGTGCCAGGGCTTGATCAGCTCGGCCAGGGGCTTGTCGGGGCCCACCAGGTCGGGCAGGGGCAGAACGCCGAACAACACCACCGGAAAGCCGGCGGCCGAGCTGTAGGCCCAGCCAATCAGCGGCACGGCAAAGAACAGCAGGTACAGCAGGTGGTGCGTGCCATGGTGGGCCACGCGTTGCCAGGCCGGCATGGCTTGCTCGATGGCCGCGGGCAGCTCAGGTGGGCGGTGGGTGATGCGCCACAGCAGCCGCAGCACCGACAGGATCAGGATCGACATGCCGGCCCATTTGTGCCAGCTGTAGTACTTGAGACGTTGGGGGGAGAAAGGCAGATCGGCCATGTACAGGCCGAGGCAGAAGGTCCCGAGCAGCGCAGCTGCCAGCAGCCAGTGCAGGGCCATGGCCAGCGCGCTGTAGCGCTTGGGGGAGCCGTTTGAAACAGAGGTCATGGATGAAACCCGGATTGAAGACGGTGTGTGGACTGTTGGATCAACAACAAGTTCCTGAACTGTCTGCAGTGTAGGAAGCGCGTCTGCCTCCGGGTTTCAGCGTGATTGACGCTTCAATTCAAAAAAATTGAATGCCCAACCCCTTGGGCCGCGGTGCCCGTGCCCTCAGGGGCAGAGGGCTGCGTTGCGCCAGGCCGCCGCCGCGGCGGGCTCGTCGCCACGGCGCTCGGCCAACAGGGCCAGCGCCCGCCAGGCATTGCGCTGCATGGGGCCGGCCTCCAGGTGCTGGCTGGCCTGGGTCAGCAATTGCTGGGCCTTGCCCCACAGCTGGCGCTTCAGGCAGGCCACACCGGCCAGGTACTCCAGGCGGGCGTTGCGCGGGTTGGCCTGCTGGGCACTTTCGATGCGTGCCAGCCACGGGGCATCCAGCGATTCCATGCTGTTTTCCAGGGCCTCGACCAATTTCTGCTGCAGGTGCTCCGGCAGCGAGTCGGGCAGGCTGACCATGCGCTCCCAAACGGGCAGCAGCCAGTGCCGGGCGTGTGCGTCGTCGCCACCGAGCTGGCTCAGGCGATGCGCGGCCTGCAGGGCCAGTTCGGGCATCTGGCGCTCTGCCGGGTCGAGCTGCTGCCAGACCTGCTGCAGCTGGGCCGGGTCGTGCGCCGAGTTCAGCAATTCGGCCGCCAGCCCGCGCACGATGCTCTGGGCGGCTGCCGTGGAGAAGGCGCGGTGCTTGGCCAGCAGGCGGGCGGTTTCCAGGGCCATCAGGGTCTGGCCGGCCAGGCGCGCGGCCTTGAGCCGGGTGCGCAGCGCGATGGTGCGCCGCGAGGCGCCCTGGGGCAGTTCTTCGAGCCGGGCCAGGGCCCCGGAGGCGTCGCGGTCGTCCAGCATCCAGCGCGCCGAGCGCAGCTGGGCGCCTTCGTGCAGCTCCTGGGTCTGGGCGTTCTGGCGTTGTGCGGTTTCCTCCAGCGCCTGGCGCAGGTGATCGTCGCGGCGGTTGCG
>Ga0208888_100609_pt1 | contig 15627 bp, 16 predicted proteins | sample LakWasM115_HOW13_2_FD_183929 | JGI IMG/M metagenome (GOLD analysis project Ga0208888, IMG submission 183929) | Freshwater sediment methanotrophic microbial communities from Lake Washington under simulated oxygen tension - Sediment Metagenome... | ecosystem: Environmental > Aquatic > Freshwater >...
CGCCTGGATTTCCTGATCCAGGAGCTGCACCGCGAGGCCAACACCATGGGCTCCAAATCGGCGGCGCTGGAACTTACCCATATCTCGGTGGACATGAAGGTGCTGGTCGAGCAAATGCGCGAGCAGGTGCAGAACATAGAGTAAGGTTTTTTGGGGTGTCTTACCACCCCAAAACCACCACCTAAGTCATTGATTTGTAATGGAAAGTCGTCTCAAGAGGTAGCAAGTAGTCTCAACGTAGCGCATCGTTTGTGTGGGGTGATTTGTGGGGTAAATCGTGGGGTAAATGTCCGAGCAGGCATTTTTCGACGATTTCCCGATTATTTACCCCACAGATTCCTCTGGAGGCCGCGCCATGACTGGGTTTGCGAAGAATGCTACCGACAAAAATTTGAGGGCTTGGCTCAACGCCGGGCCGGTTGATCGAGGGGTGGGCGATGGCCTGACCTTCGTCGCTTCTGAGGCTGGTTCCCAACAGGGAAAAGCCTCCTGGATCCTGCGATATCGATTCGGGGGGCGGGAAAGGGAGAAAGTGCTCGGGCGCTACCCCGACATTTCACTAAAAGACGCCAGAGATCTGGCCCGCAAGGACCGGGCCATACTCCAGCAAGGCAAAGATGTCAGTGCGATCAAACGCCAGGAACGGCTCAAAGCCATCGACGTGCACAAGGTAGAAGGGCTAGCCAACATCTGGCACGAACGCTACATCAAGGGCAAGTACAAACACCCTGAGGTTGTGGAGCGCGTTATCCGCCTCCATATCAAGCCGGTCATCGGAAAACTGCCCGTGGAGGAAGTTCGCCCCGTCCACATCGATCGTGTCCTGACCAAAATCGTTGCGGGTGGCGCACCAACGGTCGCAAACGACGCACTGCGGTATCTATTCCGCATGTTCCACTTTGCAGTCAAGCGCAAGTGGGTCGATTTCAACCCCGCGTATGGTTTTGACATTTCTGACGCTGGCGGGACTGAGAAGTCGGGCACCCGGTGGCTCAACCGTGAAGAACTAACGACGCTCGCCAAAACCATGCGTGAAACACCCAATTTCGGACGACTCAACGAATTGGCAGTCTGGCTTTTGCTCGCTCTGTGTGTCCGAAAAATGGAATTGCTGTCGGCCAAATGGTCAGAATTCGACCTAGATCAGGGCGTCTGGTTGCTACACCCCTCTCGAACCAAGACAAATGCAGCTATCGACATCCCACTGGCACCGCCGGTGGTCGAATGGCTGAAAGAACTCAAAGTATTTTCCTGCGGACACACTCACCTCTTCCCAGCCCGGCGACTCATTCGCATAAAGGCAGGTGTGCCCAGGAAAAACCGGTTCGAGCATATCAGTCCAGACACGTTGAATGTGGCCCTAACACGGCTGCCCCTTGAGGACATCGAGCACTTCACCGTCCACGACATGCGCAGAACAGCACGCACCCACATGGCAGCTTTAGGAGTGGATCGCTTTGTCGCTGAACGGGCCCTAAATCACAAAATCCGCGACACCGAGGGCGTATACGACCAGCATGACTATTTCGATGAACGCAAGGGTGCCTTGAACCGCTGGGCGGTGCTGCTTGTAGCGATCGGCCAAGGCGAATCGGAATATCCGGCAAAACCGGGTAGCACCCGCCCAGCTACTGTCGATCAGTCGTTGATAGGCACTTCCAGGGGAATGCCGACCTGAGAAATACCGTTCGTGATGAAAATCCTCTAAAAATGGAACTCTGATCAATCGCAACTCGGCATGCGTGATGCTGATCCGGGATGCAGCGAAGCAGCTTTTGACGTTGCCGGTTCGAACTGCTGGTCCAAGCGATCAGCGTGAAGCTGTAACCGCTGTAATTGTCGAGACAAATTTTTTGAACACAGCGTGGGACGCTAGACAGCCTGCGCACCTACCAAACGCACCTAAAGGACAGAAGAATCCCGATCTCCGGGCATTCGCTTATCTGAATCGAATGCTGTATATTTATACAGCAAATGATTACTAAAACCGAATATGCCTCCGGCCATCGAGCAGCCGCGCTCACATCGACGCAGCAGTGTCTGCGGGGCGAAAAACGCCAGCCACCTACCAACCGCACGGCTTCTTTCCATCGAAAACTAGGAAAAAGAGAAGCGACCGCTCACGTAAATCTGTTAAAAACGGAGCGTGCAATAGTTAGGGAGCACGGAATAAGAACGATGGACACCATCCATGACAAAGTCCCCCGGGAAACAATTGGCCGCGATACGTCACTCCGATTTCGCATGCAGTTTCAAGCTGCGGCGTACGCGACTCTAGAAATTCTGAGTGGCAAAGAAGTAGACCGTGTTTACTGTGACTATCACGACGATTTTGTCGTACGGCGCAATGTTCGTGGCTCCATCGAATACCACTTCTTCCAAGTCAAGACCAAAGGCAAAGCTAATCAGCAGTGGAAGGTAGACGAGATTTTCTCGCTCAAGAAGACCGGAAATCTTGATACCAAGGAAAAACTGAAAGCGATTCGCGACAGCATTTTCGGCAAGCTATTCATTCACACGATTGAGTTTGGAGAGCAGTGCCGGGAGGTCACTATTCTCAGCAATGTCCACTTCCATGACGATGTATATGAGGTAGTCGATCACCTCAAGTCTGGCGCGTCCAGTAAGAAATACATCAAACAGTTCATGGAGAAGTTTGGCGAAATCTTCTCGCCTGGCGCGCCTTTGACCGCCGAACAGTTCGAAGCCGCAAAGTCCAAGTTGTCGCTAATGGCCAATGTGCAGCATATGGGGAACACGCTCGAAGCGTTTGCAGACGCAGCGCGCAGTGCAATTTGGAAGCACAGCGAGATTGACCTTCACAAGCACGAGGTAGACGAGATTGCAAGTAGTCTGGTTTCCCTTGTGGAGTCGAAGTCATGTGCTCCGATCCAAGGTCTTTCCAAAGGGGACATTGACCTCGTAACTGGCGTTGGCCTTGAGGATTTGCTGAAAGTTCTCAGCATCTCCACCGAAGTCTACAAGAACCTCCTCGCTGGCGATGACCCGGCGGCTATCAAGGCCGCTTCCATTTTGCAGCGTCAACTCAAGGCTGCTGGTGCGTCTGAAGGAATGATTGAAACTGCATCGCGCGAGAAGGTTTCCTGGGATGTATGGCTACGAACTGCAAGGCATACTTTTCCTGACTTCGACCTTGACATACTTCTTGATGATATTGACAGCAAGTGCAGGGCGTGGCTTTTGAGCGGAGGCAGGCTCGCGGACCTGCGAGGACTTATCGAAGACATGCATAACCTCTCCTTGTCCAAGAGATTCTCGTCATTGGACACCAACCTTTTATTTGGGGGCTTCTGCGCTTCAATCGTTCGGAGGGCCACGCGATGAATCTGACCGAATTTTTTAATGAAGCAGACAAGCTGGACATTCACCTCAAGCTTCTTGTTGAGGAAGCCATGCCAGGACATTCGTTGAGCAACGAAGCGCTATTCCAACTGCCACTATTGGCTATGACAATCCTGACGATATCAAAGGGGACTTCTAAACCCCTACTTCCCGAGATCGGTCAGCTTGTTGGAGAGTGTCTGGAACGAACTGTGGCTGGTTTCAAAGGTTCGTCACAGGACATAGGCTGGTCCGGGAACCTGCGCATTCGAACCATCAAAGCCTTGACGTTCTTGGAGACCACAAATCAGGTGACAGTCGATAGAAACACGCGCCGGATATCAGCCACTGAATTGGGCCGCAATGTATATCAGGGCGCTATTGAGGGGGACGGCCAGCTTGCGCTTTCGATGAAGACTATCGAGCTAAGTTACCAATACATAAGAGATGAAGCTCGAACCCGGGGAGAAGTAAATTGAAGCTGCTGTCATTGAAAATCGAGCCACTGGGGTTGAACGGCTGGGAGAGTCCGTTGCTTGAATTTGGTCAGAGGACGACTCTTATTTATGCCAAGAACGGCAGCGGCAAGACCCCCATCATCCAGTCACTGGCTGCCAGCCTCGGGTTCCCGCCAAAGTTCCGTGAAGACATACTCGGCAAGTGTGCATCTGTCACACTGCATGCCGAGAGCGATGGCGAACCGCTCACTATTCGTCGTATTGTGGGTGCAAAGAACAGCGACTTTCATGGAACCCTAAATTTTGCTGGTGAGGAGACCGAGTACTTCAACGAAGGCGACTTCTCGATTGCACTGTTCAACGCACTCGACCTGGAACCACCGCGCCTTGTCTCAAATAAAGGGACGGTCGCCCAGCCATATATCTCAACCGTCCTTCCCGTTTTCTATCTGAACCAAGGCGACGGATACACTGCTGCATACAAGTCTCCATCTCCATTCATCGTCGACCAGTTCGTCGAGATGGTCCGATTCGTCTTCGGACTTAATCCAAAGCATTCGTTTGACGTCAAGAAGTCTCTCATTGAGGAGCGAGCGGCTCTTGAGGGGCAAACAAGAAGGATTGTGACGGCGCAGCGAGTACTTGAGAACCAGTCAAGGGGGGTTGACGACAGCGCCGTAAATCAAGAGATCTTGCTGCGCCGCAGCGTCGAACTGAGCAGTCAAATTGAGAGCCTACGAGACTCGGTTGATGCGAAGGGTACGGCCAGCTCCACGTTGACCGACCTTCTTCGTCAAAAGGACGTACAAATTCGGTCGAAACAAGTTGAGCTATCAGACCTTCAGAATCGGGTTTCAGGAATTGAAACCATTCGAACCGAAATCGATGGCGAAGTGAAAACACTCGGCCTTAACGAAGAGGCTCGACGTGTTTTTACCTCTTTCCGTGAAATCTGCGCAGCACCGAACTGCGGCCTCTTCCTTGGAAGTACCGAATCGTACGGTAAGAATTTGCTATATCTGCGGGACCAGATCAAAGATCTTGAACGCAACGCTGTTCGTGCGGAGATGCGAATTGAGCAACTCGAAATCGTGCTGGGGGAACTGCGCGCAGAACGTCAAATGCTGGCATCCAAGATGGATTCGTCGACTGCCACCGGTGTGGACCAGCTCGTGACTGCGGTTCAAACGCTGACAAAGCAGTTCATCGAAGCACAGTCCGAGCTTGGGCGAATTGTGGCCTTGAAGGACGAACGCTCAAAGCTGTTCAAGATTGAACAGGAGCGTGACCGCATCCAAGACCGAATTGACAGCCTTTCAAGCACTGGCCGGGCCGACAACGAGTACAACAAGCTGCGCCAGCAACTCCGAGAGCTCGCCGTCAAATGGATGGAAATCCTCGACACTCAAAACGTCTCTCGAAATGTGGATATCGACTTGGAGCTCAGGTTCAAGTTCAATGGCGAATCGCTTGATCTGTTCTCGGGCAGCACAAAGATTCGACTCGTGCTGGCAATCCATGCCGCTCTCTTCGAATCTTATATCTCCGAACCATCCCGCCCCTTCAGGTTCCTGATCTTGGACACTCCAAAGCAGCAGGAACTCCATACTGAGGATTTGGCAAATTATCTGTTCGAACTAGAGAATCTATGCGCGGCAAAAAATGCGCAACTCATTCTCTCATCTACCGAGTACGACCATCCGACTGGACCGCTTGATAAGCGGTGGCTCCCAAAGTACAAAGGCCTAGATCATCCGATGTATTTAGGGATGCGCACCGACCTTCTTGGCGACCAGGCGTAAATCAAGAAACATCTAGCTGCACAATACAACAGAGTATGAGGAAGCACTGATGAAGCAAGGTCTTTCGTTTACGGCCAGTTGCTGTTGATACGGCGGTGTAAGTTTGCCCATTTTCAATACTCGAGCAATAGATCGGCCAAAAATTTCACAATCGAACGCTTGCAGGCTGAATGCGGTCAATCAGCATCCGACTAGTCATTTATGAATTCCTCGAACTTGCGATGCAGAAGCCAGCTTGGAGCTCTAGTCAAGCGCTGAGCATCCACTAGATATGAAGCAATCGACTTCGGCTTGTGACCCATCTCTCGCGTAGCGAGTGCAGACACAGCACCTATTAGGGTACCCACACCCAACCGGATTGGCGTATATGGATCTGCTCCCGCTACTGTAGGCAAGGCGATGATCGAAGCAGCTACTGGCAGACCTACTGACAAGATGCTGCATACGTCAGCCTTCCGGAAGAAGCCAAGCGTGGCTCGGTATTCCGCTTTGGCCCGCTCAAAGCGCTTTATGAAGTCTTGCACGATGTGGCGAGCGTGCTCATTGTTATTGCAGCGGGAGATTTCTTCTCGCAGCAACCTCAACTCTTGCTGGAAGGTGCGCCGAACTTCTGCCGTGTCTTCCCGGAATCGAAGGATTTTGTCTATCTGAACTGAGGCAAGATCGTTAGGCAGGAGGTCGTCTATGGCCAAGTTCGCCAGGTAAGCATTGGCTTGTTCGTCATATACCTGTTCGGTAAAGCATCCATCATTCGCGAAAAAAGTTCCGACAGCCCAGTAGTCAGAAGAATCGGTCGTCAGTTCGAGTGCGCGTTGTTGGGCAACAGCGGTTGCCAAATAGAACATGTAGCCGCCAGCATGCTCATGAGGAACTTCAAGAAAGCCATCGGCGGTTAACCGTCGAGCAAGCTGCTCGAACAGCGGGAGGAGTTTTGCGTCGATCTTGTCCGGATTGATACGAGTAAACGCCTCGGTAGAAAAACCAGCAGGCCAAACAAGTCGGGTTTGATGAGAATCCCGAAGCGCATAAAAGTCCAAAAATTGATGTGCAGCTCTGGACTTCTCTGCGTCGTCGACGGTCAGGTTCAGGATAGCGCCGGCAGCGACAGCCGTTAAGACCTCAGCCTGATCTTCAGGCGCATACCCATTGGGAACAATCCTATGTATACGGTCCCAAACCAATAGGGATCGCTTGAGTGCGTCAAGATCGCCAAATTCGATGGTTGGGTAGTGTAGTGCGTGTGCCATGTAAGTATAGAAAATGAAGACGCTGCTAATTAGAGTACCAAACTTGGTATAGAGCGACGTGATCGGCACTCAATCACGGTATCCACATGGGCGATCTTCGGTCATATGTTTGACTGACCAAATCGTTGCCACAGCGAATTACAGGTCCGTCCGAACGCACATTTCCGACATACTCCTCGAAAATCCGCTTCCTCCGGCTTGGTCTTTCCAGCAAGCAGTTCCTGCCGCCTCATTGCCAGCGCAATCAAGTCTGCGGTCGCCATGAGCTTCATTCGATGGAATCCTGTTGGGCGACCATCCGGTCGCTCCGTCAGAATATAGGCGTGGTCAGCCATAGCCTCACCTGTTTGCCCACCCATGGCAAAACGCTGCGCCGAAAGTTCAATGACATCTGACCAATACGGTCGATTTGCCTCCCGGGTCTTGAGTTCTACCAATACCAATTTACCCTTCGCATTGCGATAAACCCGATCCACCCTGGCAGTGATCACCAAAGGTGATTGCGAACGAAACAAGCGCTCAGCATAGATCAGGCGAGCGCCACGCAATTCCTGCGGCAGTGATTCAGTCGCTTTCGCAAAAGGACTTGACCACTTCTGCCGCCACAGGGCAGCGACAAACCCGACAATGCGGGATAGGGCGGCGGTTTCAAAGTCCATCCCGATTCTCCGCTGCATGAAGCCAGCGTGTTACACGCAAGAGCAAGCAGTACCAGGTGCGCCAAAACCTTCTGACCAGATGTCGGAAGGGCCCCGCGAAACCGCGTTTCCCGCGATCCAAGTCCCCGTTTCGCTCCCGATAAAACCGTAGATGCGCCCGGCGGCCACGCTCGATAGCACTCAGTTGTTCCGCAGTCCGTAGCTTCCCGCAGTGATGCTCGAAGACCACCAAGCGCTCGCACACCCCCATCTGCGCCAGTTCTGACGCATTGACTGATGCCCTCCAGCAGCCATGTTTCACTGGCGCCATGATCAGTCCTCCCCATCGAACATTGGCGCATCGAACGCCTGGACAACATGCCCTGCAACGGCCGGATTGACTTTCGAGAAGGCCTGCAACGCCGATGCAGTTGCTTGAGATGCGGCGCCCGCCGCCGGCACCAGCGTCCAGTTCTGTGCCAGCAGCCCTTCATGAGCCAGGAAGCGCAAGCGGTTCACCCGCTTCGTCCCCTTGTTGAATCGGATCAGATCGTCATACAGACGCGGGTTATCCTCCCGCGTCATTTCAAACAGCAACCGCACCGGCTCGGTATTGGGGTCTGTCTTCTGCGTCATGCGCCCTCTCCTTCCGGCCGCACTGCACGCGATGGACGTGACGATGCCTGCATCGCAGTGGCGGCGTAATTTGTGCCGGCTATCTGGTAGCCCCGCAGATTGGAGAACATTGGTTCCCTCACTTCCAAGATCTGGTGCGTAGCAAAAGCTTCCTTCACTGCCTTCTTGAACAGAAAAGCACCACCGCCCACCAGGATGACATGCTGGACGTCATAGAACTCGCCAATGCGGCGCATCATCGCCCCCACGGCCTGCTTTGCGACACTTTCCACCATGGGCTTCATGCGTGCCAGGCCGTAGGTCCGCTGGAAGAGCGTCAGATTCTTGTTGGTTCGCAGGGCCAGATCTATGGCGTCCAACTGGTTGTAGGGCCGGCCAATCTCCGCGCTGACGTCGTCTGCAATCACCTGCAGGATGTCGGACACTCCTCGATTCACTGAATGGCTGCGCTTGTACGACAGCTTCATACCCCGCGCCACCAGCCAGTCAAAGGTGCGCGAGCCCGGATCAATCACCAGGCTGTGTTCGTTTTCCATCGCCACCACCTTGTCGTGCTGCGAGGCGTAGTCGATCAGTGCCCCGTTGGGCTGAGCCATGGCCAGCGCCTTGCGCACCAACACCGTCTTGCCATTGCCCACGTCGTGGGTGCCGGTCATCAATTTTTCCAGCGCGGCCTTCTTCAAGGCAAACATGGCCACCGGCAAACCGACCACCAACAGATCGATGGTGTCAACTTTCATCATCCGCAGCGCCCCGCGTGCCAGCGCCAGGTATTCCGGGGTGTCAATAAAGTTGTCGTGGATCTGCGTGGCACGAAAGGCATCCGCAGCCAGCATCACGTCTGGTCCAACTTCGTAGAACATGCCGCCAATCGGGATGGCGACCGTCTTACGCCGATCCGCACCCAGGGTGGTGGACGGGTCGCGGGGGAAGGGATACGCCAGCGACGGGAAGCTGGCGCAGCGGATTTCATTACCAGAGACACCGGTGACGTACTTGGTGTTGCCGTAGCCAACATCCACGGCTCGAATGATCAGTTCCATAAAAAGACTCCAATTCAGGTTTCAAGGCGATCAGCATCGGTGGCCCGACACCGTCCATCCACGCAGAAACCCCCGTCAAACCGCCCGATTTCGAGATCGGCTCTGGCCTGAGTCCCAATGCAACCTTGTCAGGTCGGACTGAAACGAGACCGAATTCATCGAACGTGCGGAAAACCCTGCGTGTCGAACCACGGTCTCACCGCAAACCGAGCCGTCAAGGGCGTGATTTGCTGGATCACACCGATTTGTCCTATTTCTGCGGCCCGGGCCAGCGAACCGGCTTTCAACTCGGTCAAGGACCCGTCCGGGACCAGAGGCAGCAATTTCCCTTGTCAAGCCCGCATGCAGCCTCACTTTCAATCCCTTCGGGACAATAAACTCGGCTCACGGGCACATCCCGGTCATTCAATCGCCATCCGAAACCGCCGGTAAATCGACACCATTTCCGGTTCGCCTGCTTGACTCATCCTCTGGGTCAGCGTCAACTACAGCTTCCCGAGGGCCATCCTGGCCCTGCTCCATCGAGGAGCGCAAGGCGTCGCAGTCGTTACCTGCCCCAAACTCCGGTCCTTGAACCGGAATTAGCCATTGCCCCCTGAGGTGATGGCCCCGTGGTTTTCTACGTAGTGCAACCCCTTGTGGCCTTGCCAGCGTCATCGCTGGGCGTTCCCTGAAACGCGCCACGGTTTTCGAGCACCTGGTCGGCACCCGATGCCGTACCGCTGTTCCCACCATCCTGTGAGCACGCGTTTTACGCAGCGCGCGGTTGTGTTTGCCTCTTTAGGCTCCCCGCGCGTTTCCGCTCACAAACTCGGCACCGCCCTGGACTTTCGGTCAGGGGTGGACCCATGCGAGTGGATGGCGCTACGAATCCAGAACTGATCCATCAGTACGTGCAAGGCCTGACCTTGTCACGGATGCCCTTTGCCGCCCTTGAGGCGAACCGGCATCACCAACCCCATGGTTGCAGAAATGCACAGGTGGGACGGATCACATGTTTCATTTTTAAGGAAGACCGAGCTGGCCAACGCAGAAGCGCTGTCTGGCAAAACCTTGGGTAGGTGCAGCAATGGGGGGTGGTCGCGTGCTGCGCCTGAGTTTTTGACCACTGATCTGCCGGGCAACGGAATCCGTCCGGTAGGTGACGGCTTTGCGATTCCACGTTTTTCAACACCTTCCCGCCGTTCGGGCGGCGGGCGGACATTCACGAAATGGAAGGCAACACCATGCCAAACAAATCTTCTCGTCGTCGGCAACAAGGCTCTGTCAGCCCCGGCCGTCTGTTAGTCAGTGAACCCACGCGCCGCCAAGAATGGGCGAGCAAGACTGTCCCCGAAATCCTTTCAGGCTATCAGCCTGGCAAGGCACCACCACTCAAAGTGCTGGAGGTGCTGCTGGAACTCTTCAACACCCTACACACCTCGCTGGAGAAAACCGTTTCCCACAAGACGCGCTATGAACGCGCCCAGTTCCTTCGGCGGTTCTTTCGTGACCTGAAAGCCAAAGCGGGATTCAACACGATTCCCGATCCGCGCAACCTGGGACAGAAACACATTCATGCCATGGTGCAGGAGTGGCAACGGGAACATCTGGCACCGGCCACGATTCAGACTTACCTGAGTTTCCTGCGTGGGTTGGGCATGTGGATGGGTAAGCATGGCTTTGTGCGGGGGCCAGCGCATTACGGCCTGAGCTTGGAGGAATACCAGCGGCATGAATATGCGCAGCGGGACAAGAGCTGGTCTGCCGCCGGAATTGATATTGAGGAACTCATTGAGCGGATCTGCGCCTACGACCGGTATGTCGGCGCTTCGCTGCGGTTGATCAATGTCATGGGGCTGCGGCGAAAGGAGTCCATCCAATTCCGGCCCTTCGAGCATGTCTTGCCGTTCAGCGAAACGGGTCTACCCCTTGATCGCAAGACAGCGGATCGGTATGTGAGGATCAAGGGCAAGGGCGGAAGGGTGCGTTTTGTCCCGCTGGACACCCCTGCCAGATTGGCGGCGGTCGATCTCGCCCAAGGTCTTGTGTGCAACCAGGATGCCTATTTGGGAGACCCAGCCCATGACCTGAAAAAGAATCTGCGGCGCTTTGACTATGTGCTGGAGAAATTTGGGATTACGTTTCGGGAACTGGGCGTCACTGCGCATGGATTGCGTCATGAGGCACTAATTGAGCATTTTGAAGCGTTGACGGGGCGACCACCACCGGTGCGCGACAGTGTGCGCTTGCCGCCAGAAATTGATCAGGCGGCGCGGCAAGCGGTGGCCGCACTTGCTGGACATTCGCGAATCAGATCGGCTGGTGCGTACTTGGGCGCGTCTGGCGAGAAAAGCGGTTTTCCGACAGCTTGCGTTGACGATGACACTAAGCACAAAATGGCCGAATGACAACAACGGAAATTTATGGCGAAGTGACCAGCCTGGGTGAAGGCTACTGGTCTCGCGACCGAAAAAGAGCTGGCTTGCTGGTAGATGTCCTGCGAGGTCAAAACATCCCCGGAAACTCGAAGACCATCGACAGGACACTAATACCCGACGGCATCGTGAGCCACAAATCGACTGATCTTCGGTGCAAGTCCTATCAGTCGCCCCGTACGGTCTACTGGCTGGGCATGGCTTTTGCCAGAAGCATCGCCCAATACCAGGGCGAAGTCCGACGAAATCACACAATCAAAGCCACCTATTTTCTGGGATGGGCGGTGCAGCGATCTGAGGCGCCCAGGATTCTGGAGTGGTTTGTCCCCTTGAGCGGGGTTGGCGCCGAACAGGAACTCGCTTTACGTCAAGTGGTCGACGACAGCGCTGTACTCGGAGTCAAGGTCAGGCTGTTTCGAGTCAAAGCATGAACGTCGGTGTGATTGCAGGTTTCGTCCTACTCGGCATCACCGTAGTTATCGGCCTTGGATTCATCTTGCGCCGAACGGTACGCCAGGCACGGATTTTCAGGCGAATTGCGCCTGCGCTTGTCGAATGGGACGATTTCAACAAGCTTTTGGTATTTCATACGGATCAGTCCCATTTTATGGAGCGACACGGGCCGATGACGTTTGAAGAAGAGCAACTGCGGCGCGCACTGACTGGGATGCTGGACGCAGCTGGACTGACAGGGCGGCCGGTTAATGCAGCGCGATGGCTGCGACACCGAGATTTGCACGATGCCCTGGAGCATGTCCAAGCTCGTTGGACCAGGGGCGAGCGGCCCCAGCGTGGCGTGTTTCGCATGAGATTTTCAGCCCCGATTGGTAACGGATTCGCTGAAGGCGCCCAAGCGCTCATCTTTACAGCCCACGCGATGGCCATCATCCGCAATGGCCGCTTCGTTACCGCCTTTCCGGTCATAGCGCCCGACCTTGCTGTTGCTTGTGAGGCAGTTCAAGATACTCCGCCGACAGAGGCTCTTTGAAACTCTTTCTTTGGGTAGCCTATTGAAGTGGAGGAAGAGGTAAGTGGTCATCCACACTCGCAGCTTTCAACTCTGCTGTGAGATACCCATGACCTTGACAGAAGCGCGCAAACAATTTTTGAGACACTGCGGATCGGCTGTTAGCCTGTCCCCGCACACAATGAGGGCGTACTGTAGTGACCTCGACGATACCCAGAAGTACTTCGGGTTACGAAAGCCGCTCGAGTCCGTAGAAAAAAATAATTTGCGCCAGTACATCCGGCATCTTCGGGAAAACAGGCGATTCAAAGAAACCACCATTAAACGACGACTGGCCAGTCTGAAGTTGATGTTCAAATGGGCTATTCAGGAGGAAATTGTCGAGATCAACCCCTTTGATTCGCTCAACGAGCGCATCAGATTGCCAAAGCGACTACCGAGGGCTTTGGATCGCAACGATCAAGCCGCCTTGCGAAAGGCGGTGCAGTTCACACCCCGAACCGACGACTTTGACGAAGTTAGAAACAAAACTGCAATTCTTCTGCTGCTAGACACCGGCATCAGGGTTGGTGAACTTGTCGCCATCAACCTGGACGATTTGTCCCTTGCAAACGGGTGCCTGTTGATCCATGGAAAAGGGAATCGCCAGAGGTTCGTCTATCTGCTACAGAAACCCTTGCATCGGAAAATTGAGCAATACCTGACCTGGCGCAGCTCGGTACCAACGTGTACAGAAAAGATGTTTGTTTCTTCCGACGGAAGTGCGATCAGACCGCCCCACGTGAGAGCAGCGCTAAAGGACATGACCAAAACTGTCGGCATCGCGAAGCACATCACGCCTCACATGCTGCGGCACACCTGCGCCACTCAATGGTTGGAGGCGGGTCTGGACATCAGGTACGTACAGAAGTTGCTCGGCCACCAAAGCATTTCCACAACGGAGATATACACCCACGTCTCGGATCAGGGGCTACGCGAGGCACTTTTCAGGGCAGGAGGAGGCAAAAAACGATAACTAGGAATTATGAGCAAGCTCTTAGACGATGTTCGACACGGTCGCCTAGACGTTTCCACGCTTGGCGGAATAGCCTATCAACAACTCGTCTTCGAGCAACTGCTCGACAACCTTTTCATGGATCCGCAGGTTCTCAAGGTAGAGAACCATGCGCAGGGACCGGTTGACTACGTCGTTCATGAACCATCCGGCACAGGGATGCTCGCCAAGACCAGGAAACACTATTTCGAGTGCAAGAACTACTCAAGAGCCCTGGAGCTGGACAACGTAGCCAAGATCATGGTTGTTGCCGTCGCGGATCAGCCGGACAGTGTGCATGTGGTGTCACGCACCCGCCTGCAACCACAAATATCGAACTACGCGTCCAGACTATTTGACGTCGGAGGCCATGGCAATCCGATATTCAGGTCCATCGTCTTTCGCCATTGGCAGACCGATAACCTACTGAACTTGAGCGCGACGACCATCAACAAGGGAGATGAAGGGGGCTCCGAGCGAAGAGACGTAAACGCCAAGGTGTCGTGGTGGATGACCGAATGTTCAGGATTTTCTGAGACCGAGATTGCATCATCGGCGCAGTCCAATCGGCAAATTTTCGTCCGAAAGGGTTGTTTATTGCTGATGACCCTGGAGTACCCGAGCCAGCGTGTTGGCGAAATCGAACTTGTCGGTATCCCAAAAGGTAGTTGGACAGCGGCAGGTTCGATTGAACATGACGAGTCTGCCGCTACGAGACATACCTATCTCATCGACACGGCGTGTCTGGATGTTGATCAGATTTATCGCGCGAGTCTGAAAATCTCTTCAGGGGTGATGGAGGAGCGGACTCCAGTTGGTGAACTCCGCGTGGAAGGCTTCGCCGCATTGCTGCCGGAACTGCGTCAAGAAGAAATTGCTGACATGTGTCGCCAAATCGGCCCGTCTGGATTGCATAGGCTGGTGCTGGTCGACGGAGAAGCCGGCGTTGGCAAGACGCACTTCGTCGAAAGGGCGGCTGAAGCGCTGCGGGCAAAGTTTGGCTTCGATGTCGTGTCGTTCACTGTCACCGATGAGCATCAAGGAAGCCTCTTAACCGCATTGCTCCGCGCGTGCCTCACGCCCCCCATACACCAAAAGAGCTTTCAGGAGGTCGCCCAGGCCGTCCAGAAAGCACTTCTCTCCGATGAACTGGATGCTCACGCCCTGGAAACCAATGTGGGTCTGCTGGCCCGCGTCGCCATCCGTATGGGCCCAAGAGTAATCGTCTTGCGAGACTGCCAGCTCCTGAATGCGCAGGTTGCAAATCAGATATGGGCGCTGATCGTTGCGTTCAATGACGCAGGCTGGGGCGGCGTTCGGCTGGTCTTGGAGTATCGCCAACCCGATGCAACCCTTAACGAGACAATCAAGTCGCTGGTCACAAGAATCAAGCTGAGAATTCGCCGGGTGTTGCTGATGAAGCCGTTGGTCCCGCTGGCTCAACGCGAGCTGTCGGTCGTGGCAACAAAGATTTTTCGCCACATCACACCGGAGATCACAGCGTGTTTGATGCAACGAACCGGAGGACTGCCGCTCTTCTTGGAGTCCTACTTGCGTCGCCTACTCGACCTTGGCTTCGTTGTGTGGGATTGCGGCAATCCGCCGCTACTTTCCATCATTCAACCAGCGCAAGTTCTCTCCGACGCACTCCCAGTTAGCGGCGCGCTCATCCTGGAAGATCGGGTACGCACCTGGTTCCGGGACAAGTTTGGTGAAGAGGCGGGCATCGTGGCGACCGAATTGGGATTGCTGGCGGTGACCGACAGTGCTGCCAGTCAATCTCTTATCCGGAACGCTTTACGCATTGATTCTGAGCGGTTGCACGCGATCCAGTTGGCTCTAAATGCTGGCGACCTTGGGTATGGGCGTCCCGATGGGGGGATTCTGTTTCGCCACGATTTGCTGCGGACCGCGGTGATTGCGGTGGCTGCTGAGAGTCCGGGGTTCGTGGTTTCTGCTCGGGAGATTGCGGACAGGCTTGTCCTGACCGCGACCAAGGAAAACGAGCTTCAGGTTCGGTATCTGCGCGCGCGAATTTTTACTG
>Ga0208888_100618_pt1 | contig 15444 bp, 11 predicted proteins | sample LakWasM115_HOW13_2_FD_183929 | JGI IMG/M metagenome (GOLD analysis project Ga0208888, IMG submission 183929) | Freshwater sediment methanotrophic microbial communities from Lake Washington under simulated oxygen tension - Sediment Metagenome... | ecosystem: Environmental > Aquatic > Freshwater >...
ACGAAAATTACATTGAAAAAGTAAAGTAAAGACCTCGCATAATGCGGCCTATGCAAAAAAGCCCCGGTGGGATTTGATTATCCACCGGGGCTTTTCTACATAAGCCGCGTCACATTATGCGAAGTCTCGGAAGTAGCTGTTATCCCCAGATTTTGTGGATAAAGCTGTGAACGGCACCCAGCAACACCACGCATAATAATGTCTCAAGTCAGATTGAGCAAAATCTAAACGCTGGCTGCTTCGCTGCCGACTATTGCGCGTTGGCAATCTTTAAAGCGGCTGTATAGGGTGTGGAATGGCGCAGCCGATTGACGGTATTGCGCGATATTGTGAAAATGCCGGATTGAGCCATTACCCACGCGCAGCATGGGCGCGAAGCGCCGCTATTGGACAAGTTAAATGACGCAAGCGCCAGTTGCTTACGCCGCGACGGCTAACGCCTGTCTGCAAAGGTACATCATCCAGAGTGCAAATTAAATAAATGAAGAAAAACGTATCGTATCGTATTGATTCATACTGTATCGTAATAATATCAATACGATACTATATGGAATAACCAATGATAATTATCGTAATTACATAATTATCATAACTTAATGAAAAATATGAAATTTCAGATTAAACATCATCTAAATCTCCTTCTTGTAGAATTGGAGCAAAGGCAAGAATTAGAGAAAAGGGACATTTACAACGGTGAAAATCCGTTTTTACCAACTGAAGCAGCGGGAATAGGACAATTTATAAGAAAAATTGCGCTTGAAATTAAGGATTACGAATTAGTTGGTATGGCAGAAGCTATCTGCCAGAAAGCCCAAGAAATAGATGATGAAAATGTAACGATATATGAAGAATATCAAGACTCACTGATACACATACACGAGCTCTGGAAATCTAAAACTTGGTTTAGCGCAACAGACATAGGCAAAAAATTAAACCCTAGATTAACTGCAATCAAAACCAACAAACTTCTAGAAAAATTTGGATTCCAACAACGTAAAAAAAAGGGATGGGTTATGACTGACAAAGCTATAGATTTATGTCAGCAAAAAGATGCGGAAAAAAGTGAAACTCCATACATACAATGGAAACTAGCTATAGTAGAGAGACTTATTACTGAGATAGAAAATACTTGAATACACGAAATGCTCAATCGAAATTTTCGCGGGCGCGAAAACTATTATTTGGTCATGACCAATTTCTCAGAAAAATACTTAGCATAACTCCACGCCCCGAAACCTGTCAAAAAGCGTGCAAAACTTTCCAGGGTCCTGGAAAGTTTTGCACGCTTTTTACCACACCTGACTTTCAAAATGGTCAAACAGCGGTCTCGATCCAAAGCCTTCCCGATGACTCGAAAAATCAAACGAGAGTGGGCCTCTATCATTGTTCAACTATATCTTCGGGCACAGGGCAAGGGATTATCTGGCGCAGACCGGCTTTTTGAAGTCAGCTCAGCGGGGGAAACGGCGGCAGCGATAAGGAAACTTGCGACTGAAATTGTGGGCGTAGTAGTTAGTGCCACCTATCTGCGCCATACGGCGGCTCAACGGTTGGTGGATGCCGGGGCCAACCAGGAGGAATTGGCGGAATTTTTGGGGCATTCGGATATCACCACCGGCCTAGTTTATTACCAGACCTCCGCCAATCAGGCTGAACGGGTCAACAAGGCATTGGGCATCTCCGAGGTGTATCGGCGTGTTGCCAAAATTGCTCATGACCGCTTCATCAGTCCGGAAGAATTGGCGAAACTGAAAGGTGAGCAGCAGATTGCGGGCGTCCCCCATGGCATTCCCAACGCGGGAATCGGTGGATGCGGCAGCGGCCAGCCCACCTGTCCCTACAATCCCGTGACCTCCTGTTATGGCTGTCCTAAGTTCATGCCGGTTACCGATCTCGCCCTTCACTGGCGAGTGTTGGAGGACATGCGCGGCGTGGTCACTTTCTTCGCTGAAGCCTCCCGAGGAGACAGTCACTCCCAGCCTACCTTCAACTAAGCAGAACCATCGCCAGTATTCAACAGGTCATCGCTGAACTGGAGGAATCGCCAAATGCTTGAAGCTTTCACGGCCTTTATCCGACATGGGAACACATTGGCTGAAGCAAAGGGCCTAGCCTGGGAGTTCCCCTTGGATACGGCGGGAACGTCAAAGACCGGTTGGAATTTGACCGAACTCGTAGGAGGCACCCCTCCCCCTACTTTTTACCTGCGGGACTTGGGTTCGGAAGATAGCACATTGACGATTTTGAACTTACACCGTGCTCAGTTGGGCCAACCCCCATTATCCAAGGTCCCACTGGGAATGGAGTGGTGCGAACTGATTAAGGCAGCGACTTGCGACCAGCTTATTTTCCGGCGCAACACCCCTGCAAACGCCCAACAGAACATCATCCGCCCGCTCAAGGTATTGGCCACCTGTGCGGGTACTTTGAAGCCCTGGCAACTGAATAGCGATGTGGTCAAGGAAGCAGTCCTCCTAGTCAGGGAAAGTCAGCCATCCGGGAAACTCGCTGACCTAGTGGTTGGCGTGGTGAAAAATATCATCGACACAAACCATCTCGCTGAAGCGAGCCCCCTCTACCCGACTCTCCGTATTCACCGATTGCCCATCCAGCAAAATCGCAAGTCGCGGGCCATCAAAACATCGGAGCAGTTATTGACGGATTTGGAGCAGAGAAAAATCTCGGAGCGGCTGCCGGAACGCAAAGCCTTCTGGGAACTGATGCGCATTGTTTTTACCGAGCGGCCCAAGACCTTGGTGGACGCCCTGCGGTTCGCCGCGATCAAGGTCATGGTTGTTGGCGAATTGCGCATTGGCAAAGCCGTTAGGCTGCCCGCCGATTGGAAGCGGACACGCGAATACTTTGACCCTTCGGGCAGACCCGCCGGAGAACTCGGCGGCTGTTCCAGGGCGTTGATGCTTCGTTACTTCGCCGAGAAGCAGCAAGACTCCCGCAGCGATAGCGTGGTGTTATTCGAATCGGCCCAATATGTTCCGGCGATCTTCGAAGAGTTACTAACGGAGGCTCTGGACGAGTCGGTACGGCTGGCTCAACCGCTGCGCCAGACCCTCAAGCTTCAGATGGAAACTCAGCGTCTTCTGCCCTGGTATCAGCCTAATGAATTGATTACCGCCTTTGAAGCCTACACGCGACTTACCGGGAATCCGTTCTGGCTCGATCTTCCTGACACCCAAGCGGATGAGTACGTTTGCCGCTATCAACAAGATTTTAACCCTGATATTTTCAATGAGCTGAGCTGCCATCAAGCGGAACAGTACCAAAGGCCCGGCGGCCAACGGAAACTTGATTTCGCAATGTATGTATATTTTAACCGGCTGATGAAAGGGCCGTCTCGTGGTGCGAGACCTATCATCTTCCGCAAATCAACTGGAGATATCTACGCAGGGAAGCGCATGGCCTGGAACGAGGTGTATTTTCGAGTCGATGAGTTAGAAGCCTTTATTACCGACGCTGCGCCAACCAAATTATCCGACCGACAGCCGCTCCGTCTTGCCGAAGGTGACCTACAACCCTGGGAGTTTCTATTTCTGACTCCGAAACGCTCTTTGGCAGAGGAACGGAATGGTGGTCTGTGCGATGTCACCCGCTATTTCGCGATCGGCATTCCAGACACTACATTCCTTATGCTGGCGTTGGGGGAATTTAAGGACCGAACCTCGCTCTTCCAACGCTATGGCCTTACCGATGCAGATCGGAGCCTGATCCTGACATCCCATTCCCTGCGCCATTTACAGAACACGGAACTATTCCGGATGGGATTGGCGGATACGATCATCACCAAGCGATTTAATCGGCGAAACGTGGCTCAAAGCTATGAATACGATCATCGTAGCTTGGCGGAGGAGCTGGAGCAGATTGAGATACCTCCTGAGATTGAAGTGGCTTTGGGTGATAATGCCTCCACGGTAGCTCGGCTGATCCAATCAGGAAAAGCGACGGGGCCGCTCGTCGACTGCTTTAAGCGAATCCAGTCAGAACAAGGCGATCAAGCGGCCTTTGAGTTTCTAAAGGTGGAGGCCGATGGTTTTCATGCCACCCCCTATGGGTATTGCATCAATAGTTTTACCGTGGACCCCTGCCCCAAAAATCTGGAGTGTTTTGCCGGATGCAGCCACCTTACGGCCACTAACCTACCGGAAAACCATCATCTGGAAACCCTTCGCTACAAATTTGAAGCGGCATTGGCCGAAACTCAAGCTCGTCCCGTCAGCACGGTCGGTCGTGAGAACCAAATTGCACATGCAACTATTCGGTTAGAAAGCATAAAAAGATTGCTTCAAACACCGACTGGACAATTGGTATTTCCTGATGGACAAGATCTTTCAAAACAAAATATTGCTAAGAGCGTGTTAGATGGCTGATGTAACAACAAATCTTCCCTCCCCTATTGATTCTGAAATGGTTGCAATTCTTGAGCGAATGGTCGAACAAAATCAGGATATTACTGCGCGTGCTGTAATTCGAGAACATTCTTCATTAAAGGCGGCATCGTCCATTACACGCAGCAAAGAACGATCGGAACTCATACTACAATATCAAAACAAGCTAAATGAGCAAAGAGCTTGGCAAAAGCGGTTAGGAAAAACATCAAAAGAAAATGCAGCCAAGGAATTAGCCGAAAAAGATATGCGTATTGCCGCACTTACACAGCAAGTGGAAATACTTACGGCATCGCATGTGGCAATGATACGCGTAGTAGGCGAATTAGGTGGTTTTAGTAAATGGGCAAAGTTCTTTCAAGATTATCAGTCAATACGAGATACGTTAAATACGATTGGCGCTATGCCAAGTACAAACGCTCTTTATATCATTGATAATGATAAAGAAAAATAACTTTTTTAAGGTTTTAATATAATAACCCAAAGTTAAAAATAGAGATTGCAACCACGACTACCGATACACGGAGATGATGGATCCAGAACTGGCGAGATCAGCCAGTCACCAATTTCCAGTGAATGGCTGGTTAACCTTGAAAACCGGCCATACAAAGACTGCCAATAAATGGTAGTCACCTACCCATAAGAAAGGTTCAAATAACGAGAGGGTATGTTAAATGTGCACCGCCACCTTGAGGGCTTCCTGTTTGTATTCGGCGCTAGGCCGGGTATAGCGGGCTTACACGTACCTCTCGTTCTCTAAGAATACTCGCTTTTTAATGTGTTCACTATTCGCGGTGGGGATCAGTTGCCGAACGCTTTGTTAAAACGAACGCCCCAATATAATTAATAAACCTAACGCCACTTGCAATAAAGAAAAAATACTTTGAGATTTAAAAATCAACATATTTAATTTTTTCTTACCTAGCAAAAGGGCGGGAGCTAGGAAAACAATAAACCAAAGAATAATGCTAAATATATACATTTCATAACTTGGTTCCATCTTGCTGATTATCGTAAAGATAGAAAGCGTTCCACCAACAAAGAAAAATACAACATCATTTGAACCAGCCAAATACCAAAATAATGTCATGGTAGAAAATATCGGCCAGAGCCCCATAGCTATAAAGGACGTCAACAGATTCCGCAGGTGTGGATCTTTCAATTCCAGCTTATCGCCAAACTTGTCCCCCAAAAGGTACTGTTTATATATTATGGACACATTGATATCCTCAGTTACTGATTAATGAGTGAGTTTCCACCTCGCCCCATCCAATAAAAAATACTTGTACCAAGCGCTGGTCCACCTTGCCTAACAATTCCACCAGAATCAATTAGCGTGTGAAGGAACGGCTGGTTTTTACCATATTGATCTGGAGTACCGCCGCAGCTAGCATAAGAATGATTAACGTCAACAAGATTCTTAAAATCATCATAAAAACATTCACCAATCGGATCATCTGGCGTTGGCGATCTGTTTTCCAGGTAACCTTCAAATCCACAATGAAACACTGCTGGATTTCCGTAATACGGTACCCAATTTGGATCACATTTTGGAGGACTTGTGGGACATTTTGATGTTAGGCCAAAGAAATCAGTCCATCTAAGTGGGTTACTTAGGGCATAGGCATAAGTATTCAAGCCGCCTGCCAAGCCAATCGGATCGCTTTCGCCATACCGTCCCGTAGCCGGATCATAATCCCTGAAGCCATTATAGAACAGCCCGGTTTCCTGGTCATAGTATTGGCCGGGGAAACGGAGGTTGAACACGAAGCTGCCCAAGCCCGAGGGATTCGGGTCCGGCAGGCTGGCGCCGAACGCCTCACTCTCCCAGGTCCAGACGACCTGGTTGTCCTCAGGCCGGGTGATTTTCCGTGGCGTACCCAGGTGGTCGGCGTGGATGTAATAAATGTTCGGTGTCGCGTTTGAATTGGCTGCGGGTTTTATCGTTGCAACCGGCCAATCGCCGAGCCAAATGAGCTCATGGATCGGCCGGCCTGCACTGTCGTATTCGCCGGTCAGGTGGCCTTGTTCGTCATAGAAAAACTGAGTGGCAATGCCGTTCACGGTTTGGCTCACACGCTGGCCGAGGGCGTTATACGTGTAGCCGGCAGTGAGGTTCGTTGCGGTGGCACTGAGGCGCCGTCCAGCGGCGTTGTACGTATAACTGATGGTGCCATCCGTGGTCAGATTACCGGCCGCATCGTATTGGTAGTTCACGGCCTGGGCGCCGCTCTGGCTGTGCAGCCTATTGCTGCTCGGATCGGTACTGTAGTGGTATTGGGTCGTGTGATCCTGGCTTTTCTCGGTGCGGTTGCCGCCGAGATCGTAAGCGTAATCGGTGCGGCTGAGCTGGAATTCGCCGCGTTCGCTGGCGGTCAAGCGGTCGAGCCCGTCATAGCCATGGCGCTGGTTGAGCTGCGGATTGCTGTCGTCGAGGACGTCGGTCAGCCGCCCGGCCGCATCATAGCCCAACGTGCGGCTAGTCGGTTGCTGGGTGTTCGCATCAAACCCCAAACTGACGATGACGGGTTTCCCTGAGAGGTCGTAAAAGCGCTCATGGGGCTGGTTATTGCCCCAGATCCAGCCGTTGATGTTCTCGTCCGGGTCGTAGCCGATCTGGCTCAGCAGCGGCTGGCCGTTGACGGTGATCGCGGTGAGATGGCCTCCGCTCCACTGGTAGTCGAAGGTCTGGCCGCCGGGCGTGACGGTCTGGATGCGCTGCCCGACGGCATTGTAGCTGTCGGGCTGACGGCTAGCGAAGTCCCACCTGAAGTCTGGGTTTGTTGGGTGATCCGGCCGTGACGGTCGTAGCGATAGCTGAGACTGCTGGCAGCATTGCTGACGCGGCACAGGCGCCCGATGCCGTTGGTGCAAGTATCCCAGGTGTAGGTGACGGTGTCGTCGTCATACGCGATCTCGCTGAGGCGGTTCAGGCTGTCATAACGGTACTGCGCCACTTTGCCCCGGACGTCGGTGCGGGTCAGGAGGTTCCCGGCGGCATCGTGATCGCTCAGCGTCGTGCCGGTGTCGGGGCTGCTTTGTTGCTGCAAATTGCCGAGAGCGTCTTTGCGGTAATGCGTGGTCAGGTTGCGGGGGTCGGTGATGCTGATGACCTGCCCGAGGCTGTCATAGGCGGTGTCGATCGAGCCCCAGGTGCTGCCGAGCATCGTCGGGTGCGGCTCGAGCTGGCGCACCGGCTGGTCCAGGGCGTCGTACTGAACCTGGCGGATGCGGCCCAAAGGATCGGTGATCTGAGTCAGGTTGCCGTTGGCATCATATTCATAAGTGGTGATCGCCGGCGCCGAGAACGTGGCGTTGACCGCTCTGGCTTGGTCCAGCGTGCACGTGCACGTGGCAGCCGTGCCGGTGCAAGCGCCGCTCCAGCCGCCAAACGTCGAGCCGGCGGCGGGGCTTGCAGTCAAGGTGACAACAGTGCTGGGCGCAAAGTCGGCACGACAGCTATTTCCGCAGTCGATGCCGGAAGGTTGGCTGGTGACCGTGCCGGCGCCCGAGCCCAGGATGTCCACGCTGAGCGGCTTGAACGCCGGGACGAAGTCGGCCGTGACGTTCTGCGCCTGGTCCAGCGTGACCGTGCAGGTGGCGGCGGTCCCTGTGCAGGCCCCGGTCCAGCCTTGGAACAGGGAGTCCGCAGACGGCACCGCGGTCAGGGTAACTTGTGTGCCCCAGTCAAAGCTACTGCTGCAACTGGCGCCGCAGTCGATCCCCTCCGGCGAACTGGTCAGCGTGCCGGTGCCGCTGCCGGTTTTAGTTACGGTCAGGGGCAGCTTTAGCAAGGTAAAGTCGGCCTGGACGGCCTGCAATTGGTCCATCATCACGGTGCAGGTCGTGTCCGTGCCGGTGCAGGCCCCGGACCAGCCTGTGAACGTCGAGCCCGTGGCCGGAGTGGCCGCCAAAGTCACGGCCGTGCCCCAGTCATAGAGAGCGCTGCAGGTAATGCCGCAGTCGATGCCGGTCTGCAGGCTGGCAATCGTTCCGGACCCGTTGCCGGTCTTGGTGGTCGTCAGGGTTTCCGGGATCAGCGTAAACCGGGCGGTCACGTTCTGGCTCTGGTCCATCGTGACCGTGCAGGTGGGTGCGGTGCCGGTGCCGGTGCAGGCGCCCGTCCAGCCGTCAAAGGTCGAGCCGGTGGCCGGGGTCGCGGTCAGGGTCACTAACACGGCAGGTTTATGAGCAGGGCCGTCCTCGTCATCGTCGTCATCTTTCTGTTGAGGGTCGTCCTCGCCCTTTTTGCCCTCTTTCCTGAATTCATGGTTCTGATGCGCGGCCAATTTTTGAGGAAAGCTGGCGCTGCAGACTGCACCGCAGTCGATGCCGGAAGGTTGGCTGGTCACGGTGCCGCTGCCGGTTCCGGCTTTGGCAACATTCAGCGTGATCGGCAATAGGTCGCTAATCGCGGTGACGTTCTGCGATTCTTTTAGGGTCACGGTGCAGGTGGAAGCGCTGCCGTGGCAGGCCCCGCCCCAGCGTTTGAATACCGACCCGGCCTCGGCGGTTGCGGTCAGCGTGACCGTGCTGTGAGCCGTGAACTCGGCGCGGCAAGTGGCGCCGCAAGCGATGCCGGCTGGAAAGCTGGTGATCGTGGCCTCACCGGTTCCGGCTTGAGTGACTTTCAGTACGGCGGTTTTGTGGGGTTCTTTGGGGCTGCGTTTGTTGTTGTCCGCTTGGGCGAGTCCGGTGGCGAACAGGGTTGCCAGCCACAATGCGATCAACACGAAAGCTGTTTTTATGGTCGATTTCATGAGGCGTTCCTTATTGCGGCAGGATCAGGTTCTGCAAACGCGACAAGGCGTCATAGACCCGGCTCTGGCTGCGGGCCAGCTGACCGCTGGGGTCGTGCGCCTCTTCCTGAATCCGGTTGCCCAGCGCATCCAGCGTATAACTCACGGTGTTGCCGAGGTTATCTTGGATCTGGGTCAGACGATGGGCCGCATCATAGCCATAAACCAGGTAGGATCCATCGGGACGGGCGACCTTGGTGACCTGCCCTGCCGGATCATAAGTGTAGGTCGTGGTTTCGCCGCCGGCATCGATTGACGTGAGCCGCTGGCGGGCGTCGTACGCCAGCGTGGTTGTCAGACCGTTGGCATCGATCAGCTCCTCGACCTGGCCGTGGGCGTTGTAGCGGGTCAGCCGGGTCACATGGCCCAGGGCGTCGGTGACTTGCTGGAGCTGGCCGCGGCAGCCCAAATGGCCGCCAATGCAGCTGGCATCGGCCGGGTAATAGTCATAGGTAGTGACATCGGCCACATCGGTGCGCGAGCCGTCCTCGACTTTTTGCACTAACACGCCGGGAACGGCGCCATAAGTATAAGTGGTCGTCCAGGTGCGCGTAGCGTGGGTGGATGTGTCGGTGACGGTCTGGTCGGTAATATCGCCTTGGGAATTGTAACTGTACGTGGTCTGTTGGTTGCCGCTCGTGACCTGCACCGGCAGCCGGAACGTCGGGTGCCAGGCCGTTGTGACGGTACGGGTGGCCGGGGTCGCAGCGCCGCTCGCGGTCAGCCCTTCGGTGCGGTTCGTTTCCAGGTTGCGGCTTAAGTCATAGGTATAATTAGTCCGGTTGCCGTTGAAGTCAGTGCGGCTCGCGACATTGCCGTTGGCATCGTAAGTCAGCGCCGATGCGGACGCATTGCAGCCGGAACCCCCGGGTTGGGACTGGCCTTTGGGCTTGACCACGCCAAGGATAGTCTGGAACTGATAGGTGCGCGCGGTGCCCAGCGCATCGGTCACGGTGGTACTGCCGTCGGCGTTGAACTCCAAACTTGCCCGGTCGACCCCGCTGGCGTGTTCGGTGGATATGCCCCGGCCCTGGGCGTCGTACGTGTAAGTGGCATAGCGGTTGCCGTTCTCATCGGTGATCCCGGTCAAGACATGCGGGAAAGCAGTGTTTTCGTAATGGTAAGTTTTAGAGGTGCCGTCCGGATAAGTGACGGCAACGAGGTTGCTGTTGGCATCATAACCGTAGCGGTACAAGCCACCGGCCGGGTCGGTCAGTGTGCTGAGTCGGCTATTGGCATCGTACGTGAAATTGAGCTGATGGCCGAAGCTGTCGGTGACGCGAAGCAGCAGCCCCGCTGCGGGGGCAGTGGTAGTAGGCGTTGAGGCGTCGCTATAAGCCAGGGTTTGCGTCAGGCCGGAACGGTCGGCAATGGCCGTGAGCTGGCCTAAGGCGGTGTAGGTTTCCACTGAGTGGTCGGCCGTGGTGTAGCGCCAGCCGGTGCGGACGCCTGCGCTGTCTTTGAGCTCTTCGAGACGGTCCGGCACGTCGGCATCGGCAACCCAGAGCCCGGCGCTTAGCTTAAAGTTATATTCCTTGCCGTCATTCCGGCGGATCGTCACTAAAGCGCCGGACGACTGAATCGTGCCGGAGCGGGTATAGGCATGACTCCAACCGGCGCCGAGGGGGGAAGCGTTGGCCGTGGTGCTGGCGTTGTAATAGCGGTCGAAGCCCAGGCCAAAGACGCTGCTCGGAACATCGGTCTCGTGCTGCCACTTGTTGCCGGTAGCGGCGTTGATGGGATTTTCAACATCTACGCCACAGGTCGGGCCATTGCTTTTGGGCGGTAGTTCACAAGCGCCGGTTATGGCATTACGAACTTGACCGGTAGGACACGCTGGAGCATTTGCACATACGCTACCATTCCAAGAACCGCCAGCCGGACATGTGTTGTACCAGTGCCAAGAAACAGCGGACTGATAATAAGTAAAATTAGCGCATTTATAAGTAACCGTATAGTTTGCATTCTCAGATACAAATGTACCCGTACCACCGCCGCCAAAGTAAGAACACTGCTTGTCAATCGCAGTCTGACGACTCAAATCAGGCCCCCAATTAATATCTTGACTGATTGTATATTTCTTGACCTGGACAGCCGGATAGGAATTCGCAAAAGTGCCCCCCGAAAACATTAACAAAATGAAAGCACCGATAATTGAAAATGGATTTATTTTACGCATTGTCAAATCCCGATATAACGGCAGACGCACAAACAAATGCCGCTTATGAAAAACAAGGCTAAAAAAATCATATTCTTGGTCTCTTTTTTGCCTTATAGAAAGAGGGGGCCTTCCGATACCATAAAAAGTCATCAAACGCTTAATTTTGAGCACAGAAAAAACACCGAGCGCTGTATAAATACACGATATGTCATGCTTATAAATTGTCCATTGGTGTTTTCGCCAGACAGACTCACACTTTCCTGTACTCATTCTCCGCCCCATGTGCACGACTGCTCCGAGTGCCTGCGCCTGTCTTTGCTTAGAATGTCGGTCAAGAAATTCGGTATGCTCGAGAAAGGTTAAACGACAGCGGCATTGTGCCCTAAAAGCCTGCCACCGTATGTCAGCCAAAGCTGAATTTTTTGTAAGCCTGAGGCTGATATCAGGTTATGTGCTCGCCATCACGGATTTCTGACTGTTGTAACCATCCTTCACCTGGGGGCGATCCAGCAACGGGCTCGTATCTAAAGATGCTTCGAGCTGAATTGCAATGACTGATGTTGATTGAGGATGAATATCGGCGGATGACCAACAAAGGGATGTTTTCTGGCAGGCTTGACAGGCCGTTTTTGCATTCCTTTGTGGGTAGTGGGTTAAATCTGTAATTTTGTATGAATATCCAAGCCAAATTCGACCTTATTAATCAGTAATCCGATGACCGTATCATGCATTGTTTCCAACTTCTAAAAGCAGATTGTTTTTCGTGTGAGTCGCTTAATCCAGGTTCTAAAATTCAAATTTTTACGTTCAATTTTTTGTGTGTTGCGTTTACCCACCTCATGCTTATTGCTTTCAAGTTGACGCTCATAAGCGCCCCAATCATCGGTGTAATAATCTGAGTTCGGGATAAGCCATTAAACTGAATGCAAGAGATTGACCTTGGTCAGAGACAACGTGGGCTTGTTGTCGGACAGGCAATAGGCTGCAATGCCCGCCATCAGGTTGACCACAAAATTAAAGTGAGAGCGGTGACGCGTGTGCTCAATCTGGCAGAGATTCTTTAATTCATCAAAAACGGTTTCGATCAACGAGCGACGGCGCAGGATGGCTTTCTCAAAGTCGGTACGGGGTACCGGTTTCATGTTCTTCTTGAGGGTCGTGATCAGTTGCAGCCCTTGCTCGGCGAGTATTTCGGTCAGCCAGCGGGCGATATAGCCTTTGTCGGTAAAGAGTTGCCCGAACAGCCCTTGGCACAACTCAGGCATCGGCTTGCGGTCATCGACATTGCTAGGCGTTAGCTTGAGCCGGATGAGTTCGCCTTTCGAATTGATGATGGCGTGCAGCTTAAAGCCGTAAAACCAGCCCATCGACGTCTTACCCTGCTCGGCACGTCCTTTGAAGACCTTGTGACGCGGAATACGCTGGTTATCACAAACCGCTAAAGCCGTGGCATCGGCGATGGCAATGCCGTCGCATTGGCCCTTGAGGCAATCGAACAAAGCCGCCAGCGGTGCCGCACAGCGGGGCAGCAGCTCCACGCAGCGTTGGTAACTCGGCAGTTTGGGAAATTCGGCGCGCAGATGGCGGCAGACATAGCCAGGTAAAAGCTCTTGAACTGGCGGAAGCGCAACTGATGGAACAGGATGGCGAGCGTCATCAACTCCGCTAGACTCAACAGGCTGGGTCGCTGGCGCCGTTTCGCCCCCGTCGCCAGCAAATGCCGTTCCCATGCCGGCTCAAACGCACGACAAAAGTCGTCGATCAGACAATAAAGCTCGGTTAAACTGTCCATGAGCGCCTCCCGGTTCGGTTGAGATTGGTTTACCAAAACAAAATCTTACACGAAAAGGGCGTCGCTCATTCTCGGTTTTCTTATCCCGAACTCAGGTTATTATAGGAGCCAATGTATTTCTATTAGTTGATATTGTTGGGGCAAAATATGGTAATCGTAACGCCAGAGAAAATAGCAGCCATCATGGCTCTATTTCCCGTTCCTCATTCATTTTCCGAACTTGACGCCTTGGTATCTCATTGCTTACCCAAGAACGCTCTAAAGGCCAGTGTGGACTATGTTTGCTTAAACCACGAAGATCGTAAGCGCCTTTTATATCGAATTATTCCTGAAGCCACTTATAAGCGTCGCCGTGATAAGCTGAGCGCCGAGGAGTCCAGACGCACTGAGCGGCTGGTCAGAATCTATGCGACCGCACAATATGTCTGGAATTCAGATGATGACGCGAGAGCGTTTTTGCACACGCCACATCCCCTGTTAAAAGGGCGCACTCCACTGGATGATTCCATGACCGAACTGGGAGCTCGCCATGTCGAAGAGCTGCTTTGGCAATTGTTTTATGGTATCGCAGTTTAAATACGGATTTTCAGGATCAGGGATAAACGCCATCCAATCTGAGATGGAACCGGATCGACATTCATTGGAGGAAGATGGAATATACCTCATCCTCAGGCTCCTGTTCGCATAGCTCTACGGGCTGCTGAACGCATTGATGCCAGAGGCTTTCAACGTGCCGGCTTGTTTGAATGCGCATGCGATCTGCTACCGCGGACGCCTGCTTTACTTCAGCTTCGTGACTCTCACCAGCACCGGGTATAGGGAGATGGTGCCGCTGCATCCGATTAGAAATTAGTCGAAGTTGACCGCAACACATGAAATATACGGGCTACAATTTCACGACAAAAGCACCTTTTATCTGTTGCATCTCAAAATCCAACTAGCGCAACAAAGCTGTCGAAAAAATATAAGCAACATAAAAACGCATGATTCGCTGTAAATAACTTGTATTTAAGCCATATAGAAGAAGTCGCAACACTACCTTAACTACTAAGAATGCGAAGTATTGGAGTGGGATCAATCCAGGCCGATCTGGACGGTTCCGGCGAGTTTGGTAACGCTAAGGACAATATGTGCAGTATAAACGCTGGCTGCTTAGCCGCCGACCATGACGTGATGTGATTGTTTACAGCGGTTGATTAAGTGATGAATGCCAATGCCTTAAATGCAACGGGTTTGTTAGGCGGTTGAGCAGTACGCTTATAGCCTCAGCGATTACTTTACCCTCTACCTGGGTGTTCGGCGCTTTTGGCGAGTCCGTATTCAATCCAGAGTAAGGCTAGAGTCGTAGAAACCCCATGGTCTTATTTATGGGGTCAAGAACGAAAGATGGATTTCACTGCCGTATCGGCGAATGATATCCTGTTTAGCAGCACGATACGCCCCAACATTACCTTTATGACCCGACTTTTCTACAGAACGCCGAGCCAACTCATCTGAAATTACATCCATGAAAAGCTCGGCCAGCAGCAACCTGGCTGCATCACGAAAATGTCCCCGGCCATCCACATAAAGTTGCACTGTCGGCGCACCGGTATTGATGATGATTTTACGTTCCTCAGCGCTATATACCGCTCGGTCCAGCTCGTTATTCAGGTTACGGAACTCATAGCCCACGAACATATCGGCACCATGATCCCGAGGCCGTCCTCTTCTTGCAATATGACTGGAATAGCCATGGCTGTGCCCGGAAGCATGCTCCGCCACAGCAATCTCACACCAGGCCCAATACGTCCCGGTCCGTGCATTGATCTCTCCATGCTCCCCAGTTGTATCGCCCACAATTGTCCATTCGATCCGCTGGGTTTCACCAAGATCACGAACCGCTATCGCCGTCGGCGCGGGTTCGATGTGCATGGAATCGGGTAGCGTATAGCTGAAGGTTAATATCTCTTCATCCGAAAACTGGCTAGGATCAAGCAGCAAGGCAACGTGGAAGGCATGATTGATCTTGCGATAATAAAAAGGCGTGGTAAAACGCAGCGCCGCCGGAAGTTCGTCCTCATTAAAAGCACCCGCTTCCAGGTCAGAGGTCGGCGGCAGAATGATGCCCAAGTCTTGAATCGCCGCCTGGCTCATGCGCTGTAGCAGGTGTTCGATCATATGACCGGTTCGGCCAGACGTTGTAGCGCGCTCCAGATGCTTCAGCTTTTCTTGCTCCGCCAACACATAGGGCGCGATCATTCTGCTGACGGCCTGGGAAAAAGCCTGCACAAAGGCATTCTTATGATTCAA
>Ga0208888_100623_pt1 | contig 15388 bp, 8 predicted proteins | sample LakWasM115_HOW13_2_FD_183929 | JGI IMG/M metagenome (GOLD analysis project Ga0208888, IMG submission 183929) | Freshwater sediment methanotrophic microbial communities from Lake Washington under simulated oxygen tension - Sediment Metagenome... | ecosystem: Environmental > Aquatic > Freshwater >...
TATTTCGCGCTCCATCCGCAATTGTTCAACTTCTTTACGTAAGCGCATTAATTCCGACTGATCAGTTAAGTTCAAAATATTCTTCTTAGTTGGAGATACCGTTGGCCCTTTTTCGGCTCTTACCCAACGTCCAACGTCCAATAGCGCCCAGCGATACGCCTAAATTATCCGCTGCTTGCTTGTGCGTATAGCCTTTTTCGTTCAAATTGCTTGGTAGTGCAGCTTCGGGTGGTTGGACCAGAACCTCTTGCTGGAGCCGTTTAAGATTGGATATTGGCAAACACTCATTCCTCATGATTCCTACTCTTGGCTCCACGTCGACGAAGGTTTTTAGTCTGAATTGGATTGAGCTGCATGGTTAACACACTCCTTATTCACGTTGAGTTCGTTCTGTCTGTTGTAGCCTGACAACAGACAGAAGATTTTCAGCACAGACATCCGATCTGCGAAAAAAATACTGCCTTGATCCATCCACTAGAGGCCCACAGACAGGGGAAGCATCTAGTGTACGTAAGGTCCATTTAGGTGAGCGTTTCTGATGATCAGCCAAGTCAACCAAGGAAACGTAAGTTTCTTTGAAAATACGAAGATTCGCTATGCTGATTTTCCGCGCCCTTGACGCAGTCTCAGTTATGCACAGAAATCCGCGGTCAACCAATTCGTATGCAACCTGCTGTTTCACACCAAGTATAGATGCCGCTTGATCAATCGATAATAAGCCATCTAAAGATGTGCGATGCGCAGTTAACCAAGAATGAACCTTACCGGCATCAAGCACCACCTCCCCCAGAGAAACCGATTTCTCAATTACCGGAATCAATTCTCTTGCCTCGATCGATTTGACCAGCACCACAAACTCCCCGTCACGCAGGTGCCATGACTTGAGGATATATTTCAAGGAAACCGGCTGCACATTATTTTGGTTCAGTCCCGTAACCGTAGAAAATTTCATCAGTTGCTCGCTTGAAAACAGCCATACCGATGACTTGGTCCTCTGCCGGGAAATGATAGGCGTCAAAACACCCGCAACAGCCAATTCTCTTACTCGTCGCTTGGGTAAAGCTAATAAACGTGCCGCTTCTATCAATGTCATTGCACCTTGAACAAGTATGACAATCTGTTCGATGTCCTGTTGGTGAACTGATCGAACGTGCCGACCAGATGGCAATTCCCCTTCAATTCCAGGTATGAGTTCACTCTGTATGAGATGCCTGACCACTGCTGGGTTTGTGCCCGCCTGGTGGGCAGCTTCCTGTAAGGTCAGACGTGGATGATTATCCACTATATCTGCTCGTAGCGAGCGATTTCGCTTGCCGACAAAACCATACCAATTTACATGAAGGTAGGCCTCGAAGGCATCACGAAGGAACTGGAAGCTCGATGCTTGCAAGTCTACATATAGGACGCGGTAAAGTCTCCCGAATGAACGCTGAAGACTCTGCGTAACCGGTTCGCGTTTTTGAGTTGCCGACAGTAGCATGTTGAAGTTCTGAGGCCAGTCTTCCAGCAGATTCGCTACGTTGATAACCACGGCAGTAGCCAGTTCAAGGTGGTGCAAACCGGCAATCTGACCAGGATGCGGAGGTTGATAATCAGCTGTAAATTGGCCTAAGTAGCGAACCAGACGATGCCACGCGGCTGCGCTTAAGTCTGGGAAATTAATGGAAGCGTGTCCAACAGAGCCATTTGCCAGCCATTCACACATTCGATTCAAGAATGTAGGAGTAGCTACCCAGTCGGTAACAGCCAGCCTTGCCCCACAAGGACATTGTGCAATGTCGCTACGCTCAAAGTGTTGCACGGCACCGCATGCCGGACATCGGTCAACCAGCATGATCCGGTGTCTGGTACAAACGCATTGCAACTTTAGTCCCCACTCCTCATGTAGGTATGGCGACTCCATCAGACAAAGTGGACACCAGCGCATGCAGCTGTGGTTGTAGTCGTTGATCGCTAGCCCCAGTGCAAGATTGGCAGGTGATTTCCAATAGTTTGGAAGTGGTCCAAGGAGAGATTTCCTGTCTTTGATCGATACGCCAACCCTGTCCATCAGTTCATCTAATGGCATCTGGTATTGGCTTGGGTGAAGAGCGTGCCAAAGCTGACGCGGCGTAGCAAAACCATTGGATTGAGCAATCCTAATCAGGTAACCCACCGCTGCTTCTCTCGGCATTGGTCGTGGACGTACAGGAAGCGCACCGACTGGACGAACGATTGAATGAGAAATATCGCAACTAGAACTAAAAATCATTGGCATGCCCAACTCCCTCCACTTCATCCAGAAGATCCAGCACAAACGCAAGTTCAGAGGATTGTAATCCTCCTAGGTACTTGGCAAGTGCCGACAGCACCTCACTGGGGTCTAACTTTCGCTGTAATTCTTCAGGGATATGCCATCGCTTCGTCAACTTCGTATATTCTTTGACATCTTTTCCACGGCAAGCCGCATCGAGCAGCACATTCAAAATATGTACAACTAATTCACTTCTATTGACTCCATAGAACGATGACGATGACCATCTCCAGCTGAGCTGATTCTCTGGTTCAAGCACAGAAACCTGATTTGCCAGCGCGCACCACCATTGCGCAAGCGCAGCATGGTAAGGTTGCCGGTCAATCTTGTATAAGCTTGGATGAAAATACACATCTGAACGGTCTTCAATGCCCGCATGGAGCTCGTTCAGAAGTCTTTCCGCTTGGCTATGCAGCCCTTCCGTGAGCGGGTTTCTCGGCAAACCATCGAGGGCTTTCATAGCCAAAGCGAGTGGCCCTTCGTTGCGAAGCGACACCAGAATGGCTTGCTGACGCTTGAAGTTCCATTTCAATAATCGGCGCAATATACGCTCACGTGTGGCTATCCCGGTAAATAAAAGTCTCTCTTCCCAGCCCCCCGGCGAAGCATGAGCAGCCGGGTTACGTCGAACAGCCCATCTTGGGCCAGAACCATTGATAGATCGACGGGTAAGCTGGCGCCGCAAGGTGTTGGCCCAACCCATAAAATCATAGACTTGCTGTATTGAGTATCCTTCATCGACAGAAACTAACGCTGTTAGCTCGCTGTTATAGCTAGAAAGTTTTCCAACATCATCAGCACGCACGATTACGGTTGCAAGGCGTACGGTCCACGGAGGTGCCTGACAGCTTGATTCGGCCACCAACGCCGCTCCACAGCGACAATGCCACCCCGGTCGTAGAGCACTCCATGGTAAGGATTGGTCACAGGACGAACATCTCGACAACAATACACAGCTATGGAATGGACAGGCCTCTACCAAAGGCAATGTCCAAAGTTCTGCATGAAATTCCAATTTCTTTAGACATAAAGGGCAATAGCGAACCGGATTATAGTGAAAAACTTGCCATTTAGGTCGATATCCACCGAAAAACGAAATATCGATATGCCGAGTTACCCACCAGTCCAGTTCTGGCGTATCACTGAAACCAATTACGGTCTTAATACGCTTAAAAACATCATCGGGATCATCAAGGTACAACTCACGCAGAGCGCTTAGCAAGGCAGGAGGTACCTCGTGGCCATTTTCCCAGTAGAATCGATAGATATAACCAACTAAGCTTTCCCCAGGGTTTCTTACAGGACGCACCGGAAAATCTGTATGGGGAATTAGCATTTGGCTGGCCTATTGTAGCTAGACACCTTGAAGATACCGCACTCGAACGGCTCATTGCCGCGATCCAGACGCCGAAACTCGAATGCCGGGTTGAAAGGGTTAAGCTTGCCCACTCCCTCCCACCAAATTTCATCAGTAAACGCTTGTTCAAGCAATGGTGGTCCAATCTCTCCAGTTTCGGTTTCAAGAGCAAGTCTCAAAGCGCTGGCCAACAGCTTTTTGATGTAGGCTACCCGACCATCGCTGGCGTAGTAAAGGCGCATGCCCAGTTCATCCCAGCCATAACGACCGCACAAAAGCGGAATGGGTAGACATGAGCCAAGCGATCTGAAAAGCTGGAGGCATTCGCTATGGATCGAATCCTTATCGCTCTGACCCAACGCCAGACGAATACGACGGGAAAACCGCCGGCGTAATTGTTCATTGACCTGTAGAAGCTGTTCGAGGCGTGGCAATCCCAAAAAAACAGTCGGCACACTGGTTTGGTCAATTAGTGATTTGAGCCAATCACCCACCATGTAATGGGTAGTAGCCTGCCCTCGGTCATGGATATGTTGAGCTTCATCGAACAAGATCATCTCAACCCGGCAGGCACGGCATAAAGTGATGACACGTGAGGTTTTTGCCGAAGCCGTTCCAGTGGCCGCCGCCGGGTCACCCAATTTTTCTAGCATGGCTGACGCCATACTGGCGATGGTTGCAGCAGGCGGAACCGGCACAATCAGTACCGGCGCAACATCCCGATCAGGCAATGCAAATCGGGGATATTGCTGCTCGACCCAGCGGCAGAGGCTACTTTTTCCGGTGCCGCTTTCCCCCAGCACGAGCAAATGATGTGCTATCCCCGTCTCTCGAAAGAGTGCAATGTTGGCTTTGACCGCATCGACTGCAGCGACAAAGGGTGGAAATGGAATGTACTCCTCGTCGAAACGCTGCAACGCATCGAAAATCTCTTTGAAGTTCATCAATCCTCCTCCGTGTTACGCTTCAACTGAAAGGACTTTATTACATCTGGTACCGTCTTATCGTCGTCCTGTTCCGTTTTGGAAGACTTTGTTGATTTCGAGGATTTAGGTACATCATTGGAATCCTGTTTCTTGATGTTTTTGGTTTCTGATCCGCTGGGTTTACTGCTGCTAATCCCGCGTAGGGCGGCACTGCGACGTCTGGCCACGTGTTTTCGGCTGGTCATTAACTCTTCGATAGAACGTGAAAGATCATATCGTGCCCGCTCAAGGGCGGCACGGTCTTCATCTGCGGCACCTTGCTCACGCAATTGCTCGCGAATGAATTTGTTCTGTTTTACGGTCAGCCCCTGAGCAAATTCATAATCGAGCGCCTTAACCGTTACCGGTTCTGCATCATTGGGACCCCAAACTTGGATTTCCCCCAGATCCTCGGGGTCATAGACAATCCGGACTTTAACACCTTCACCAAAACCACGCAGAATGGAACCAACCTCATCACCGCTGTAGCGGATACCGTGTAAGAAAATTCCATCGCGACGTAAAGACCGCTCAGCCACTAGGCCAATGCGGCGCTGTAAAGTTTGCAGATCATCAGGAAGCACAGGCTCATAATGCGAAATGCCATCGTGCCAACGAGCCCATGGAGTGGTACCCATTCCTCGATGGAGGGTCTGAGCATAGACATCAACAACCCATTTCTCAAAGAGATGTTTGAACTCTGCAAAAGTCAGGAGCGCGCACTTCTGCGGATCATAATCGCCGCGCAGGTAAAATTTGGCAAAACTGGTACCTGGCAGCTGATGGGCAAAGAAATAGTTGATAGTCTTTAGATACCGCTCGACCACCCCTTTGAACCGTGGGGTATGTTTCGGGCAATACTGAATTCGAACCCCAAGGTCGTAAGCCACACTTTCCAGGTCGTTACTATGAAATTCCAGACCATTGTCTACCACCATGACTTCGGGTCGCCCGTAACAAGGCCAGGTATTCTCAGTTTTTAAGTTTGGCATCACAACTGCAGCCGGATTTTTGGGCAAAATTGCATGCCGAAGCGAACCCATAACTGCCGCAGTAGAGGGACTATCAAAGCTCAGATAGTAACCAAGCAACATGCGGCTGTAATGGTCGATCACGACGGTTAACGTTGGCCTACCGAGTGGCAACCAGGTTCTTTCGTCAATCAGGAATAGGTCAAGAGGCGTATGATCAATCTCGACCCGCTCAAGGATGCGGGATGTTTTTACACCGACTTTGCCAATCCTAAAGCGCCTATCGGCTGCCGCTTTGCCTTCCTTTAAGACAACGATTTCGTAGACCTCCGCACGTGCAATCAATCGATACAAGGTACGCAATGACGGCGGTTTGATTGGCTCAGTCCCGAGTGTTCGCTGATTATCAATCTCGATTTTGCCGAGTAAGCGCGTGTAAACGTTACGGCACGTCGCCTGCGGCGATGCTTTAAACGCCTCCTCCAAAGCCTCTGCTACAAGTTGGAGAATACGATCATTTTGCCGTAGTTTCTTGGGTCCACGTAGATCAGTCCGTGGAATAATCGATCGTGGGTCGCTACTAAATTTAAAACGCCTATACCATCTATATACTGTTATCACTCCCGGTGGATTTATATCCTCAATTTTCGCAGCTGCCAGCTCAATCAACGGCCTCAAATAGTCTGGTGTAAAAACCGGAACGCCATTATCGAGGATAATATCAAGATAGTGTTTTCGACGGTTCACCGCTTTTCGGATACCCTCCGACAATTCATTTAGCGGTCTCGAAAACATGGGTACCAATGATTTATTTGAAAAAGACTCCGCTGTTTTCGCAGAAATTTTGCCTTCTCTATACTCAGCAAGCAGTAGCTCTCGACTTACAATAGAAAGATGACCATCACTTATCCGTTCCAACAGCAACTCTCCATTAGGTTGGATACGGTCAATTCGATATTCAGCACCATTCCAATCAAAAACCATGTTCTTGTGCAATGCAAAACCAGCCATTGTTAACCTCCAATTCAATATCTATAAGGGTTTCAAGAGAAATAGGCTGCTCCAAGGAACAACGCAAATGTCCGGCTAACAACAGACTGTAGGGGTCAACACCCGCGACATTTATCAAAGTTGATGCCACTGCAATCGATAACGGAAAGCAGCTGCGATATTTATTGATGGCAACCGTGATTGCTTCTGAGGTCGGTGGAACGCGGGAGGATCTATGATAAATCCAGCGAAGATTGGATAAGCGCGGTTCTTGTCGAATAACTTGATCGGTCAAGACGACGAAAGCTGTTTCCGAGCGGCGCATATACTCAGCTACACAATCGAGTTTATGCCGCACTTCGTCATGTTGGAGGCTGCTAATCGGCTTGACCTCGATTAATATGATTTCTCCTGTGATCAACACCAGCTCGAAATCCGGGGTATACCGCCGTAATCGATCTCCGTCTGGATAGTTAATGGTTACTGGTTGTTCGCGATATCGAACAATACGAGGTGAGGTCTCGAACAGATAAATGGCTTCGAGCTCAAGCATTCCTTCATGGTGAACCATCCGCCCGTTCTTACGGCTAGGGAATTTTCCGCGAACAATACCGCCTGATGGGGTAATGACATTTCTCGCTCGTTTATGTACGTCGCCATCAGGTTGACTACCACGCCAAGCTCCCTGCCAAAGATTTTTTGACATAACAACTCCTTCTGACGAATAGAGCAGAAAAAATCCAGCTCATTTTCATCAGTTGCTGTTTCATATTCCGGTTTTAAGGCAAAAAAATCCCTACCACGGTCAAAATGAGCGTGCTATAAACCGGTTCGGATATGGAAATGACTTGACGCTGCGGGGAGTTATAGCGATACTGAAGATGCTAATCGGTGGTATCGTTAGATGCTTCCAAACAGCGGGGCAAGCCGTAAGGTTTGTCCCGTTTTTACATTGCAACCTCCTCAACTTTACTGCGTTTAACACTACGCAATGGTTTCAGTACCTGCCGTTGCTGCGGATCGCGCAAACGAACAAGATCGCGAATCATACGAACTTGAACCTCAGATAGTTCCGACAGCTGTTCTCTCAAGTCTCTAAACATCCAATAAACGTCTTCTCGAGCATCCAATTCAATTGTAAATTTGCGTTGGGAAGCCAAAAGCGCCTCATATAAATACTGCCTTTCTTCGGGTGAAAGTGATAGCGCCTCACTCAGGCGCTCTACAAACTCTAATGTTGGAGGCCCCTTTAAGCCAACCTCAAGCGCGGAAATGTAGCTTTGTTCATATCCAACCATATCCGCAAGCTCACCCTGACGGATGCCATAACGTGTTCGGAGCGTAACCAAGCATTGGGAAAAAGGGCTCATTTTTTTTTAACCTGAGTCAGTTATTTGATTTTCAGAATAGTAAAAAATCAGCGAGTAATCAAGTAAAATTTTATAAAAATCAATACTATACATTTTGATCAGCAAAATATATAAATTCGATTCGTCGAATTTATATAGATCGAATTTTTGAGAAAATTATGCCCAGTACCAGTGGAGGATGCTGAATACAAAAGAGGGGGCCAGATTAATTTTCGAAATAAGCCCTTGGATCACCTGGCATGGTTGTTCACTTATCAGGATTGACCACAAGTTTGCATTGAAACGCTTCAGCAACTTGGTTCTACTGCTTTTGTTCGTCAGGCGAGAAAATTAGATCTTTCCAAGGGAATTCAGTCTCAATGATTAATTGCTAATATTGAACTGTGGATAGCTGATTTCTTTATAACAATTGGATTACTTTAGGTTGACTGACAGCTTGGACCCCAAACGGACGTTGGGTGAATTGCTTGGTATTTGATTAGTAATAGTCACGCATCAATGGGACCAAACTCTCGTGTCAATGGAATAGTCATCGTTGTCTTGAGACTCTTCTTTAAAACTGCGCTTAACTGCACGCATGATATTAATCGGCGAGAAATGATGAAGAATCAATATTTGAGCTTCCGGCGAAGCTACCACCAGCCAACCCTCTCCAGTTACCTCCTTGAGGCGTGGGGGCTGACGATCCATAGGGCCATCCTGCCACCAGATACTTTCCACCATGGTTTTCCCCTCCGTATCAACCCAGCGGAATAAGCCCTCGTCAGAAAGTGCCCAACCAAGGGTCATCGCAAAGGCTGGGTTGAAAGCTAACCATTCTGTGCCCCCAATAGCCACTTGAATCGAATTGCCATAGACGATCAATGTCGGCAGCTGGTCAGACCCTGAAAGGTTGGGGTAGTCCTTCGCATTCCAAATTGATTTGTATAGGAAGAAATCGTACGCACTGCTCAATTCGTCTGTGTATGTCCAATCAGGATGGCATGCCATCGAGAAGCGTTGCTCAGTAGGCACCGACCAATCCCATGCCTTGAATCGTGAAAGTTCACCTACCACCAAATACCCTGTATCCAGGCTGGTAGCAAGACTCTCAAATACAGCCGCACGCTCCTCTATCCATTCTTCTTTTTTTGAAAACATCTCAAAATTTTTCAGGGGGACAACCGCATTGGGGCGGGCTACTGGCGATTTCACAGCAAGCCGCCAGTCATAACGATAAAGTCGGCTGTAGAAAAACATCTGTGCATCAAAATCTACCAGATCAGCATCCGTAAGTTCTGCAACAACTTGGCAAATAGCCCGCGATGCCACTTGTGGCCTTTGTCGGTTGTACCTCAATTGCAACTCAATGCTACTCAAAAACTTCTGCAATTTTTCTGCTGCTGCTCGGTTCCACTGCTCCTCAGGTACTAGCTGTCGCATTAGAGCTACCGTTCGTTGCAACAAATTCTCCAGTGGAACTTCAGATGCCCGACTCAACCAGTTTAACTCTGCGCCAAATGGCCGTATCATTTCCAATGCGTCATTGGAGTCCGGGTATGACTCGCCAGCTTGCACAGCGCTAAATGGTATGACTGACTCGGCACTCCTCAAAGGGGGCAGATGCAGGTTGTAGACTATGGGTAAAGGTTTCGTATTATTTAGGTCTGTCTCGATCCTCAGGCCGATTTTTTCCGCAAGTTCTGTTGTCATACACCGCAATATGAAGTCGGGCGAGGATAGAAATGAAAGTATTTGGTCGGAATAGCCTTGCGCGAGAGGTGAGCCCAGATGCCAAGTCGTATCTAAGAGTGCAAGCCCCTGGATTACTTTCGGCTGCTCTCCTGACAATAGTGCCGAAATGGCTGCTTTGGTGGCGACAGGAGCCACACCGCGAATTATGAAATCACAAAATGTGCTGTGCACTTGATCGCGCATTTCGTCGATTGGCAAATTAGCCGCCCACACCACGGCGTCTAATAAGGCTTCTTCGGCAGTCAATTTAGATTCGTGCGAAGCTGGAGCCTGCTCCTCAGCCAGAGAAAAATCCGAGAGTTGATAGATGTGCTCCCGAATCTCCGACCACAACTGTTCCCATGGCACATTCTTGAAGAGAATATCGGCCAGTTCTTCGAGATTGTAGATCAGATTGATCGGATAGCGGAACTCAGAGAGGTAATCATCAATGAGCATTTCCAGCGCACGCGGACGCCACTTATCAGGGGCAATGGTGATTAATGCCCTGATTGCATGCTGACGGCTGCCCCCATCCCAATTACTGTCCCAACCCGATGCGGTGGTTTCGGCCAGAATAGACTCCAACATGATCAACGAATCATCCGTGTGGCCAAGCTCATGGAGGCGGGACGCGCACATGTTGCGCACTATAGCATCCAGCCCATGGGGTTCTATTAAAGAAAGAAGGCTATGTATCTGCTGGGCGGAAAATCGCCCAATCAAAGGTTTTATCACTCGTCGCCAAGGAAAATATTCTGTCTTCTCGACAGACCCAAGCAAAGCAACCAACGTATCAAAGGAATTGACTGATACTATGACATCTTCTTCCGTTAGCTTCGAACCATCTTTTAGGAGCAAGCTTGGGCTCGTGCTGTCTTGCTTGCCAGGGTTTGCGGAAAGAAGCTGCTCAAAATTACGGCTATCTTGTCCGACCTCCCGCAAACCGGCGATCATTGCCCGCCATAACCTGGGGCGTTCTCCTGGATAAGACTTAACCTGAATCGCCTGTGTCAACTCCACCATCAAGTGCTCTGTTACCATAGGCTCTGCACACTGCGCGGAGCGAACGGCTAACTGCTTTGCCAGCGATTCATAGATATAGGGATCAAAAGGAATCAATAAGTGCCGTGCGACCGCAAATATTGCCTCTAAAGGAGGGTTCTTATCGCGTAGCGCACCTAACAAAAGCCCACTTATCGCACTGCTGAAATGCACGCCACCACGCTCTAATAACCAACTAAAAAGCGTCTTTGCATATCCCGGATTAACGCTTGTAGCTAAAGCCAACAACTCGGTTGCTGCATCCTGCGTACCTCGACCACGACCTGCTTGCTCCAAGACTAAGAGGGCGGTGGCGAAACGACTGATGTCTTCATGTACCAAATCGGGATGAGTTGTGGCAACTTTAGCGAGCAAATCAACCCACTGCTGCAATTGGCGATCTTTGTGATGATAAATTCCAAATGCGCCTTGCAGAAGTAACGGCACGAGTGCGCGACCTCGCTCTACATTTCCTATTTCAGTCCAAGCCAAGGCAAGCTGTCCATATTCCTCGGCCCGCTCGTGAACCTCATGCCAGACACCGATTTCCTGCTCCAGACTTTCCAGGCGGCGAATAAATGTGGCTTGGTCGCCACCATTACGATACAGCGACAAAGCAATACCAAGCCGCTTTTTGGTTGACCAATACTTGGCCGTTTTTTCTTGTGTCCACTGTTGTTCAAACTCGCTGCTAAGGACTTGCACAGCTGTTTTTCCATGAGCGGCGACTGATCGAATCATTGCGTCAAAATAGTCAGTTGCCGCACTTTCGAGCTGATACCAAGCAGACCAATTCCTCGTATCTTTATAATTACGATTGAATAGCCTTATCGCAGGATGAAGCATTCGGATGATTTCAGCAGGAAGTAATATTTCACCTTTTTTAGCTAGCCCCCAGATTGAGGCAATCATGACCAGTTGCCTCTCAAACAGCACGTTGCCTTGGCTGCCGGAATCTTCTGAATCCGGCACAGCTACTACTGGATTGATTTGACGCCCAAGCCTTGCAAGGAGACGATTCAGGCGAATTCGTAATGCAAAGGGCGACAATCGTTTCCATTGTCCATACGAGGATGACCCGTCGTAGGTAGGCGGCTGAGGTATTTCTGTAATCCAATGGTATGCGCCCTCGGTATCCCCTCGAATCGTCAACAGATAATCCGCAATCGATACTCGATCCATATTGTCCAATGTTTCTCCGGTCGCCCAGGCTAGGATACGATCCAATGCCGCCTGTGCTTCAGGGGTAGTAGGATGCTGGTTGCAGATTTTGAAATCCAATTGCAAACAAAGCTCTTCTCGCTCCTCGGGGTCTATAGCCAGCATTTGCAAGCCAGCCCATTTGGCAGGATCGTGGAGCTTTGAAATCGCATCTACGAGAACTTGGCGCAGATAGGAGCGGATGTTGGTTTCGGCAACATCAACATTCTCATCTGGATCATGGTTAGATGCCTCCACCCTCAAAGCGGCTATTGCGGTCTCCAATTCTGGGAATGAACGAAAGTGATGCGCACACCGCACCCAGTGTTTCAACAACGTCCGGTCATCGCCGTACTGTTTTATCTTTCGCGCACCGCTTAATAACTCCAAAGGTTCTGCTGCTTCGAATATCAATCTTGCGGCTGCAATTTCACCGATGGAAACAAGGCTAAGACACGAAACAAGGCCGGCACTTTGATCAACCCTTAGGTTCCTACCGTCCATCACATTACTTAGTTCCGCTTCAGTGCCGTAGAGTGTAAGAAGCAGCTTCGGTATATTCATCTGATCGAGCACCTGTTGTCGCTCTCCCAACTCATGCTCAATTAGTAAATAGCGAAATACCGCGACACCATCACCCTTTGCACGTGCTGCACGCAGAGCAAGGGCAATGTCTTCTTTGATGTCTGCCAGCGGACGGAGTGCATAAAATTGGCGGCGAAAATAATCCTGAGTTGCAAGCTTCAAAACGTGTTCCCATTCTTCCGCACAGGCAAGGTGATAAAGGGACTCCCAACTTTGAGGGCTGTCAATCGGCGATTGAGAAGTCAGGTCAGCGAGTTTATGGTGAAATTGTCGGTGTTTGTCTTCATCGCGTTCGTTCAAGATATTCCGCGAAGTTCGATCCAGAATAAATTGGCGAAAACTATTGTGGAAGAAGCGCCAGTGGTGGGGCGTGTCCCTATGGAAATAGAAATTAGCCTCACGCACTAGGTTTCGCACAGTTGCCTCTCCGACCCAGCCTACCAATTCACGCGGATCAAAAGATACGCGAAGACGGGCAAGTAATGCCAGGAGGTCTTGCAGCGAGTCATTTTGTTGTATGCCTTGCCAATAGATTTCGTAGTACCGATCTATATGACCCTGATAGGGATTGGCGTTATTAAGAATCGCATCTACCGTTGACGAATCCGATGCACTCGTCAACATTCCTATCAGATAACTGGTCGCCAACGGGTGTCCGTCGGATAATCGATGGACTTGTTCCTTTTGTTCTGATGTAAGTGGGGCGGATAACCCCGCCACATCAATCATGTCGAAAATCTGTGAACGTGTGAGAGGACGCATATTTAGCATTCGGCTTGAATCTGTCAAGTGGGCCTTGATTGCTATAGGCAAGTCTCTTAGTTCCAAGGTTTGGCTGCCCAGAATGAACAGCACTCCTTCCGGCAAAGTGTCGGGATGAGGGAGAACTTCAAGCAGGCTACGCGCCGGTTTTTGCTCACGTTCTATATGATCGAGTCCGTCAACCAGAATCAGCGTAAGAATCCCTTCGCTTCGCCATGATTCATGCAGCTCAGCAAACTGGCGACTAAGGTTGTCAAGTAGCTCCTCGGTTGTTTTTGCCTGACTATTACCACCACGAAATCCACGCGATTGCAGAGCCAGTACCAAGTCGTGCAAGAAGCTCGAGGCTTCGCCACGCGCCTGACTGGGGCTATCAGGAACATAGGCGTAATAGCGCACAACCCTGCAGCCACTTCGATAGCGCAAGGTTTGGGTTAAGGTTGTGGATTTTCCAGAGCCTGGAGTGCCAAGTAAAGTCAAATAACCTTTCTTGTACTCGGACAGTGCTTTTTCCAATTCTGTTATCGTGGCGAAAATAGGCTGGTAAAGCTGGTCTACGTGGAACTCATGAACAAAATAGAGGGCAAACCGCTTCGCCCAACCCAAGCGAGTCAGCAATTCGTCCCGTTCAAGTTTGATGATTCGCTTATCAGCCCCGATCGTTCGAAAGAGGAAAGCGGTAAGCGCTTCGACGTCTTCTTCTCGCCGCAATCCATCGCGTGTGGATGATGCGCTTGGTACGGTATAACCAACATCTAATTCACAGTCTCGAATGAAAGACGTGAAAGTAGCCTCGTCTATACCGGAGGCGTTTCTCAGTTCGATAAGCGCAGGACTCCACCCAATAGGGCAACCACCAAGCCCTTGTATAGACCAGTTGCGATCTACCCAGCAATCTGTCAGGAATCCCTGAAGGTTAGCCTTGGAAACAGTGTTGTCATCGTGAGGAATTATGGCGCTTGAGGAATCGGTCGCTATGTCGCGGGTTACTAGGTGAACAACCACTCGACGACCAAGATGAGCGCGTTTGAGCTTATGCCACCCCCCCGCGAGCTGCCCGATCAACCCATAGCTCTGGCTCAGGTCTGGGTCTCCGTTGCCACTGGTTAAATCATTAAACGAGAGTCTGCCAATTTGTTCACCCCATTTAACCTGATAGGCATCTAACCGTCCTAAGGTGGCCACCTGGATATCATCCACTCTACCAGCATCCGGATCGGCTAAGGCTATCCACTCTAATTCGCCCGCTGCTAGTGCTGAATAGATAACTTCGGCTGCGATGCAGTACTGAGCTGAGTATCCGATTATGGCAGCACGTTCTCCGCTGGCAGATGGGCGATTAGACATTGCGAGATAATTTACCAATTGATATTACTACATAGACTACCCAGCTTCATCATGTCGCTTAAAGCTGATCATTTCAACTTAGAATGTCTGCTATTTGGTCAAATCACCTGCCAACCCACCGACAATAACCGCTCCTTCAGGTAGGATACCTGCTTGCAGAAAAGCTAGCTCAACACAGATTGCATCAACATGTTAGATTCCAACGAAAACAGCTTTTATCACTACGCTACTCCCCTTCTCCTTACACATAACCTTATAACCCGTTGATTTAAAATGAAATTGTATTTTTACGAACTTATTTTAATTCAACAAGTTACATACTTGTGTGTAAGGTTATGGCTGCTCCCCTATCTATAACCTAACTGAACTCAGGTACGAATTTTTTCACTATCTGTGTCACTACTTTTTCACTTATTTAGCACACTTTTCACTTATTGTGTCATCCGACAGGTATAAAAATTACACGTCCAAATTAGTAACATCCAGGGCATTTTTAACGATGAAGTCCCGACGCGGCTCCACCACATCGCCCATCAGCGTGGTGAAAATCTCATCGGCGGCAATCACATCCTCGATTCTGACTTGCAGCAAGCGGCGGTTATTTGAATCCAGCGTAGTTTCCCATAATTGTTCGGGGTTCATTTCACCCAAGCCTTTGTAGCGTTGGATATGCTGGCCTTTTTTGATTTCCTTCATCATCCACTCAAAAGCCTGTTTAAAGTTGCTGACCGGCTGCTGCCTTTCGCCCATTTGCATAAATGAGCCGTCATTAAACATGCCCGCAGTATCTT
>Ga0208888_100624_pt1 | contig 15354 bp, 12 predicted proteins | sample LakWasM115_HOW13_2_FD_183929 | JGI IMG/M metagenome (GOLD analysis project Ga0208888, IMG submission 183929) | Freshwater sediment methanotrophic microbial communities from Lake Washington under simulated oxygen tension - Sediment Metagenome... | ecosystem: Environmental > Aquatic > Freshwater >...
GAGTGCGAACGCGATCTGATCTTCAGTGAACCTGCTCTTTTTCATGACATGCTCCTGGCCCAAAACAGGCCTTCATCATGCCGGCAGCTCTGTTACCAAACGGTACTAAAACATGGGACAGGGTCAGTCAAGCCAGGAGCCAATACAGCATCAAACCCGTGCCGGTGCGACTGACCATGGATTCGATCCTGAAACAAAGGCCTGAGCCCTGCCGCTCGCGTCAAAGCTGCGGACGGACCCGCTTGCACCTGCCTGAAAACGTGTCGTTCACGAAATAGGCCTGGCTGGCGGGCACTTTGGTGACTTCAGGGCGGATCACACTTCGCATGTGCGTCCAAGCGCGACGCGACGCCTATTGCGAAGACGCTCATGCCCATGCGCCGTATCCAGTGCAGAATCGTTCAATACGCGAACTGTACTGCGCATACCGGCATGGCGGCTCCTCCGAAAAATCGAGCCACCCTCCGTAATGCCTGTGCAAGCAACGCCCGACAGCGCGGCCTCATCAGATCGCCGGCAGGTCAGCATCGCTCGTTTTCACACTGACCTCATCCAACCAGTGACCTCCCTTGACCTACGCAGTTTCGTTTTTCTGGCCGCCCTTCAATGCGTTGTGATGGGCACCGTGCTGCTGGGGCTGCGCAACAATGCTCACGTGCCGATCCCAGGGCTGCGGCACTGGGGCGTCGCCCCGCTGCTGGCCCTGGTCTCCACCCTCGTCTATGGGCTGCACGGCGAACTCTCAACGGTGATCGTGGGCAACGGGTTCTTGATGGGCGCAACGCTGGCTTTGCTGGCTGGCACCCGGCTTTTTCTGGGCCGGCCATGGCTCACCCTGATGGCTCTGTGCTTGTCGAGCCTGCTGGCATTCACGGTCATCTGGCCTGACTATCGAGCGCGCATGCTTATCTTCGGTCTGAGCATGGCTGCGATCTGTGCCGCCCACACGCGCACACTGGCCCTGCACACCCGTGGCCTGCCCTCGCGATTGATGTTGGTGGCCATGGGCTGGCAAACGTTGGTGCTTTTGGCACGTGCCCTGAGTACCTATTGGCTCGACAGTCCATCGACGGGGCGCTTTGATGGGGGATCCCTCCTTCAGGCCGTCTACATCGGCACCTACAGTTGCTCGATCTTGGTGGTGCTCGTGGGTGCCCAGCTCATGGTCAATGAACGCGTGAGAGAAAAGTTCGAATATCTAGCCACCCATGATGACCTGACGGGTGTGCTCAACCGCCGTGCGATCGTGCGTCGGATCGACCAGGAACATCAACACTGGCTAAATGAGGGCCGAGGCTATGCCTTAATACTGCTGGACCTGGATCTCTGCAAGCGCATCAACGACACCTTTGGACATCAAGTGGGTGACCAGACCCTGATCCGAGTCACCAAGGCCTTGACACGGGGCCTACGCAACACGGATCGCCTGGGCCGCTACGGAGGCGAGGAATTCATTGCCCTGCTACCGGCCACCGACCTGTCTGCTGCCCTGGGTTTGGCAGAGCGACTGCGCACGATGGTGGAGCGCATGCCCCGCAGCGGCGATGAGCCCGCATGCACCGTCTCGATTGGCCTGACAGTCGTTCAGGGCGGGGAAAAGACGCCAGAGGCCGTTCTGCTGCGCGCTGATCGCGCGCTCTACAAAGCGAAGGATGCGGGTCGTAACCAGGTGGCCATGGCCCAGTGACCTGGGCTACCCCCGGAGGGGTCACATGCTGAGGGCGCTCTACATCAACTCGATGGGGGGGGCAAGACGTCGCAGAGGCGCTCAGGCTGCGGCGCCTCTATCGTCCGTGTGTCTAGGTAACCCTGGGCGATTCAGTCTTTTAAATGAATGAGGCGCGATACAAGCTCATGCATCGCTGTGTAAGGTTGGATGCCATCATTGGGATTGTTCGTTGCGGCAAGAAGCTGGGCTCGCTCAATGGCGTCGCTCAAGCGGGCCTGAGTGGTCGCCCAATGACCACCGCCACCCTTTTCATAGGCAGGTAGATATGCCTTCAGCCGGCCTAGCGCTTCATGCCGATGCAAAGGGGCATGAACATGTTCGAAGTGCAGCAGTAGCCAGAGTTCAAAGCAGGGTACCGAAGCGACCGCGTCCAGGTGCACCCGTTCACCTGCGTCGTTCTTGAGCTTCTCATTTAGCGCAGTTGTCTGTGCCAATGCCGCGTGGTAGGTGTGGTGCTCATCGCGATCGAACACCACAACGATTCGATCGAAAGCCTTTTGTTCCAACCCGCGCGTAGGGTCCCCTTTTGCGAAAACATGCAGGGCGTAGTCCAGTACTTTCTGCGGTTCGGTTCCAAATTGACTGTGGAGAACCAACAGATGAGCAGTGGCCAATCGGTAGGCCTGTTGGATCTCGCGCAGGTACTGAGGTTCGGTCTTCTCGCCTTCGCAGATGATCAGCAATCGCTCATAAGGCTGGCGTATCGCCGCCCGCCGTTGAAGGGTGCGCGTGATCTGCCGATGTTTGGGTTGGTTATCTTTGCCCATGGCGTCAATGCGTCTGAGCCTTGGCTGGAGTGGGCCAGTCACTGAAGAAAGGCACGGCACCGTAACGCCCAGCCAGGTAGCCACGCTCCCAGGCTTCTTGCTTCCGGGCACTGAAATCAGTCAACGGGTACAGGCGAGTGGCTTGAGCCTCGTCTTTTTCTGTGAACCAGATCTGATCGCGTCGGAACAGGGTGTGATCGAGCAAGGATGTGTCATGGGTGCTGAAGACGAGCTGGGCCCCGTTGGGGTTGAGTTCTGGCGTCTGAAACATGTTGATCAAGCGCCTTACCAGCAGCGTATGCAGACTGCTATCGAGCTCATCCACCACCAGCAAGCGCCCATCTCGAAGGCAGTCCAGTACAGGTGCGATCAGTCCATACATACGTTGCGTGCCCTCAGATTCGTCATGCAACTCAAACTTGGCAGAGCCGTTGGGCGTGCTGTGCTCAAACACAGGCACCAAAAACTCGTGCTCCTCCTGGCTCGCTTGGACGCCGCCAGCGTTGAACACCATTTGGGCCCGCATGCCCTGTCGAGGAACTGCCTGGACATCAGCAATGGAAATGTCCGCAGCAGACAGGAACTCACAAATTGACGCCCGCCCTTGTTCCGTTGCAAGAAGTGCGGTTGTTGAGTCGGGAATGACCGTTGCGCCGGCCGGGAGGAACGTTATGTTTCGGACGATCCAGTTGAAAACGGGGCCGAGTTGCTCACTGTTGAGTTGGGCCGCCATCGACAAGAACAACGAATTGGGGCGGGTGCTTTCCATCCAGAGCTTGCGCGAACCAGTCAGGTAGGTACTGAATTCGTATTCGTAGTTGTCTCCGTCAATGTGCTGACGGCTGAACAGTTGGGTCGGTTTGCTGCTCCGATAGATCAACAACGACTCGCTGATGATGCGCTGCGCGGTCATCGAAAACGCATACTGATGCCGTACGCCAGACAGCATGAAGGTGATCTCAAACTCTGTGGGTTGTTGGGCGCTGGCGGAGTCAAGCCTGAAGGGCTGCAGGTTGTAGGTTTGGCCGGGTTGGATCACGGTCGCGGATTCGGCAACCACTGCTCGTAAGTAGTCCAGAGCACGCAACAAGCTGGATTTGCCACTGGCATTGGGACCGTAAACCACTGCTGTGCGCAGGGCATGAGGTGCAGCCCGCAGGCCCGTCGATACGAGATGCGTTTGAGCTAGCTCCTTGTCACTTGACGCAATCAAGGTCAAAGCCTGCTCGTCACGGATGGATCGGTAGTTCCGAACCCGGAATTCAAGCAGCATTTCATATCTCCAGTCTATCTAAGACTTGATTTTTGCAGAAAAACTTCAAAAAACCACTTTATTCATAAAAAATTAATGGTGATGACCGTAGCTGCGACGATCCCTCGTCCCTGGGGCAATTGCATTGCGAGTGGCGCATTCGAGCATGTCTCAGTGCGCCTCAGGGTTGGTGAGGGGTGTCATGCCCTGCAATCCTTCCCAACACGGCCTTCCTGCCTTGTCGATCGTTCGGCATCGTTGCTAGGCCGCTATGGTCTGGGGCCCCACGTTAAGCCGGATTGGGGGCTTTCACCTTGCCTTGCTCAAGAATCCACGATTCGATGCGTTCGTGATGAACTCGCAACAGATCGAGCGGACGCACCGTGTAGTGCTTCTCGGCTGTCGCACTTGGCTTGTGTCCCATGATCTGCGCGACAACCCCTGCAGGGATGTCGAGCCACTCGGTGAGGGATTTGAAAGAGCGGCGAAGGCCATGCAAAGTCAAACCCTCGATACTTGCGGCTGCACAGGCTTTGTCATGAGCGTTGTTGGGTTCGGACATAGGTATGCCATCCACTTTGCCGCTGGCGAAAACGAAGTCATTCCGGCGAGGAAGAGCCTCCAAAAGGGTTCGGACATACGGCGTTAGCGGTATCACCCTTTCTCCTTCCACCTTGTCGCGGATCGTCAGGCTGTTCCACTTGGCGTCGAGATCTCTCCATTGCAGTGACCGAATTTCACCTGGACGAGCGCCTGTCAACAGCATAGTTTGTAGGTAAGCTGCTGGTGCTGCTCCACTCATCCCTCGGACAGCCTCGAACCACGCCGGCAGTTGTTCGCGTAAGAGTGCATCTTGTTTGACGCCGGGTTTGCCGAGTGCCTCCCTTGCCTTCTTTGTCTTGGCTGGATTGCGTTCCGAGACCAGCGTGGAGAACTCAGGGTGTTCGGCGCACCAAGCGAGAAAGGCTCTTAGAAGACGCCAAGCCAACCGAGCTGTTGTGGGGCGTGTCGTTGCTTCGCTTTTTGCCCAGTTCTCGATGGTCGCACTGTCCAGGGTTCTGAGTGGTCGAGCCAAGAGATCAAACAAAGGGCCTGGTTGGGTAATGCCTTTGCCGCGGGTGCCGCGCGATGCTGCGATGCCACCTGCTTTGCTCAGCCGTTGGTGATCGTTGCGATGGTGTTCTCCCCAGAGCGGACTGCGCTCCTCGATGTAGGCCGTCCAGGCTTCTTGCGCGGTGGTCGCAAGAGTTACTGCTGCTGCCTTTTGCTTGGCCCTCTCTGCCTCGCGTTGACGGGCAAGTTCTCGCGGGTCATCGCCGTTGTCCAGCGTGACCGCCAGACGACGAGCCTCGGCCCGTGCCTGATCGATAGTCCATGTCTTCACGTCGCCGATCGTTCGACGGATGGTTTGACGGTCCAGTTTTGCCTCAAAGACGAAAGATTTGGCGCCGGTGTTGGTGACCCTGACCCTCAAGCCCGGTACCTCTGAGTCGCGGAGGAACGCCTGTGCTTTTTGGTCTGTTCGGCACGTGAGTCGCTCGATGACGCCGACTGTGAGATTGATGCGCTTGCTCAGGTCGGGCGCTTCATTGTTTCTAGGGCGAGCCATGTTGATGATTCCTGCTGTGTTTGGCTACACGGCGTTCCGTGTAGCCACTGTGTAGCCAGAATACAGCAATTTTGCGGAATATTGATCAACAGAAATTTTGTGTTTTGGATGAGATGTTGCCTGTAAGTTGTTGATTTTTATTGATATCATCAATCTATTGGAATGCCTATCAACACAGGTATAGCAGGACTCATAATCCTTTGGTCGCGGGTTCAAGTCCCTCACGCCCTACCAAGCCAAATAAGAAAACCGCGCTATCGAATAGGTAGCGCGGTTTTTTCTTGGGTGGGCCGTGTACGCGATTTGTAAGTTGCTTGGACGGATGGGGTGGCAGGGCAACGTCCAGGACGGCTACTTGGTCACGATTTGGCCGGGGCTGGCTGGCGCCCCGGGCCCATCAACGGCCTGGCAGAGTTGCTCCGCCGCACTCCAGCCTCAGTTCCCCGCAGCCAGCCGTTGGTCGATCCAGCTGAAGGCGTCCTGCACGTCGTAGTTGCCTGCATGGCCCTGATCCCAGAACAGGGCGTAGTCCACATTTTTGACCTTGGTGTCGGCCTTGAGGGCGCGGCTGATGTTGTAGGCCACGGTGAAGGAGGTGTCGCGGTCGCGTGCGCCTACGCGGATGCGCCAGTGGGGGGTGATGCCGTCGGTCTTGCCGATGTAGGGCAGGGCGTTGATCAGCTTGTACTGGTTCAGCAGGTAGGCCTGCTGTGGGTTGTTGGCCCAGGTGTAGCCTGTGTTTTTCAGGCCCACGCTGCTTTGCGCCGCGTTGATGGCGTCGCCGCCGTTGTTGTTGTTCCAGGCGTACTCGGTGAAGTTGGAGTACACCTGGGCGGCCGTGCCGAACAGATTGGATTCACCGCCGCTGTAGTTGCCATAGATGGTGGCGCCGGCCTTGGTGGTGTCGCTGGTCGCGGTGGCGGCCAGGGCGGGGGTCTGGCCCAGCTGGTCGAAGGCCGGCACGGCCTTGAGGCGGGCTTGCTTGGCGACGAACTTCAGGTAGTTCGAAAAGTTGAAGAACGTGACGTTGCCGCTGGCATCGACGTTGATGAAGTCGTTCTTGTAGTACAGGGTGCCGCTGCCGCCGGCCACGCCATTGGCCGCTGCGCTGCCGTTGGCGTTGTAGGCGACAAAGGCCTTGCCCGACTTGACGTAGGCACTCGCCGCCTTCGTGATCTCGTTTTGCAGGGCGGCCAGCATGTTGTCGGTGGTCAGTGCGCTACCGTCGTCGTTCTTCAGGCCCAGGCTGGCCTGGTAGGCGACAAACTTGTTCATCAGGGTGGCGCTGCCGCTCGGGTCGGGGTTGGACGCACGCACCAGCTCATTGCCGCTGGCGTCCACGATCAGGCCGGCTTTTTGATCGGCCGACACCAGGCTGCGGGTGTTGAGCACGTTGAACATCCACTCGTAGGCCAGGTCGGCGCTGCCCATGTCCTGAATCGGGCAGTAGGCCACGACCGCGTAGACCTGGTCGCTGAGAGCGGTGCTGTTGCCGTTGATGTCGATGCCCGCTGCACCCACGGCCTTGAGGTAGGGCAGGTAGTCGGTGCTGTCGCCGGTGGCGCCGAGCTGGGTGCTCTGGGCACCACCGCCACTGGTGCCGTTGACCACGATGCGGCTGGCATTGCCCGGCATCAGGCTGTCGTTGAGGCGAAGGTAGCGCACGGCAGCCTTGGCATCCACGATGGCAGCCGGTGCCTTGCCCTGGTAGAGGCCGTCGGTGTAGACGCCCGCGGGTGCCAGCGCGCCCCGGCTGCGCGACGCCATGTTGACGTACACAAAGCCACGCGCCAGCGCAGCGCCTTTTTTGTCGGTGTCGCTGTTGCTGACGTAGCTGCCGCCGTTCACGATGTCGGCGCCGCTGTAGTTGGCGCTGGTGATCGCGTCCGTGCCGTTCCAGCCCCCCTTGCCCCCCTGGTAGCTGGCCAGCCAGCCGGCGTTGTTGACGTTCAGCAAGATGGCGTTGTCCTGTCGGGCGACATCAACCTCACGCACAAAGATGTTCATGTTCTGGTAGCCGCAGGTCTGGTTGTCGACCGCACCGGCGGATTGCGTAGGCGCCAACTGCATGGGCTTGGCGACATAGCAGACCTCGCGGTACCAGCGCACCGGCGTGCTCACGCCGTCGAGGGTGACGGTGATGGTCGTGTATTTGGACTTGTCGAAGGCCAGTTGGCTGTCGTAGACGCCGCCGAACAAGCTGCTGCCGCCACCGCCGCCGCCACAGGCGGTCAGGATGCCGGCGGCCGTGAGGGCCGCGACAGTGCCGGCCAGGGTGCGCAAGGGAAAGTGCTGGGTCATGTTTGTCTCTTCAGATGTTGTGGTGGTCGGGCATCACGGCCCAGGGCTGGCCGCAGGTGTGCTCTCCGTCTTCTTGCTCGGGTGCTTGTGCCCTGCAAGTGGACGGATTCTTGAGAGATGCCGAACATCTGAAAAGATGCCGAAACGGTGGGCGTGAACTCCCTTGGTTATCGCGCCAGGGTGGGTGGGGTCAGGATCGGCCCTGGTGCGGGGGCGCTGGCACTGGCCGAACCTGGGCTCAGTGCTGGGGTTTGCTGGCGTGCGGGACCGCAGGCTGCAGCCGCATGATGATCACGGCGGCCACCAGGCAAGCCCCGCCGGCCACGAACAGGGCCGGGGTGTACGAGGCGAGCACCGAACGCGACAGCCCCGCACCGTAGGTGGCTGTGGCGGCCCCGAGTTGGTGGGCTGCAAAGACCCAGCCAAAGACCACGCTGGCGCGCTCGGGGCCAAATTCGGCGGCAGCCAGTTTCACGGTGGGTGGCACGGTGGCGATCCAGTCGAGCCCGTAGAACACGGCAAACATCGACAGGCCGACCAGGGTGAACTCGGAATACGGCAGCCAGAACAGCGAGAGTCCGCGCAGCCCGTAGTACCAGAACAGCAGCTTGCGGCTGTCGTAACGGTCAGACAGGTAGCCCGACAGGGTGGTGCCCACCAGGTCGAACAGCCCCATCATCGACAGCACCGACGCAGCCGGCACCGCCCCCAGGCCGTTGTCGCCGCACAGCGAGATGAAATGGGTCTGGATCAGGCCGTTGGTGCTCAGCCCGCAAATGAAGAAGCTGGCCGCCAGCACCCAGAACGAGGGCACCCTGGAGGCGCTGGCCAGCGTGCGCAGCGGCAGGCCCCAGTCGGCTTTGGCGGCTGGGGGCTGGATGGGCGCACCTGCTGGGGCACCGTAGGCATTGAGCTTCAGGTCGGACGGATGGTCGCGCATGAACAGCAGCATCAGCACAAACACCAGCAGCGAGGCCGCGATCACCGGGGCCAGGGCCCAACGCCAGCCGTATTGCTCGATGAGCCAGACCACCAGCGGCAGGAACACCAACTGCCCGGTGGCACTGCTGCCGGCCAGCAGGCCCATCACCAGGCCCTTGCGCTGCACAAACCAGCGGTTGGCCACCGTGGCGCCCAGCACCATGGCGGTCAGGCCGGTGCCCACGCCCAGCAGCAGGCCCCACAGCGCAAAGGCCTGCCCGAGGCTGTGCATGAACACCCCCAGCAGCAAGGCGCTGGCGATCACCGCTGCGGCAATGGCTACCATGCGCGACACGCCGTAGCGCATCAGCACCATGGCGGCAAATGGCCCCAGCAGACCATACAAGGCAAAACGGATGGCAAAGACCGACGACAACTCGGTGGTGGTCCAGCCAAACTCCTGGCTCAGGGGCTGCATCAGGGCACCGGGCAGGCCCAGGGCGGCCGAGGTCACCAGCATGGCCAGAAAAGTCAGGGCCGCGATCACCCAGGCGTAATGGATGCCCAGGTGTCTCAGATACAAAGCCAGACGGGGTGCGAGCATGCGGTGGCGTCCTTCGGGGTGAAGGGCTGTCTCGCCGAGGGTTGAGCGAGGCGGCTGGCTTCGGGTTGTGTGGGGTGTGGGTGTTTATGATAATGGTCGATATCAAAATGTGTCAACGAGGTGTTCTGCCATGAAAGTGACCAAGGAGCAGGCGCAGCAAAACCGGCAGGCCTTGCTGGATGCGGCCGGCAGGCTGTTCAAGAAGCATGGGATTGACGGCATTGGTGTGGCCGAGGTGAGCCGGGAGGCGGGTTTGACGCCCGGAGCGCTGTACAAGCACTTTGCCGACAAGCAGGACCTGGCGGCCCAGGCTTTCAGCCACGCCTTCCGGACGGGCTTTGACCGGGTCAATGCCCCGCGGCCGGATGCGGGGCAGACGGTGGATACCTACCTCAAGGCCTACCTCAACCCACGCGGCCGAGGTGATCTGGAGGCCGGGTGCCCTTTGATTGCCACGGCCTGTGAGACAGGGCGCCAAGGTGAGCAACTGAGCCAGAGTTTTGCCGAGGCCTTTTTGGAGTTTCGTGCAGGGGTCGAGGCGGTGTTGCCAGACACGGGGGATGCAGCCCAGCGAGCCGCGCTGGCCAGCGTGTTCGTGGCTGCCTTTGTTGGAGCCAACGCGATCTCGCGTGGCGTGGTCAAGGCCGATCGCGTACTGGCTGACGAGGTGCTTGATCAGGTGCGTGGCGTGCTGGCTGCACTGGCCACCGCACCAGGCCCTGAGCGCTTCTGAGTCAGGGTCAGTTCTTGCTCTTGCAGCGGTAGGTTCGTAGGGCAGCTTCGCGGATCAGGTAGTCTGCCGGCAGGCCCCATTTTTCGGGGTGATCGCGCACATGTTTGGCGACGATCTGGTACATCTGCATTGACGCAAAATCATCAGGCGTACACAGAAAGTCGCGGTCCCCCAGGGTGGCGTCCCAGACGCCCATGACATAGCCCATGAACATCAGGATATCGCGACCGTCCTTGGCGCTTTGAAGGCCTTGGCGCTGCCGCTCGTAAGCCTCTGACCATCGATTGAGTTCGGCGCCGTCGATAAATTCGGCACACGCTCCCGTGCAGAGCAGGCCTCCGAGCACGGCGGCGAGCCCTTGGCGTAACCAGGCTCTGTTGGGGCGGGTGGCGTGGGCGTCGGCGCGGCGGAGAAAACGTGGGGGCATGAGTGCTCGGTCAATCAGGGTGAATGCCCAGGTGCGGGGCTGGGCTGAGACATCGGCATGCCATTGCCCTCGGTCTTGCCCTTAGAGGCAGTCACGGGGGCGGTGTCGGCGTGGGCCAGTTCCTGGGCAGGGGGGCGGCTGGTTTCTGGTGGGCGGGCTGAGGGGAGGGGGGTTGAGTTCCAAAGCAGCATCAGCCCGATGGTGCACATCAGCGTTGCGGCCATCAAGGCGATCGCCACAGTCTGAAGAATGCGGTTGGACGGCTCGTTGCTGGGGTGAGCGCCTGTGCCGGCTTCTCCGCGCCAGGCTTTGCAATGGGGGCATACGAACGCATCGGATGCGAACGTGGTACCACATTCACGGCAAGTTACCGTTGCCATCGACTGCTCCCTGTCTGGCTCATTTCGCCACCTCCATGTGAGGCTCGATTTTGCCCAATTCCGGCGCCTTCGGGGCCTTGTGGTGGAGTATCGCTGGCGGCGTCTGCGACCGAACTGGCGCTGGCAGGAGGGGCAAAAAAATTTCGGGTTTCCCCGAGCGGCCTCGAAAATAGTGCATAATTGCGGTCTTCGCACAACGAAGCGCTTCTGGCCTGAAGCAACGCGATGCAAAGCAAGTAAGAAAAAAATTTTCAAACTTCGCAAAGCACGCTAAAAAATCAGGTTAGAATACAAAGCTCAGCGGCTGTAGCTCAGTTGGATAGAGTACTTGGCTACGAACCAAGGGGTCGTGGGTTCGAATCCTGCCAGCCGCACCAAACGACAAGCCCTAGAACAGTGATGTTCTAGGGCTTTTTCGTTTTTGCCTTCAGCCTGGGTCATGTGCAAGCCTGGGGCATCCGGGGCTTGGTTCGTTGGACGGGCATGGCCTGCCCGTCCTCGCACCTTGGGCGTCAGTCCTTCTTGGGTTTCTTGCGGGCAGCGGCCAGGGGTTTGGCCTCGGCCTTGCGGGCCTTGGTCTTCACCGCTTTGGTCGGTTCCAGTTCGGCTTCGAGCCGCTCGCACAATGTCCGCAGCACCTTCACCCGGGCGTGGTTCTTGTCGTTGGCCTCCACCAGGGTCCAGGGTGCGTTGCCTGTGCTGGTGCGTTCCACCATGTCGCAGATGGCCTGCTGGTAGGCATCCCATTTTTCGCGGTTGCGCCAGTCTTCTTCGGTGATCTTGAAGCGCTTGAAGTCAATCGCTTCACGCTCCTGGAAGCGGCGCAGTTGTTCTTCCTGGCTGATCTGCAGCCAGAACTTCACCACGATGGTGCCGGCGTCGGCCAGCTCGTGCTCGAAATCATTGATCTCGGAGTAGGCGCGCTGCCAGTCGGCCTCGCTGCAAAAGCCTTCAATGCGTTCCACCAGCACACGCCCGTACCAGGTGCGGTCGAAGATGCTGATGTTGCCTTGGCGGGGCAGGTGGCGCCAGAAGCGCCACAGATAGGGTTGCGCGCGCTCTTCCTCGCTGGGTGCCGCCACCGGGATCACCCGGTATTGGCGCGCATCCAGGGCCGCGCCGATGCGGCGGATGGCACCGCCCTTGCCAGCCGCATCCGGCCCTTCGAAAGCGCAGACCAGGGCGCTCTGGCGAAAGCCAGGGTGGCGCACCAGCTCGGCCAGGCGCCCCTGCCAATGCGCCAGCTCGGTTTTGTAGGACTTGTCGGCCAAGGTGCGCGCCAGGTCGAGTTGCGACAGCACATTGCGCCCGTCGGTGTCCACCCGCAGCAGGGGGGCGGCGGGGGGCGGCGGTGCGTTGGTGGCAGCGGGCTGGCCCAGGCGCTCGCGCAGTGCCTTGAGCACCAGTTGCCCCACCGTCAGTGAGCGGTAGCGGTCGTCATTGCCTTCCAGCACGATCCAGGGCGCCTGGGCTGTGTTGGTGATGCGCAGCAGGTGGCCGGCCGCGTCCTGCAGCTGGTCGTAGGTCTTCAGGCGATCCCAGTTCCAGCGGCTGACGCGCCAGGCCGTGCGCGGGTCACTCTCCAGGGCTTTGAGGCGCTCGCGCTGCGCGTCCTTGGTGAGGTGAAACCAGAACTTCAGGATCAGGGCGCCCTCCTGGGCCAGCATGGCCTCGAAGCGGTTGATCTGGGCGGCCCGGGCGTCCAGCTCGGGCAGGGTGATCTCGCCTGCGATGCGTTGTCGGATCGGGTCGGAGTACCAGGACCCGGCAAAGATGCCCAGTTGCCCCTTGGGCGGCAGCGAGCGCCAATAGCGCCACATCGGCGGGCGTTCACGTTCCTCGTCTGTCGGCTCAGAAAAGGCCAGGGTCGACAGGAAGCGCGAGTCCATCCATTCGTAAAGCAGGTTGATGGCTTCGCCCTTGCCGGCGCCGTCCTGACCGCTGATCAGCAGTAGCACGGGGAAGGGCTTTTTCTCATACAGCTCAGCCTGGGCCTGCAGCAGGCCTGTGCGCAATTCGGGGACGGCGGCCTTGTAGGCGGCTTTGCTGATCTTGTGGCCCAGCTCGGCAGATTCAAACATCGGGACAGGCTCCTGTGGGCAAGAAGGGGGTCAGGGCTTGCCGATGGGGCGCCCCTGAGGTGGCAGGCGCTTGGCCGTCATCACCAGCACCAGGCAATCCTGGGCGCTGAGCATCGGAAACCGCTCTTTCAGCGCCCGGTAGGCCAGGTGATCGTGGGAGCTGGCACTGCCCCAGCCATTTTGCTGCGAAAAAAACGGCGTGAGCATCTCAAAGGCTTCGACGAAGATGGCGCGCAGGTCAGCCCGCGCGCGGCGCTCTGTTTGAGGGGCTTCGGTGGGCATGGTGTTTTTCCGGGGCGCAACGCCATTGAGGGACAAGGTCTGCACTGACTGTATCGACAGCATCTCCGGCTGTGGGGGGCGGCGGATTGATGTGGGGCAAGTTCGGGTCAAATTGCGCCGGGGCGGCGAGGTCGGCCCGGGCAGGGGCGGATTCGTGCACACTCGGATCCCTACGGCCCGCCACGGGCCTGGGGCCAGAAGCTGGCCGCGATGGTTGACGAGGTTGTTGACGAGGAGATCATGAGCAAGGCGTTCACGCGAGAGTCGGATGCAGGGGCAGACGATGACGAAGACCTGGGTCTGCCGGCCCTGCCTGCGGGCACACGCAACTACATCACGGCCGCGGGCTACCAGCGGCTGCGCGACGAGTTGTTCCAGCTGATAGATGAAGAGCGGCCCAAGGTGGTCGATGTGGTGCATTGGGCGGCCAGCAATGGCGACCGTTCAGAAAACGGCGACTACCTGTACGGCAAGAAGCGCCTGCGCGAGATCGACCGCCGCATCCGCTTTCTGACCAAGCGCCTGGAGATCGCCGAGGTCACCGACCCCAGCGTGCACCATGGCAGCGATCAGGTGTTCTTCGGTGCCACGGTCAGCTACGAAGACGACGAGGGGGTGCAGCGCACTGTCACCATCATGGGCATCGACGAGGCCGACAGTGCCTTGGGGCAGGTGAGTTGGATCTCGCCGGTGTCGCGCGCCGTGCTCAAGGCGCGCGAGGGCGATGTGGTCAAGCTGATCACGCCCTCGGGGCCGCGTGATATCGAAATTCTGCAGGTGGTCTACCCGGCGCCTGCAGCGGCCGCCTGAGTCGGCCAGAAAAAGCCTCAGGCTCCGGGCTTGATGCGCGCGGCCCGCAGCACGGTGGGCGTGCGCTGCAGATGGCGCAAGGCAGCATCCAGGTGCGGTGTGTCCTGCACCGAGACCAGAAAGCGCAGCTCGGCGGTGCTGGCCGGGCCCTCATCGCCCATGTCCACATGGGTGATGTCCACCTCGGAGGCGGCCAAGTCGGCGGCCACGCGGGCCAGCACGCCCTTGCCATTGGTCACGGTCACCACCAGCCCGGTCTCGAACGGGCGCACCGGTTCGTCGGCCCAGTCCACTGCAATGAAGCGTTCGCTGTCTTTGTGCTGCAGGCGCTTGGCGGTGGCACAGTCCGCGGTGTGCACCACCAGGCCCTCGCCACGGCCCAAATAGCCAACGATGGCGTCACCAGGGATGGGGCGGCAACAGGGGGCGTACTTGACCGAGGCGTTTTCGCTGCCATCGAGCAGCACGGCGCCCTGTGACAGCTTTTCGTGCGAGGTGTAGCGTTCGCGTGTCAGCAGCAGGGCATCGCGCTTTTCGCCACCCTCGGTCATCAGCACGGTCAGGCGCTTGGCCACCATGCTGGCGATGCGCTTGCCCAGTCCGATGTCTGTCATCAGTTCGCTGCGCGTCTTGTTGCCGGTGAAGCGCAGCAGCTTGTCCCAGATGCCCGGGAAATGCGGGTCTCGGGTTTCCGGCAGCCGGTCGATGCCCTCGGCACGCAGGGCCTGGATCAGCAGCTTTTCGCCCAGCGATTCAGACTCCGTCTGGGCCAGCGTCTTCAGGTAGTGGCGGATCTTGGAGCGCGCCCGCCCGGTGCGCACAAAGCCCAGCCAGGCCGGGTTGGGTGAGGACACGGGCGCCGTGACCACCTCGACCACATCGCCGTTCTTGAGTTCGGTGCGCAGCGGCACCTGCTCGCCATTGATCTTGCCCGCCACGGTGCGGTCGCCGATGTTGCTGTGGATGGCGTAGGCAAAATCGACGATGGTGGCGCCCCGCGGCAGCGCCATGATCTGGCTCTTGGGCGTGAACACATAGACCGCGTCGGGGAACAGGTCGACCTTGACGTGGTCCCAGAATTCGGCGGCATCGCGGGTTTCGTTCTGGATGTCGAGCAGCGACTGCAGCCACTGGGTGCCCAGGCGCTCGGACGGGTCGCCTTCGTGGTCGGATGCCTTGTACAGCCAGTGGGCGGCCACGCCGGCTTCGGCCACCATGTGCATCTCCTCGGTTCGCATCTGGAACTCGATGTTGATGCCCGAGGGGCCCACCAGCGTGGTATGCAGCGACTGGTAGCCATTCACCTTGGCAATCGCGATGTGGTCCTTGAACTTGCCTGGCACCGGCTTGTACATCTGATGCAGCACGCCGAGCGCCGTGTAGCAGTCGGTGATGCCCGGCACGATGATGCGAAAGCCGTAGATGTCTGTCACCTGGGCAAAGCTCAGGTGTTTTTCG
>Ga0208888_100637_pt1 | contig 15157 bp, 17 predicted proteins | sample LakWasM115_HOW13_2_FD_183929 | JGI IMG/M metagenome (GOLD analysis project Ga0208888, IMG submission 183929) | Freshwater sediment methanotrophic microbial communities from Lake Washington under simulated oxygen tension - Sediment Metagenome... | ecosystem: Environmental > Aquatic > Freshwater >...
CTGACAACGAGTGTCGGTCCGTTGATGGTCCATTCCGACGCAGTATTCGGAGCTAAAACGTGAATGGCTTTAGGCTCGCGACAAAAATGGTCGCGCCAGCCATAGCCCATGTTGCCCATGACCTCGGTCGCCTGAAAATGAAGCGCCTGCGTGATGCTCAGATGATTTGTGGCAGGGCTGACGAACTCATGAGCTGGCGAGTATCGGTGTGAAAAGAGAACGGTATCATTTTTGCTCTCCAGTATCGCGTTGATGGAGCCTGGTGCGTTGGATTGGATTGCATCCTTCAGCATCACGGTGTTTTCGTGCAGCATTTTCTTGAAGCCTGTATTCTGAGGATGCATGATTCTTATGATGAAAAACCTTCAATGCTAGTTTCGCATATGGGTTTCTCGCTTGAGGTATGTCAAGGCATTTGGCAGTCTATTTGTCGAGTGGCTCATGGGCCCAGCGCAGGGGGGCGATTGGAATGTGCCCGTGGCCCCTGGCAATAGATGCTGAAAGCGTCGTTACACTTTCCCTGGGGCGCAGCCTTTGCGCGCACCCGCTTCGCCGCCAGCCCGGGCCGGCCGCCCCCCTGAAAGGATTCAAGCCATGCAAGCCATCTGGAAAGACGTTGTCATCGCCGAAAGCGACGACACCGTGCTCGTCGAAGGAAACCACTATTTTCCTGAAAGCGCCCTCAACCGCAGTTATGTGACCTTCAGCAACCACCGCAGCACCTGCGCCTGGAAGGGCCAGGCGCACTATTACTCGCTGCTGGTCGATGGCGAGCTCAATCCAAACGCTGTCTGGTACTACCCGGATCCCAAGCCCGAAGCCGAGGCCGTGCGGGGGCGGGTGGCATTCTGGAGTGGCGTGCAGGTGCGCTGAGCCTGCGCTGACAGTGTTCTGACCCTGCGGTTCAGTCGGATAGCCGGGGTGGCACCGGCTGGATTTGGCACAATTGCGCTCAGCCCCCACCCGGAGTCCCCAGCACCATGCAATACGCCGTCATCCCTACCCAGCTCGGTGCGCAGCTGAAGGCCCTGCGCCTGGCCCAGCAGGTTTCGGTGGCCGAGGTGGCAGACTACATGCAGATCAGCAGTTCGCGCGTGTGGGGCATCGAGCGCAACCCGCTGGCCATCAAGTTGCACCAGTTCTACCTGTTGATGACCGCCTTGGGCGCCGACGTGCATCCGTTTCCCGATCTGGCGACCTTGCGCCCGATGCTGATCGAAGCCCGCCGCGCCACGGGCCTGACCCAGGCCCGCTTCGGGCAGATGGTGGGGGTCACCCAATCGCGCATCGCGCACATCGAGTCCGACCCCGCCCACATCAGCATGGATCTGTTCTTGAAGGTGCTGGCCTCTCTGCGCATGCGCCTGTTCATCGGCCAGCACGTTTACCGGGAGCCTGCGGCGGCCTTGCGCAACCGCGTTGGCGCCAACGCTGCGCCGGCCCTGCTGGCAGAGCAGCCCAAGAGCACCTCTGCGCTGCAGCCTGTGGCCCTGGCCTTGCCTGCCGCTGGGCTGTTCTTACAGGCGCCCTGAACTGAGCCTTCCCTTCAGCCACCCTTCGGCCGACTTGTGGCCGCCTTGTGGCCTGCCGGCCAAGGCGGTTTTCAAGCTCACCTGTGCCGGGGCAGGCATGTTGCCCATTACCATTCAGCCATGGATACAAGTATTTGGTGGTCATATTTCGCGGCGGCCTGGCTGATTGCCCTGTCGCCAGGTTCTGGGGCCGTGCTGTCGGTGGGGCATGGGCTGCGCTATGGCGTGCAAGGTGCCAGCGTCACCATCCTGGGCCTGCAGGCCGGGCTCATGGGCATCACCCTGATTGCCGGGGTGGGCGTGGGCTCGCTGCTGGTGGCCTCGGCCACGGCCTTCACGGTGGTCAAGGTGCTGGGTGCGCTCTACCTGCTGTGGCTGGGCTGGAAGCAGTGGCGGGCTCCGGTGCATGCGGGCCAGGGCCTGCTCGACGAGGCCACCGGCAGCACCGGCACCGTGGGGGCCGGCCCGGGCGCCGTGCCCATGATGCCGGCCCGGCAGCGCTTTCTGACGGGGCTGTTCACCAACTTGACCAACCCCAAGGGCATTGTGTTCATGGTGGCCGTGCTGCCTCAGTTCATCGTGGCCAGCCGCCCGCTGCTGCCCCAGATCGGGGTGCTGATGCTCACCACCGTGGCGGTGGACCTGGTGGTCATGCACGGCTATGCGTTCACCGGCGCGCGCCTGGCCAGCCTGCTGCGCAGCGCCCGGGCACAACGCGCTCAGAACCGCCTGTTTGGCGGCGTGTTGATGGCCATGGGTGCCAGCCTGATGTGGGTGCGCCGGGCCGCCTGAGCGCGCCCGTATTCCCTGCTTCCCGGTTTCAGACCAGGGCTTGATCGAGGGCTTGGCCCCGCTGCGCAAAGCCCTGGTAATCCGCTTCGGGCATCAGCATGCCCCCCGTCAGCCAGGCCACATGGGTGGCCTGCGCCATCTGGCTGGCCAGGCCCCTCTGCTGCAGATAGGCCTGCCCCTGAGGGGTGTTGAGCAGCATGGCAGGCCCCGACAGGCCCGCAGCGGCCGAGGGCTCGATGCGCAGGCCCTGGCTGGCCTGGGCCCGCCACAGGTGGCGCATCAGCGTGTCGTCCTGCACCGTGTAGATGCCGGCGATCTGCCCGCCCACCGCAGCCGCCGCCAGGGTGGAGGCCTGGGGCACGGCCAGCCCATCGGCTTCGGTGAGGTTGTTCAGGCCGATGTCGTACACGCTGGGGTGCGGCCCGGTGGTGGGCAGCCCCGGCCAGCCCGCCAGCCGCTGCACCAGAAAGCACGGCGATGCGGTGGGCTCGGCCAACACGCAATGCACATGGGGCCCGAACACCTGCTGCAGCCCATAGGCCACTCCCCCGGGTGCGCCACCCACGCCGCAGGGCAGGTAGACGAACAAAGGGTGCTGGGCATCGACTTGGCAGCCGGCTTCGGCCAACTGGGCCGCCAGGTGCGCGGCGGCCGTGGCATAGCCCAGGAACAGCGAGGTGGAGCGCTCGTCATCCACAAAATGGCAGTGCGGGTCGGCCGCGGCCACGGCTCGGCCGGCCGCCACCGCATCGGCGTAGTCACCTGCGTGCTCGACCACGCTCACACCGCGGCTGCGCAGCCGCGCCTTCTTCCAGGCCTTGGCGTCGTCCGACATGTGCACCTCGGCGCGAAAGCCCAGTGCGGCGGCCATGGTGCCGATGGCCAGCCCCAGGTTGCCGGTGGAGCCCACGGCCACGGTGTACTGGCCAAACAAGGCCCGCGCTTCGGGGCTGGCCAGGGCACGGTAGTCGCCGTCCGTGCCGATCAGGCCGTGTTGCAGGGCCAGTCTTTCAGCAAACTCGATCACCTCATGGGTGCCGCCTCGGGCCTTCACCGACCCGGCCACGGGCAGCAGGTGATCGGCCTTCACCCACAGGCTGCCGTGGGTGGGCGGCAGGCCCAGGGCTGCCTGCAGTTCAGGCACGCGCAGCAGAGGCGATTCGATCTGCCCGCCACTGGCTTGCAGCCCTTCAAAAAGCTGTGCCAACAGCGGTGCAAAGCGCTGCAACCGCTGCCGGGCTGCCTCGATCGCCGCCGCAGACAAGGCGTTGGCGGCCTCGTCCTGCACGGGGTTGGCCGGCCCCTGGGCTTGCGTCCACAGCACCGGCCTGCCGGCCAGCAGGCCAGCGATGTCAAAACCAGCACCTTGCGGAGGGGTGTCCGGAGAGGGGGCGGGGGCGATTGGGGGTGTCTGGCGGGTGTTCATAGACTGCTTCGCTAATGGATGGCTGCATTGTTCCTGCAGATCCACCTGTAGTGAAGCGACCTATACTGATGCGATTCATTAGTTTTACCAATGTACAGATGGTAAGCCGCCTGCGCCTTTCCCCCTCCCTGCTGGTCTGGGCCCGCACCTTTGAGGCGGTGGTCCGCTGCCAGAGCTTCACCAAGGCTGCCCAAGACCTTTGCATCACCCAGGGCGCGGTGAGCCAACAGGTGCGTCAGTTGGAAGACTGGGCCGGCAAGACCTTGCTGGTGCGCAGCGCCCGCTCGCTGGTGCCCAGCCCCGAGGGAGAGCGCCTGGCCGCGGTGCTCGGCTCTTCGCTGCAGGCCATCGAGCAAGCCCTGGCGCAGATCCGCACGCCCGACGCGCAAGAGGCGCTGTTGCTGAGCTGTTCACCCTCTTTTGCCATGAGCTGGCTCACGCCCCGGCTGGGCGATTTCTACCGGCGCCTGCCGGAGGTGGGGCTCAAGGTCATGGCCGAGTTCCATCCGCTGGATGCGCGACGCATGCACGCTGAAGGTCTGGCCGCGGCCTTGCGCTACGACCTGGGCCACTACCCCGACCTGGTGACCCACCCGGTGCTTGAGGAGTTTCTGCTGCCTGTGGCCAGCCCCCGCTTCATGGCCGAGCACCCGGAGATCCGCTCGCCTGCCGATCTGGATGGGGCCATGCTGCTGCATGACGAGGCGCCCTGGGCGGGAGCCCAGCCCGGCGAGGAGTGGCAGCAATGGCTGCAACATGCTGGCGCGCCCAAGCCCGCGGCTTGGCTCGCGCAGGGGCGCAGTTTCAACCTGTCCTTGCTGGCCTCCGAGGCGGCTGCGGCGCATCAGGGCATGGCCATGGGCCGCTTGACCCTGGTGCTGGGCGATTTGCTGGCGGGTCGCCTGTGTGCGCCGTTTCCGATGGCGCTCCAATCCAGGGCCGCGTATTTTCTGGTCCGTGCAGAGGGCGCACCTGACGAGGTTGAATCGGTGCGGGGCTGGCTGGTCGACCAGGCGCAATTGTTTCGGGAGCAGAGAGAGCCGCTGCTGAAACAGTGGGCTCAGATTTAAAGCCATCCCTCGGCTGCGCAGGGCGGTCCAGCACGCCCTAGGCGGCTTGATCGCTTGCCTCTTGGGTTTCTGTACGACAGCGCACATTGCGCGAATTGACGCCTGAATGTCCTCAAAATCCCATAACCCGCACCGGCGTCAATTCGCAAACGCGTTCTACGCGGCCGCCACCCAGATCGGGATGTTGGACATCAGGCCCTTGTTTCAGCGGAGCTTTGTTGTTCGGCGATGTTGGGGGGAGGAGCGCTGTGTTTTGCCATTGTCTGTTCACCGCCGCTGGGTGGCCCGCTTGTCATCATCAACTTGCATCGGCTGTACAGCGCCGGAGCCAGTTTGAGTTCGTCCACGACCTGCACTCGGTCTACACGCCGAGCGGCACCGGTTTGAACGATGTCGGGGCCAGGGCGGTTGGCCGGGGCGCCTTATGAGCACTTGCTTGCGGCGGGATGGCCACAGGGCATCAGAACGCGATGCTCTTTTGCCATTGGGCTCGAGACATCGGCCAGTGTTTGTTGCCAGACGGATGTCACCGCTATGAAAACCCACAATCTGAAAGCCCTTTCGGGCACACCCTCGGAGCCCGTCATCGATCTACGCTTTGCCAACCGCTTGCTTGCCCAATTGGATGAGGCCGCACGCCACAACCTGCTGACCGGCGCGGAGCTGGTGGAGGTGACCGAACTGCAGCAGCTCGGTCATGCAGGCCAGCCTCTGGAATGGGTGTATTTTCCCATCGACTGCATGGTCTCGCTGCTGTCCCGGCCCCTGGGGCAGCGCCATTTCGAGATTGGCCTGATCGGCTTTGAGGGCATGTTGGGCGCTGCCCAGGCGCTGGGCGTTTCGGCCTGCGCCTTTGATGCGGTGGTCACCGGCTCGGGGCGGGCCTGGCGTTTCGAACTGTTGCGACTGCAGCAACTCACGCTGCGTCACAGCGGGCTCAACCGCCTGTTCATCCACTACCTGTACTTCGAGCTGTCGCAGATGGGCCTGATGGCGGCTTGCGGGCGCTTTCACTCGCTGGCCCAACGGCTGGCGCGCCTGCTGCTGATGTGCCAGGACCGCATGCGCAGTGCCGACCTGCGCCTGACCCACGAGACCATGGCGGCGGCCCTCGGCATGCGCCGTGTCGGGGTGACCCAGCAGGCCGGTCTGTTCCAGGAGCAGGGTCTGATCCAGTACAGCCGAGGCCAGATCCTGGTAGTGGACCGGGCAGGTTTGCAACACGCCAGTTGCAACTGCTACGCGCTTGAGCGCGGCGACTACGAGCACATGCTCAAGCTCTGAATCGGTGGTCTGGCGCACAGGCTGCGCCCGCTGCCGCTGGCTGACCTGAGCAGGGTCTGCGTCTTGCCGAGTTCAAGCAATTTCCCTTGACCCTGACAGGGCAGCCCCCGCTTGAGTGCTTGCCCGACCGGCCCCAGCAGACTGCCTCCTCAGCGGCCTGTCATTGCTCAGGCCGCCGGGGCCAGCCAGCGCTCCACCAGCTTGACCCAGTAGCTGGCGCCTGTCGACAGCACCCGGTCATTGAAGTCGTACGCCGTGTTGTGCACCGAGCAGCCTCCAAGCTGCCCCACACCGTTGCCGATGTTGATGAAGCAGCCAGGGATCTTTTCCAGAAAGAAGGCGAAGTCCTCACTGGCCGTGACCGGTTCGGCATGCTCCACCAAGCCCGTCTCGCCCAGCCAGTCGCGAACCAGATCCAGGCAGAAGCGGGTGTGTTCGGGGCTGTTGTGCAGCACCGGGTAGCGCCGCTGGTACTGGACCTCGGCCTGTGCGCCAAAGGTGGCTGCCTGTGCCTGGGCCACTTCCGTGATGCGCCGCTCCAGCAGGTCGCGCACCTCGGGTTGCATGGCCCGCACGGTCAGCCTCAGTTCGGCCGTGCCCGGGATCACGTTCGGTGCGCCGCCTGCCAGGAAGGCCCCGACCGACACGATGCCCATTTGCAGTGGGGGCACGTTGCGGGCCACGATGGTTTGCAAGGCCATGACAATGGCCGAACCGGCCACGATCGGATCGACCGTGCCTTGCGGCAGGCCGCCATGACCGCCGACCCCCACGACTTTGATGGTGCAGTGGTCGACGCTGGCCATGGCAGAGCCCGGTACGGCCATGAACTGGCCTTCGGGCAGACCGGGTGCGTTGTGCATGCCAAAGATCGCGTCGCAGGGAAACAAGTCCAGAAACCCATCTTCCAACATCTTGCGTGCCCCGGCCAGGCCTTCCTCGGCAGGCTGGAACACCGCGTGCACGGTGCCATCGAAGCGCCGTGTGGCGGCCAGGTGCCGGGCCGCTGACAGCAGCATGGCCGTGTGTCCGTCGTGGCCACAGGCGTGCATCTTGCCGAACACCTTGCTGGCCCAGGGGCGGCCTGAGGTTTCGTTCATCGGCAGGGCGTCCATGTCCGCGCGCAGGCCAATGCGGCGTTCGCTTTGGCCGGCTCTCAGGGTGCCCACCACACCGGTACCGCCCAGGCCGCGGTGCACCTCCCAGCCCCAGCGGGCCAGGCGCTCGGCCACCAGATCGCTGGTGGCCAGCTCCTCATACCCCAGCTCAGGGTTGGCGTGGATCTGACGGCGCAGGGCCACCATTTCATCTTCATGGGCCCGGATCTCGTCCAGGGCGGGTGGCAGCAGGTGTTCGGTCATCAGTTGGCCTCCAGACGGGCGCGACGGGTGGCGTCCTGGTACTGTGCAATCTCGTTGTTGTAGAAAGCTGTCAATTGCTCCAGCGTCATCGGAGGCATCAGCGGCACCCCGGCTGCCGTTTCAAGGCTCTTGCGCACCTCGGGCCGGTTGACGGCCTCCTGGGCGGCTCGGTGCAGGCTTTGCACCACGGCTTCGGGGGTGGCTTTGGGCACGAACACGCCGCCCCAGACATCGACGGTGCTGAAGCGCGGCAGGGTCTTGCTTTCCGCAAAGGTACCGGCCCCTGGTACCAGGGGCGAGCGGGCCGGCCCGGTGACGCCGATGATGCGCATCTTGCCCCCAGACACCATCTTGATGAGGTTGCCATCGACGGGGAAGAAGGCCATGTCGAGTTGGCTACCCATCAGATCCTGCAGCAGCGGGGTTCCACCCCGATACGGTACATGGGTCAGGTTCAACCCGGCCGCCTGCATGAAGGCGTCGCCTGCCAAGTGGTACACCGAGCCTACCCCAACGCTGCCATAGCTCAAGGGCTTGTCCTTGGCGGCCTTGGCCAAGGCCACCAGTTCGTCGATGTTGTTGGCGGGCAGATCGGCGCGCACATAGACGCCCAGCGTCGGCCTGCTGAGCACATGCACCAGACGAAGGTCGGTCGGGTTGTATTTCACGGCCTTCAATGTGGCCGGCGCCAGAATGGCCTCGGTCGGCGAACCCAGCAGAAGCGAATCGCCCGTGGCGCTGCGGCTCAGCACTTTGCTGACCGCTATGCTGCCGCTGGCACCGGACAGGTTCTCCACCACCACGGTGCGCTGCAACTGGGCGGCCAGGCCCGGGGCCAGCGCGCGGGCAAACACATCGGATGTGCCCCCAGCCGGATACGGCACGTAAAGGGTGATGACGCCGTTGGTGGCTGGGTTCTCAGCCTGGGCTTGGCTCAGGCAGGACAGCAGGGCGAGGGCGAGCAGCATTGAACGTCGCATCATGGGAGGCTCCAGGGGTGAAAAATTCGAGTGACAAGTCGTGTGAGTCAGCGCAGCTGATAGACGCAGATGCGCACGGCCTGCCGATGGGCTAGCAAAGCGGAGGCTCGCCCCACCAGCACGGCATCGTTGAGCCAACCGTGCGGCCCGGCGGGGGCGGTGATGTCCAGATGCGACAGGGCTTCTCGTTCCCCTCCCGGCTGTTCAATCACCTTGACCCGGTTGTGCACGGTGAGCACCGTGCCATCTTCGGTCTGCATTTCATAGAGAGCATCGAGCAGCCGCACGCCATCTGGCCGGATCAACTGGCGGTCGGCGCCACCGGGCAACACCCGGCCGCGCAGGCGCGGACCTTCAAACTCGCCACCTGTGATGTTGACCAGGCGACGCCACCCCAAGGGGCCGTGACCCAGGTCTATGGTCGGGGCCACATCCACGATGGCTTCGTACACTGGCAGGGCAATCGGTGTGTTGTTCACGTAGGCTCCAGTTCTTGCTGGTAGAGATCTGCTGCCAAGCCTGTGCATCGCCCCAAGGTCGGCACACGGGTACCGGTTTGGGGTACCGGTTTTGGCTGGGGCCAGTCTAAGCAGGCCGGCAACGGCGAGCCAGTCAGAAAACCATGCCGGCATAAGCATTGCTTATCGCTTGGTCTCCCCCGTGATTTGTCCAGGATGAGGTTTCATGTCCGCTTCGCGTCCACCCAACCCCAGTGCCCATGTGCTCAAGGAACGCATGCTCGGGCGCTTGCGTCTGCGCCATCTGCGTCTGCTGGCGGCACTTGAGTGCAGCACGACCTTGCGTGAGGCCGCCGAAGCAGTGGGCATCACCCAGCCGGCAGCCAGTCAGGCGCTGCGTGAGCTGGAAGACATGCTCGAAGTGGCCTTGTTCGAGCGCCATGCCAAGGGCTTGCGGGCCACTGAGGCCGGGCGTTTCATGGCCTATCAGTCGCGACAGATGCTGGGCAGTGTCAGTTACGCAGCCGAGGCCCTGGCGGCGTCCGCCCTGGGCGTGGCCCGGCCTTTGCACATCGGGGCCATACCGTCGGCGCTCTCGCAACTGGTGCGCCCCCGCATGGCCGCCCTGCGCGCGGCCCTGCGCGACTGGCGTTTGCATCTCCACGAAGGCATGCCCGACGAAATGGCGGCCTCGTTGCATTCGGGCCTGACCCAGATCGCCCTGGTGCGCAAGCCCGCCACGGCGCCCGACCGTCGCCTGGTGTTCACCGAACTGTGCGCCGACGAGATTGCGGTGGTGGCCTCACCCCGGCATCCGTCCCGCCCGCGGCGCCCACAACAGCGCCTGAGCCTGGATACCCTGGCGGCCTATCCCTTTTCCCTGCCCATCGGGGTGTCGGTCAATTTCAATGCGTTCATGCAGGCCTGCGACCAGGCGGGCTTCACGCCCCAGCAGGCGCCTGTCCAGAGCATCTCCGCCATGCTGCTGGTGGCTGTGACCAGCGATGACCACACCTTGGCTGCCTTGCCCAGGTCGATTGCCGGGCCCTGGCTGGAAAGCGGTGAGCTGATCGAACTGCCATTGCGTCAATCGATCGCACTGCCGCCCCTGGGGGCCCTGCACCACGCTGGCGAGACATCGCCCGCTGTGAAAGAGGTCATCAGGGTGCTGAAGTCCTGACGGCGGCACGGGTTGGAGGGCTCGGCCCTGTTGCTGGGCGCCAGGGTGGTGCTGCAGCGGCAGTTGCGCTGAGCAGGCAAGTGCCGGCAGGCATGAACGGCACCAGGCCATCATCAAGCGCTGACCCAGGAACCCAGGCGTGGCCCTGCTCCTGTCTGGGCCCTTGCCTGTGGCGCGTCCCAGCGAGGCAGGGTGGCCGGTGTGGCTTGCTGGGGTCGGTGCCTGCCGGCCATGCGTTCGCGTTCGGGCGTGGCGCTCAGGCGCACGAGGGTGGGGGCGTCCAGCACCCGAAGCTCGCGCCGGTGCACTTCCAGCACCTGGGCATCGTGCAGCCGCGAGAGCATGCGGCTCACGGTCTCCACCGTCAGGCCCAGGTAGCTGCCGATGTCGTGGCGCGTCATGGGCAGGCGCAGTCGGCTCGCTGACAGGCCTTGCAGGCGGGCGCGCCGGCTCAGCTCCAGCACGAAGCTGCACAGCCTGACCTGGGCGCTGCTGCAGCCCAGCAGGATCTGCAGCTGGTGGGCCTGCTGCAATGCCTCGCCCAGTTCGGCCAGCAGCCGCTGCTGCAGCAGCTCAGGCAAGGCCTTCGGGTCGGGTCGGTGGCGCAGCGGCAGCACGCAGACCTGAGAGTCCTCCAGCGCCATCACTTCGCCGATCTGGCGGCCCAGCCCCAGCGCGGCCAAGCCGACCAGCTCGCCGCTCAGGTGAAAGCCCACGGTCTGGTGGCGTCCGTCGGCCGACACCACCTCCGACTTCAGCCCCCCTGCGCGCACGGCATACACCGCGCGGCAGGCGTCGCCCTGGCGGAACAGCACGGCCCCCCGGGCCAGTGCCAACAGCCGGGGCGGCCCGAACGGCCCGGGTGCCTGGGTGTTGTCAGGCTCCGTGGCCTGTGGCTGGGTCAATGCCAGCAAGGCGCAGGCCCCACAGCCTGCGGTGGCGCCAACGTCGAGGGTGGGGGCATGGAGCGGTCTGGCCCCTGCAAGGCAACAGCACATGGCGGTCTTTCGTGTGAAAGGGGGCTTACTGCTTCATCGCCTGGCGCGCGTGTTCTGCCGCCGTGGCGGTGTGCTGGGCAGCGGCCTTGGCCTTCAGGGCCACGGCCACCCCATCGCCGCTGGCCTGGTGCCGGGCCGCCTCCTGGTGTTGCGCAGCGGCCTTGTTCAGGTGCTCGGCCGCTTGCAGGTGGTGCTGCTGCGGGCTCAGTGCAGAGGCGCCCAGTGGCCGGTGCGGAATGGGGGGGTAGGCTGCTTGGCTCATGGTGTGGGTCCGGTGGGTCATCCGTCAGGATCAGGATCTGCGGAGCCCGTGTTCAGGGCCTGCGCAGGCCATGGTGGGGCGCAAGGGAGAGCCTTGTCCGTGCGCTGCTGCACCCTGGCGTGGTGGCGCGCGCAGCCGTTTTTAGGGGGCTGCGCCCGGCATCAGTTCCGGGCCAGCAGGGGCCAGACGAAGTGGGTCATGTCATGGATCTCGCGCTCGTGCGTGCTGGGGCCTTGCAAGGCAATGGTCTGCAGACCGTTGCCGTAGTGGACCAGCATGAACTCCCGCTCGTGCACATGCCCGTGGGTGGCCGGAAACAGCGCAAACACCGCGTGCCCCGCATGCAGGGCCCGCACCACGCTGGCCACATCGGCGTGTTGCTGGGTGTCGGCCCAATCGTTGCGCTGCACATCGACCTGGCCCCAGCGCACGGCCGTGACGCGCCCATCCGCGTCCAGCGCCACCTCTGAGACCGCATGCGTGGGCAGGGGCGTTGGTGTGGGCACCGGCCCGGCCTGGGCGGCCAGCTCGTCGGGGCTCAAGGTGCTCAGCGCGTGCAGTCCGGGGCTGGCGTGGGTCTCGGTGCCTGCGTGAGAGGCCAGGGCGATGGTCTCGTGCCCGTCCGGGTGTTCCACCACCTCGAACTGCAGCCCGCGGGGCAGGCCAGAGGCGGCCGAGAACACCGCCATCACGCGCGCACCATCGTGCAAGGCGTCGATCACGTCGGCCACCGGCACCACGCTGGGGGCGCCCACGTCCAGGTTCGATTCGGCATGCACCTCCACCCAGCGCACATGGCTGATGTGGTCCAGCGCGTCCCAGTGGGCGGCCGACAGTTCAAACACCTTGCGGGTTTCGTCCAGCACCGGTTGGGCCCGGGCGCCCTGGTAGGTCATGGCCGGGCTCCCGTCGGGGTGGGGCGGGCGTTGCCGCCATGAGAGAGGCCGAACGCGTCGGCTGAGGGGTGAGAGTTCATGAGTCAGTATGGCGCCGGGTGAGCGGCGCTTTCCGTGCGATGGCGCACGTTCAGGATGTGTCGAGGCGGTGTCAGTGCCTGGGGCCCCTGTCGTGCGGGCCGCCCGCACCGGGCTGTTTGGGGCCAGGGTGTGGTTCATGGCCATGGTTGGGACGCGGTGGCGGCCGGGCGCCGGGGGGGCGCCGGTCATCGTCATCGTCATGGCCCCAACGGCCTTCGCCCAGGTAGATCACCGGCGGCGGGTAGTACACCGGGCCCGGTGGGTAGACCGACACGGGGCCGGGGTAGGGCACATAACCATAGGGGTTCAGGCCGATGCTGATGCTCAGTTCGGCCTGGGCCAGGGGGCTGGCGCAGGCCAGCAGCCAGCCCAGCGCCAGTGTTGATGCCAGTGTTGATGCCCGGTGGCGGGGTGGAGTGCGGTTCATGGGGGCGCCTTGCATCGTCATCATCACGTTCTGGGGCCGGCTCACTTGGGGCCTGGCCGCATGCGCTGGGCAAACACCTCGTCGGCCAGCTTCTGCTGCTCGGCGCTCATGGCTGCGTACAGCGGCGCAAACGCAGAGGCCAGGCGGCCGGCGCTGTCGGCGTGCACCTGGGCGATCTGGGCATAGGCCTTCAGCGAGTCCGTGGCTGCTACGGGCCCGGCCTGCACCTGGGCACCGCGGCGGGCCATGGCCGTGTCGAGTTCGCGCGCTGAATCGCGCATGGCCTGTGCGACGGCATCCCATTGCGGCGCCTGGACGGCCGTGATGCGCAGGCGCTGCTGCAGCGTCTGGATGTGCTGTTCGACCCTGGCATGGCGGGTGCCGCCATGCTCCGGGCCGGTTTCATGCCTGGGGTCGTGATGGCCTTCTGGGTGGCCCCCGCCTTGCATCATGGGCTTGGGCCGGGCGTCTTGCGCCAGACCGGGCAGCGGGCTCAGGGCCAGGCCAGTGATCAGGGCGCAGGCCAGGGGCCAGAGTTTCACAGGGGTTGTCATGGGTTTCTTTCGGATGAAGCAAGCGGAGACATAAGGGGTGGGGCTGGCGGCCCTCGTTGAAGACCGGCGTGCTGCCGCACGGCGGGCTGGCTCAAGGCCCAGACCGGCCCCATGAGCGATGCGTCCACGCCCAGCACCCAGATGGCCTGCAACCCACCCAGTAGCACCCCGGCCAGCGATGCGCCGCAGGATCGGCTGGGGCGGTGCCCACCTGGGGCAGATGTCGGGGTAGATGTCGGGGCAGAGGTCTGGCGCTGTGTCATGGCAGGGCCTGCAGGCGTGACAGCGCAGGTGGTGCACCTTGGGCCGAGGCTGCGGGCTCGAAGTGGTAGATGCTGTCGCTGAGGTAGCGCGTCACCTCCTGAACATCGGCTTCGCGCCAACCCAGGGCGGAGTTGCTTTGCCAGCGCTGGACCTGCGCCTGCAGGGAGGTCCAGTCGTGCGCCAGGCGTTGGCCGCGCCAATGCACCTGGGTGCCGTGGCAGCTGATGCAATGGGTGTCGTACAGCAACTGGCCATGGCTGGCATCGGGCAGGTCGGTGGCGTGGGCCGGCACGGCCCAGGCCAGCATCAGGCTCAGCAAGGCGGGGCGCAAGTTCATGGGGCCTCCTGGGGCAGCGTGTTCTGAGTTCGGTCTGAAGTCGTCCAGAGCGGGCCAGGCCCGCCAGCCGTTCACTGTGGGGGCGCCTCTGGTGGGCGTCGGTGCGCTCACGCACATGGCCCCTGGGGTCAACCCTCTTCGTCAGCGGGCGGCTCGGCACTGAGCAGTGCCGCCAATTCATCGGCCTGGGTGCTCCAGCTGGCGTCGTCGGCCAACGACTTCTTCAAAAATTCGGCCTGTGAGGCGTTCCAGAACGGCGCCTCGGACAGGCGCACCCCGGCGGCCAGGCGGTGGGTTCGGACAAAGGCATCACGGTCGGCGGGCTCGGCAGGCAGGCCCAGTTGTTGAAACAGGTGGCCGAGGTCGTGCGGGTTGAGTTCCATGGGGGCTTTCAAGGCATGGGCCTGCCGGCGCCTGGCCCTGAGATGGGCCACGGCGGGCCGGTAGGCGACAAGCCATGCTGACCGGCACTTTGGTGGCCGGTCTGTGCGTCCGGGCACAGAGGCGACAGGATGGGGCGGCTCCGCTGCGGGTGCCTTGCCACGTGCTTTGCCGCACCGACACGCGCTGCAAGGGGGCGCAGGCTGATTGGCTGGTGGCTGGCCGGGTGTCTAAAAGGCGCTACGGCGGCCTGCCTTTTCTGGCTGGGCGCCCAGGTGGTGCGGGGCAACGATGGTGAACAACGCTGAATCTCAGGGCTTTGTGGACGTGCGCGCCACGCTGGGCTGGGCTGCCTGGGCCTTGTGGGGCGGCGCGTTGGCGGGCGCCGCGCAAGCCCAGTGGCCGCTGCCTGTGGTCAAGCCGGTGGTGGCGGCCGAAGCCGAAACGTGGCTGGCTGGCGAGAGCATCGGCCTGACGCTGTCGGCCTACCCCCGCCTGGTGCCCGTGCCGGGCTACCCGGTGTACTACCAGCCTGGCGGGCGGGCCAATTACTTCTTTTACCAGGGGGCGTTCTGGTTTTTCCGCGACCAGCGCTGGTACCGCAGCCGCTGGTACAGCGGCCCATGGCAGCTGATGTGGCGCGACGAGGTGCCTTTGTTCCTGCTGCGCGTGCCCTTGCGCTATTACCACCGTCCGCCCGATGAAATGCGTGGCGGCCCGCCGGACACCGCGCCCCGCTGGGACGAGCACTGGGGCCAGGGCTGGCAGGCCTTGCCGCTGGGCTGGCAGCGCTGGAACCGGCGCACCACGCCCCCGGCCGGGCCATTGCCTGCCTATCAGCGGCGCTATGCCGGTTCGAACTACCCGCACGATG